>Ga0181612_153552_pt1 | contig 18793 bp, 13 predicted proteins | sample HoacroProtozoa21_FD_119630 | JGI IMG/M metagenome (GOLD analysis project Ga0181612, IMG submission 119630) | Hoatzin crop microbial communities from Cojedes, Venezuel. Combined Assembly of Gp0051906, Gp0051904, Gp0051908 | reverse complement strand
CTTTACATGTGGTGAAGCCCTGCTTTCCTGGAGAAGGCTTAGTATCTGCCTGCTGAAGGAAAGTAGAGAATGTATTCATTATTTTGCTTTGCTTTAGTGCACAGATTTGCTTTCCCTATTAAACTGTCTATCTCAACCCACAATTTTTTCTTGCTTTTGCCTTTCCAGTTCTCTCCCTCATCCTACTGTGGCAGAGTGAGTAAGCAGCTGTGTCAGGCTCAGCTGCCCATTGCTGTTAACCAACAAAATTAACATATATTTCCGTCTCTGTTTTCTTTCCTTAAAAAGAGATGCAATGATATGCTAAAGATTTCTAAAAGCATTAATATTTTACCATTGATCAATGTACATTTTAGTTAAAAAGATTTGTTACATATTCTTGTATGCTTTGAGGTAAAATCATCACCGCTGTTACCTACCTCCAACAGCACAACAAATAGTTAATTTCACTAGTAATTTGTTTTCTTCAGGTATATATAGGAAGTTATCAGTGAACAATTCTTTCTTTCACTCACCCATGTCTTTCTTGTTACCTTTTTTTACTTCAATATTGAGTCTTCCAACACAAATTTTGTTTGCATGTTCTCAGACCTTTATATCGACAACATTTCTGGTGGCAAGGTACATGCAATAGAACAGCATGTTTCTGTGTGATATCACATAAGCTGTATAGAATGACAACTACCTTCATCCTCCTTGACTCATTACCTTTACTGAATAGCATTGACTTTTCTTCTGTCATATTATGCTGTAAATTCTTATCTAATTTTCCACCCATGGTCACCATAGTCTCCAATGAGAGAGAGGCAGTCTCTCTTTTGCAGTTTCTATTGTTTGCAAGATTTTATACTTGTCTCATTCGTGAGGACCATTGATGTAATGCAAAGACTCTAAGTACTCTTCAGAGTGGAAAGAGCATCACCTTTGCCCACTGCTGTGATAAAGGTATGTAGCCATAGTTTCCAAGAAGGACTGAAGGAAAAGAATTAATTAAATATGATTATTAAAAGGTGTGTTTCTTTTTTCCAGAATAAGAGCCCATGACAGAACCATATTCTGTCTTCCGAAAGAAAATTATTCTCAAATAAAAACAAGGTACAAATAATACTGTAAATTACAATTGTTATGTCCATATTTTGACACAGAATATCTCAGTTAGACTGTAAAGAACCTGTTTCAAACTAAAGCTATGAAAAACCTGTGGTGAGTGTGATTCATAATGAATATCGATTTTTCTTCTCTGTGAAGTGCTAGAAAATTGGTGGGGTTTTTTTCTGAAAGACCTAATGATTTCAATTTACTGTGCCTGTTTTGCCATAATCTTGCTAGTAAGAACTATGACACGTATTAAATCTGGATTCACAAAGACTGGCAATTTAGTGTAAATGTCATCTTTCCTATCTTTTTTTTTTGTATGGATGGAAAGAATGAGAGATTTTTCCAGTTGGTAGTTCGGATCAGGAATAAAATTTCATTGCTCTGAATCATTCTCTGGAGGTTATTCTAATCATATTAATTCTGAACTAAACTCTGGGATGCTAGCATCACTAGCTACCAGTAGCTTCTTTGGAAAAGTTTGTTCCTCTTATTCTCATTTTGCTCAGAAAACTGAACATAACTTAAACTTATTTGCATTCTTTTAATGCAGTACTGGTATCTGCAATAATTTTCTGTCTATAATCTAAAATCTGTTGAATAGCTCTGAAGTCCTGTGTATAAAAGCTTTTTGCTTTAGGACATGTAGAATTTAAGACAATAGCTGTATATTCTGATATAAGGGGTTTAACTAGATGAGATTTTAATGTATTATCATTTTGAACTTGCTCCTCCTAATTTTAGATTTTGAAGATTATTTGTGAATAAAAATTCAAAAATAACTATTTATGAATAATAATTATGGTCTTACTGGGTGGTCATTCTGACTAAGCCAAGTCTTTTAGAAGTCTTGGCTTAGGTGCTTCATATTGACCAGTTTTTGTCACGGGATAACTGAGCATACACCTCTGCCACAAATATCCCTGTATTTACCTAGATTATTTAATTGTCTGTGGAGGAAAAAAACCTGCATATTAACTTCAATGGGCATTGTATGTATAAAGTTGCAGGTCTGAAGTGAAATAGTTCCAGTTAGGTGACAAATGCAATCAGGTTGAAAATATGGGTTTTTTTAGTATTAAACATTTTTACTTAATATTTCACTTTCCTTTTCTCTCAGATATGAAAAACAATATATATGAAAACAAGATTTTAAAATTTTTTTTCTGTTTAATTACCAAAAATTATGTAGGGTCTTATGCATTCACTTATAATTCCAGCTGACAACAATGAAAGTGAGTTGGTTAGATCCTCCGGCCCTTGTATTTGGAAGAAATTTTTTTCTCTTTTAATTTTTGGTATTGATCAAATATGACCCTTCTTTTGGGGGCTGGGGAGGGAGGAGCTCATGCTATTTCAGTGGCTGAGTATGGAAGACCAAACGAGGGTGACTGTTATTACAATACTTCAAAGAATATGACATCTGTAATGCCCAATGTTTAACATATTTCTAAAAAATTTAGCGTAGTGGCAAATCTCCCTCTGCTTTTCAGTGATATTCAGTTCAAAATATATTGTGACTCATTCCTAGTAAATGAGTTATAATTTATGATTTATATTTTTTACTATGTCTTTGAGCTTTACAGAAAATAAATTTAAGGATGGCGTAACTTAGGCAAATTGTGCTTTAAGGAATACTTCAAAATATACAACTTTTCATTAATCTCCAGACTTTATATGCCTGAATTTTGTGCTCTAAAATTTACATAAGATTTTGTTCAAATCTTCCTGAATTTAGATCAGATTAAATATAGCATCTCTCTCATTTCCTCATCCTTTCTCACAAGGTTTCATAATATATCAAATCCAGTGTAACATTACTTTAACTGAAATAACTTTAAATTAAATCTTTTTGTTGTTGGGTATTTTTGCATATCTGGGTACACCAAAAGCCACCATCTCAGCCAGTGCCAGTTCTTTTATACAGTCCTGGAATACAGCTCAGTAGGGATAGCAACACAAAAAAACTGCTAAAAAAACCTTTTCCTTGCTAAGTTAACTCTGAGAGTAGAAATCATCTCAGTAATGTCTGAAGTGTCAATATGAATGCTTCAAATGAATTTGCCACAAAAAACATTTTAGCAAGACATGACCATAACCATTCTTTCAGCTACCAGACATGTACATTAGTGAGCTGCTTCTAACATTTTCGTTTTTTCTTTTTTTCTCCTGATGCTCATAATCAACAGCTCCTTTCTAGGATCTACAGTCATGGTACAAAAAAATATATGCACAGATCCATCTACAACTCTTAATCTACCATGAATAAGAAGAGATTTAGGATTTTGTGGGGAGGGGGTTTTTCATTGGCCATTTACAATCTGTGAACTTCATCCTGAGAGCTTAGTTCTTTACACATAGACATTGCCAAAGCCATCCAGGAACTGGAGGTGTCTGTCTGGAAGTAAAATTCTATTTTGGTCTCTTTAATTAGATAGTGCTTTCAAGGTTAGTGCTCAGATTTATATGTCTAGGCAAAATATGGATGTCTAAGCTGTCCTTGCTGTAACTGCCATATTATTTGGGGAAGGTATTATGTATAAAATCTTTAATCCTTGTCCTTGTTGTATATTATATCTTTTAGCATTCCCCATTAGTGGAGGCTTAAGTCTTCAACATACCTCAGTTCTTCTCATTCTTATGCTTCTGTTATACTTTATTTCATTCCAAGAGATTTTCAATTTCTTCTTGAAAAAAACATCCTAATCATTTGCCGTTGCATACTCAGTTATCTTAGTCTGCCATATGCGTAGTCAGCTGTTAGCAAAAGCAGTTCTTGTATTTTATAAATGATTCTTTGTTCAAAAAGGCATGCTTAGATTTCATAAACCATTTCCTTTGGTTCCTATACTGCCCAATCAAAAGCTAAATCACAAACAAAAGACTTGCTTATTCCTTCTTCCCTTCTTTCCACCCTGGGTCAAAACTTTTACAACACAATATCTACATTCTTAGCTACTGTAGCCAAAGGAGTAAAGATACGACTTGATGAGGACTGAGGGAGAAGTTTAATCCTTCATGCCACAACTTCCACCAAAAATCTAGTCATGCAGATTTTTTAAGCTAGTCCTGCAATTTCTAGTTCTATATTAAGCATGAGAAGAAAGACACTTGCCAGAAACTGGTTTGACTGTTTTACTGGAATAGACCAAGATCCAGGAGTACAATCTATATATTCACAACATATCTTAAAATCTTATCTTGCCGATGGAAAGAAATTAAAACTTTAAGGACTCATTTCACATAACCTTTTAAATGTCTTCCAAGTGATTATCCACAAATGAAAAAAATGCCTTTCTTTTTCACCACTGATGTAAAAGTTTTTAGGAAGACTAGATCAGCTGTACGATGTAAATATGCACTGTAAATATTTAAGAGTACTAACACAAATCGCATTCTAGGTTGTATATTATCCAAATTTTGCTCTTGTCTCTCATGTCTCTTAGTTGTCCTTTTTTCTTTTAACAGCACATGTTGGAAAGGTGTATTTATGACATAGCTTTCTCTTCCTACCATTTTTTCTTGGAATTAAATAACATCTGTAAGATAGAGAAGTATGGGACAAGTAACACCCTGCATCACAAAAAGCTGAAAGACTGATAGCGGTATTTGCATATTTGGGTATTATAACACCCTTATCATAGTCTGTAATTTTTTAATATTTAGGGTAACATGTCTAATTTCAGCCACATGCAGGCCAAAATTCCTCATGAATTTTCCACTGTATTGAAAGAAGAAAGCTAATGATTAAGTTTTTTAGTCACTAGAAGCAGCAGAATTCAACTTTTACTTTCATGGAATATACAGAAATTGCACTTTTAGAGTTCTGACTTGTTGGAGCTTTAAATTAGTCAGTGATTTCAATGGGATTGTTTCATGCATACATGCAAAAATCGTAATTACATAAAGTTTACATTATAAAGAACATCATCACATGAAGTTGATTTTATAAATATATTAAGTATAATAAACTATTTAAATGCTTAAGATAATATTTCCTATTCTCCATTTTCTAATTTTTATTATCTGACAAATTTATAACAAAGATAGAAATTTTTAAGAAGTCAAAAAGAATAGATTTTTCTATACATTCTAGCATATGAAATACTATCTTGCTTTGGAAGGAGAAATTAACAGCCAAGACTTTCAACAAATAATGAGACTTGACATTTCACAAAAAGCTTTATTAGAATTCAGAGAAAAAAAAAAATAGAATAATCTTACTTCTCAGGAAGATTTATACCTAATACAAAAGATAGTCTATCAGGACATGTATTAAGTTGAATTCACTAGCTGTCTTGTTGCCTTTTATAAAGGTAGCTGGTTTTCAGGACAATTGAAGGAATATCAGCAATAAGTGCCAATGTCTATAATGTTGCTGTAATTTATGAAAGTGTACTGATCAGATAATCGCAGTTGCTAGCTGTGCATGTGATGAATCAAATTGTTATTTATTTTTCTTAACTAAATCCACAGAAATCATTAGTTATACAAAATGTCTTCTAATTTTTCATTTTCTATAGAAGAATTAATGTATTTCCAATCATCAAAAGACCAGTCGCTACCAACCAAACTTGATTACTCAGTGAAATGCACGTGAGATACCTCCAGAAGACCAAGCCGAAAAGCAGTGGAAGGAATATTATGAAAGAGTTGATTAGGTTTCTTGAGGCAGTACCTGCTGTTATGTTGAAAAAGATGTTTTGACGTTTTATTCTTTATATCCAAAATACCATGTAATTCAGCTAATGTTTAAATGAATATGACAAAAGTCAGAAAGGTGTTACCAGCTTTTCACTTCTATACTCTGAGATGCTAGAAACCTATTTAAAAGTCTGCTTTTCTCAAAGTATTGTTCCAAAAGAATAGCCCATAGAAAATAACGAAGATTATCACTGTTCTGCAATACATGCTTCCCTTCTCCTTCCTGCCCCCGCACCCCCCCAAAACCACCAGTCTTAGTAGTATTTGCTTGGTCACAGAAGACCAAGTAACACAGTACTGCTCCCAAGTGTTGGGACATTTTTACGTTGTAGGTAATTTGGTTTATTGCAATATATGTTTACACCAGAAAAAAATAGAATAACAGTGTTCAACAACTGTTACACAAGTGGGATCTTATTAGAAAGACTTCAGAAAGCCAAGGTAAAATCTTGACTGTTGAAATGATATGGATTTTGTTGGTTCTTTACAGTGAATCATGTATTTTCCAAGGTGAGCATAGCTTTGAAAAAGAACATACTTTATGACCTGCTAGCTTTGGAAGCACTGGAAAAAAATCACAGTGCTAAAAATTTGCCTTGGCTGTCAAACTGCATTCGGTTTCTGTATATTTCTTTTTCTGGGGGGGAAAGACATCTTAACAGAAAAATTTGTTTTGGAAGAAAAATACCTTTTAGCCAAATCTAAAACAAATGAAAAAGTGGTGTTCCCATGGTGCTTAATTTTCTTTATTTCATAACCTACAATCTCTGATCGTATTTCCATGATGCATCATAGTCTTCATGTTTTGGGAGATATGTATTGCCTCTTCTGAGTCTCATAGCTACATTTTGGAGGCTAAAGGCAAGCTTTCTCAACCACTTAGGCTGTTTTGACAGAATGTTTGAAAGTTAAAATTTGAATGCTAGCCTTGACAACATGACAGAAGTAAATGGGAACGATATATCGTCGAAAGGTGAGCACTTGTCTGGACAAACAGTACAGAACAATTGAGAAAAGGGGTCTTGGAAAAGTGAATAGTACCTGTCAAGCCTGGGGTGCATAGCTGACTGAAGTGATGTTAAGTTAGCTCTGTAGACAGCAGAGAGCCGAATCAGAGAATGACATGGAGAGTGCAGCCATCAGCAGGTAGATGTGGGGTAGCTGAAACATGCTAACACTGGAAACAAATTCAACTGCAAAAGGTGCTAGAGCCAGGGAACCAATACAGTAACTTTCGTCCTCAGTAACAAACAAGAGAAGAAATATGATATCCTGAAAACTGCTGGCAACAAATCAGGTGCACAGAGTTTTGAAACTATGGAAGACAGCAATTTGTCAAATGTGTTGTCTTAGTAGCTGCCTATAGGTGTGACATCTTGGTTAGAGCTTTTATCTCAATTAGTCTAACACATCTAATCAGATCTCTTTTACTGAGATCCTTTTCCCCCCTCTCTGCTAGGAATCTTCCCTTTAATTTAGATGTTTAAAATAATTTTTTCTTAATTGGGAAATTATTGCCATTTAAGAACACCCAAAATTCATTATTTGAGACATCTCTAGACACATGCAATATATTGTGTCACATAGCTAGCTCTTTATGTCACTCAAGTTTTTGCCACTATTATTATTATTATTATTTTTCAAATTTTACTTAAAAAAATCATAGTAATGATAACAATTGAGTGCAAATTATTTTTATGAAGAAATATAAGATCATGAGTCAGATAACATTGCTGTACTAGGTTTTCTCTGCATTAAGGGGAATGTAACAGTCTCAGTGGATGGGCGCACCGACTAGATGCAGGTCAGAAGTCTCCATGTATTAACAGGAGAGAACAACTCACCTTATAACATTTAAAATCAGTCGAATTCTACATTGTTTTCAGCTTGCAGACAGAACTGTTGCTATTTCTGTAGTCTTGTTGCCCTAGAACACCCTGTCTCATCTCGTTGGAAGACTCTATCTTGTCATTCAGTTTTACTGGTAAATATGTTGTAGGTTGTTTCTTTTTGCCTAAATGGCAAACAGAAGACCTTGACTATAAAATCTTTATTGTCATTCAAGTGATTGTTCCTCATATCTATATCAATTCCATATATTTTCTTTCAATAAAGATAGCTAATAAGCAGAACAAACATATTTATAATGAGTTATAATATAGGTGCATGCTCTCTGCAAAAATAAAATAGCTTAAAATAGAAATACAATGACAAAAACCATTAAACTCCCCCAAAATTCTGATTTTTATATATTTTGATTGTGTATTTTAGTGCTTATCCTTATTAAGACCAGTTTAAATCCTTCATATTAACAGATGAGTCATGCTGTTAAGTAGCCAAGATGAAAAAGCAAAAATAACCTAGTGTTCCAGTTTTTCCTTACAACAGGGTGCCACATACATTTTTGAAAGGACATTTCATGTATTCTTAATGCTAAGGGCATTCATCAAAATGGACTTTATGCTATCGTTGAATTTCGTTCTTTTAGTTGGATTTCAATGATTATATAATCAGAGTGTATAATTATCAGCCTGCTTAGTAGTCCATCACTCATGAATGATAATATTCACAGAATTTAACTTCTGTTTGAGAATATGGAAAGTAACGTCAAGATCTGGTTACCTGGAACACAGATAGGACCGGTAGGATCAATACTCCGACTCTTAATTATCATGCAGAATAAATTTATTTTAACACAATGAGATACATGTCAACAAAATTAAAAGTCTAACGACGTATGTATCAGAACAAAGAGCTGTATTCCCAAGGAAGATGCAGACTTGGACATGGAGTGATGTAGGAATACATTAAAATACTATGCAAAACATGGCATGAAGTTGCTCTAATAATCACTTTATAACTAAGTGAATCTTCTTTGCTCTCTTTGTTTAAACTTTTAAGTTTATAGTAACTGAAATTGCCATTAAATTAAGACAAAATTATGACCAAAGTGTTCAGCTGTATTTGGAGAGGAAAGATAAAGCCTTGATTTCTGCCTCAAAAATGAGTGTTAATATCACAAGGCAAGAAAATTCTGCAGTGCCCCAATACAATTTTCAGAAGTATGAGAGAATTTGAAGTACAGGATAGGGCTAAATTATTTCCCCACTACAGTGAAAGTGGAGAGATTTAATTTAGAGTTTAAAAAAAAAAAAGTCAATCTGTATGTGTGATTACATGGTGTTTTGAAAGAATCCTTGGCATTGCTTCCAAAATTTTCATTACATTTGTTGTCCAGAGAGACTGAGAACCATAGCCTTCCACCTTGCTGGAAGCATCACTGCTCTCTACAGACAGTTTTGCATTCTTATGTGGCAGATTCATTGGCAAAAGCCAACACAGGTTTATGAAAGGTAAATCGGGTTTAAGTAACCTAATTGCTTTCCAAGCTGAACAATTTGCTCACCAGATGAGGGGAGAGTGGTGGATATAATCTACCTTGACTGCAGTAAAGCATTTGACACAGTCTCCCACAACATCCTTGTTGACAAGCTGATTAAGAAATGGACTGGACAGGTGGACCACAGTTGGTGGAAAACAGCCTTTACTACTGAGCTCAAAGGATGGTGGATAATGGCTTGAAGTCAAACTGGCACCCATTCATGAGTGGTTTTGCTCAGGGTTCGATACTGTTCAATATCTTCCTAGATTATATGGGTGATGGGACTGAATGCATCATCACCAAATTTGTGAATGGCACCAAATTGGGTGGAAAAGTAGATAAGTCAGAAGGAAGAGCGGCTATACAGAGAGACCTCAACAGGCTAGAAAACTGGGCCAGGAAGAATCACAAGAAGTTCAACAAGGATAAAAGTAAAGTCCTATAACTAGAATAACCCCAAAGAGCAGCACAAGCTGAAGTCTTTACTCCTACAAGCAGGTAGGGGTATATCTCTGTCAGGAAGCCCCTGGGATCATGGTGGATAGCAAGCTGAACTTGAACCAGTGCTATGTACCTCAGCAGCAAGAAAGGCAAACTACATTCTGGGCTGAAACCTGTAGTGTATAGTGAACAGATCAAGGTGGTTACTCAGCTCTTCTTGGCACTTTTTAGGCAATACTTGGAATACTGTGTCCAGTTGTGTTCCTCTCAGCTGAAGAGAGATACAGGAAAGTTGCAATGTTCCATAGAGGTCCCCAAAATGATTGGAGGGTTGGGGAACTGGACGTATGAAGAAAGGTTGAAGGAACTGGGTATATTCAGCTTAGAGAAGAGACATCTCCAGGGGTATCTAGTCACAGCTTGCCAATACCTAAAAGGTAGTCACAGAGAATTCAAAAGTCACAAGAATGCCATGTGACTGAAGAGGTAATGGGCAGAAGTAGCTTCAGGGCAAATTCTGTCTGGATTCAAGAAAAGAAGTCTTCACCATGAGAACAATTCACCATTGGAATAAATTGTCCAGAGAAGTGATGAAATGTCACTTGCTGGAAACATCCAAGATGTGTTTTGTCAGATCCCTGGACAACCTAATCTGAGGCCCTGCTTTCAATAGAAAGTTGGACAAGATGGTCTCCAGAGGTCTCTTCTGACATAGACTTTTGTATTATTCTATACCACTAGTTGCATTTAGACATGCTGGCTGTAGGCTGCTTACGTGTAGAATGTGGGCTACTTCTGCATATCAAGGCCTTGAAAAAGTGGGCTGCAAGGCCTCACAAAAATGGGCTGATCTGTGACTACACATTACTTACAACTTCTCTATAACTTGATTTTGTAAAGTAGTGTAGACATATCAGATTATTTCAGTATCATTAACTTATAAATATGGACTGTCAAGACTCTTTGGGTGAGGAGATCCTCAAAGGGAGACATAACATTCTTCAGCAGCTCTGGTAGCTGTTGTGTGATGTGAAAGTAATGTAATACAGCACATCAGTTCTGACATCTGTGATAACCTGTATCTTTTCAAATTTGTTAAGTCACATGGACTTACTTTGTATCTTACATCTAACTAATGTATCTGACATGACATTTCTAAATTTATCTTTTCTGAAATTAATAGCAAGTTTTTGTTATGTCAGAGTAGAAGTAGAATAGACACAAGGGAATGCTGGAATTGCACAGAATTGGCAACTTGCTTAGCTTTGGTCAAAACGACAGGAGTGTTTATAAATAATATTTTAATTATTATTGTTTCACAAAGCAGATGGTTGTTTGGCAATATTTCACTAACAAGTTTGGAGGTTGTTTCTTTCCAAACATAGTTATTCTGAATGAAATTAATACCAGTTATCCTTTTAAATATGACCCTTTGTTTCTTGGAGCTGCAGTACCTTTCTTTATTCATAACCAGTCCTACAGTTTGAGTAATTTTTGAATATCCTCTGAGAAGCCAGAGCTTGTACAGATGTGGACTAACACTGGTATGCAAAGCTTCCCCTACGTTAGTTTTGTCTGAGCATATTAACACATGCAGATACAATTATATTCAGTTATGTTCTAAAATATATCCCTGGATAGAGTCCATTACTCAAAACATTCTACAAAATAACTTATGATATAAAAATAATGAAAGAGACGTCACTTGCAACAGGTCAACAGGCATTGCAATATCTGCAGTGGTATATTTATAGTATCTCATACAATGCACTTAATTACTTTTTTATTCACTTAGTAAATAAACAGCTAGGATTCCATTTTCATGAAAGCATTAATAAAATAATGATGCTACTTTGCAGAATCATGTATACACTTCACATTTATACAGTACACAATTTTTTTTTTCAGTGTACTGTAATCATTGCAAAACCAGAAAGTTATAAATTTGCAGACTATTATAGAGAAATACAAGAAATTATTTGTTGTGAATTTTTAATAGTACTGGATGCCACATCCATTGGCAATATATTGTTTGCTGCTCTGATATTCTAACTATAATTATTGCACATTTTAAAATACATGGACTGGGTCATTGTCTCACCAATGTCTAAATATAAAATAATTTTAGTAGTTTAACACACTTCACCATGCAAAATCAACTAGACTGGTCTCCAGCCAATCTCACTGTAAAAATGTCCTCTTGTTGCAGGGATGCTTGTATATAGACTGTTGAAAGGTGTCAACTTGACCTTTTAAGTAAAATATTGAATATTTTGTGAGGAAAGACAATAATGACAATATTTAGTTAGTCTGATAGCACTATAATCTTGCATATATGCACCTAAATTTTGTTATTGGGTAATCATAGTGCACGACCTAAAAATAGTAATTCCACAGTTTTATCACACTGTATTGTATTGAAAGTCTGCCAGAATATACCTAAGTTGAAAATACAAGACGATAAGACTTCATCTCATAATAGTGATACTGAAACTCTCAACCCAGCTGTTCAGTTTCTTTCTCTGTTTGAAAGAAATTCTCTTTGTTTACAGAAGATAAAAGGTAGAAAAAGTACTTTTAGAAGTCAGTTATAGAAGTTCAATCTATTAACAAAAACATTCATTTATTTAAAATAGAATTCCAAACATTTTGCCTAGCCAAGCTATGTGAAAAATATTTAAAGACGAGATGTAATTTCTCACAGAATACCCTATAGAGTATACCTGAAAATCAATTTTATTTAAGTTCATTCATTTTTTAATAGTGAGCATGTTAAGGACTGTACAAATATTACATAAGAACTCAATACTATAAATAAAGGATGGAGGAGGAGAACCAGGCATAGAGGATAAGCATCATCAATGTGAATAAATCATGTGGTGCATTCTACACCAAGCCATTTCCTAGTGAGGATCTGGTGATCTAACTGTGCATTTTATAAAGTACGAGTATGCATATTTCATACAAGTATGAATGAAGAAACAGAGCCAATAAATAAGCTAATAAAGTAGCAATATTTTCTATTGCATTAGCTGGGAAATACATTCCATATAAAAAGACAAGGTTGAGCTGCAGAAGGTTTTCTCTTTTTTAATCTTCCAGAGAGAGACATTTCTGATCCTTCCCTGTACCCAGCCCTTCTTTTCCAAAATGCTACTAAAAGAAGGACACAAAATAACTCCTCATTTGCAAAGGCAAAGCAAAGTAGGTGCAACAGTTACGCTGAAGTTTTTTATGTTTTGTTTGTTTTTTTTAAATAATAAATAAATGAAAACAGAAGGGAATGCTATAACTGATCTGAAAAAAAGCAGGTAAGGTGACTATTTGTTTGAAGTAGAACACTGGCTTTTGTAGTAGTTTGCCACACAGGTTACATCTGTTATCGCTGTTTATATTGCAACCTCTGCCCCAGGGCTGTTTCTCAGCAGAAAGCCTTCACGCACTTGCCAGGAGTTCTCTGTGAAAGAAACTGTTCAAGTTTAGCCAGGCCAGTTCTCTCTACACTGCCTCTCTCATCCCAGCATCTTAGCCCTGACCATTGTACCTTCTGACCAGGAGAAGGGCCTTTTTAGCCCTCACAGGGAAAGCGAACATCAGCTAAAGACCATAAACCAAACCCAGCCCCTCTCCTATTGAATCTTGTACTTCTAAGCTTTTCTTTCCATAGGCTCTAGTCGTGAGTGTGTAAGCAAAGAATAGAAACCAATGCATCCAAACACGTACTCTATCAACATATGTATAGGCTATTATGGTAATACTAGTGCATATGGCTTTCTTAATCTTGCCAAGAGAAATAAAAGTTATGTGCACAAATCTGTCAATATTTGGGCTCTTGCTCTTAATTTTATTGATAATTAACTATGCCAGGGAAATTCAGAGATAAGCCACAATTCTTGAACTGCTAAATGAAAATTTCATTCTCAGGCAACTTGACTGTGGAATAAATTTTTGTTTTGAGTTGGAGAAAGATACTTAGATCTTTCAAGTGCTATGCTGGAGAAAAAGAAGGTGATCAAATACTTGGCTATGTCAACGTTAAATTCAGTGTATTAACTTAAATGCGTGCATGAACTGTGTACTCTCTCAATCTTTTTACGTTATAGAAAAAAGGAATCCTTTTATTTTCACATTAAGAGTTAAAAAGTTTTGGATTTTTAAATCAGATTCAAGGAAGTATGTGTTTCAGTAACAGTGAGAACTGTGAGTATCAAGTTCCGTGACATCTTTTTTGCCTTACAGTGTAGTACTGTAAATGAAATTGTTTGTATTCACGATTCACTCAAGAAACAACCGGCATTTTAGCTGCTACTGGAATTCCATGAAATGGTAATGATGATGTTGTAGACACCTTCAGTAAGATAAGGTGAATCTCACACTGAAGCTTTCACATCAGTAATATCACAAAGAACATCATACCTTGTAGATAAGATATTACAAACTGGATATACAAGGAGAGTCACTAATAGGAATCTTGTCAGTTCCCAATTTGAAGTCCTTAGCCAGAGATGGTATTAATTTCATTCAGTTTGAGCTATCTTTCTCTGAAATAGTAATGGATCAATGAGATACCTGCATAGTAAACAGGGGAAAAGAGGTGCTTTTAGTGAACAATTTGTTTCATCATTTTTAGATGTCTATTTTGGATGAAATTAATCACATTCAAAAAATTTCCAAACAGGCTCCTCTCAGAAAATGTAGGTGTCTGCAAGCAATTAATTTTATCTCCCTGTATCTATCTGAATTCTATCCTAAGGCTTCATGTGTGTTTGTGTGTGCGTACATAGATATGAAATTATAGTTCAACTTGGACTGCTGTGGGGTTTTAGTGCACTGGAACAAGACTACAAAGATAAGAGAGTGGGCAATTTAGCCAGTTAATTCAGCGAGTTACAGGAATAAATAATGGTTATTCTAATGTGTTCTAAAGGATATCATTTGAGCTATAAGTATCCTTCCCTCATGAATACAACCATAATTCTAACATATATGAATATTAGGAGAGGAATAAGAATTTATACACATGCCTTTGGGTATGATTTTAAACTACTCTGTAAAGGAAAGTTTGATTTGAAAATGTTGTTTTACAATAAGAACACAAGAGAGGCTTAAAAACTTCTGGTATACCAGTGACAGTTACATCCAGTATATATTAGTCTTTTGGATCAGCTTAGGAAGAAATTGCAGGAATGAAAGCTTGCTGGCAACAACATGGAAATAACAAAATTTGGTTAACTGTGTGGTGTTTGTCATTACCATATAATAGAATTCCGGTAGTATTTGAAATGCCTGGTGTTTCTCAAGGTATTATGGAGTCTTATTTCTGTCTTCCTATTAGAAAGCACTTCTTACAGAAAAATAGAGATTTGGTGAATCTTGCCTCTTTTAAATCACTTGTATATGAATACAACAAATCTGAGGTGTAATCAAAGCATTGTCAAAATAGGAAGAGTAGATTATCTCTTCTGTAAGTAGTTAATTATCCCTTCTGTAAGTAGTGCTCTGATATGACTTAATAAACTGAGAAAATGTGGGCTTCCTCTTGTATTTTGTTTGTACTAATAATTTAGGTTGGAAGGACCTCGAGAGGTCATCTATAGCAGCCTCCTGCTCAAAGCACATCTAACTTGAAAGTTAGATCAGGCTGCTGAGGGGCTTGTCCAGTCAATATCTGAAAATCTCCACTGACAAAGATACCACAGCCTCTCTGAGTGACCTGTTCCAGTAACTCAGGGACAATACTGCATCTGACTCCCTCAGCAGCTTCACAAATGACAACAAATTGGAGGAAACAGCTGATACACTGGAAGGAAGGATTGCCAGTCAGGGTGAGTGAACCAAGCTGGAGAAATGAGCCAACGGAGCTTCATGAACTTCAGCAAAGACAAATGGGAAGTGCAGGCCCTGGGACAGAACAACCTCATGCATCAGTGCTGGGACCGATGTGCTGGGGAAGAGGGCTGCACCAAAAGTCCTCAGTGGGTGTCTTGATGAACAGATTAACATGAGCCAGGACTGCACTCTTGTGGTTATAAAGGCTAAACACACAGAAGGCTGCTGAGATGGCTTGACCCCAGCTGGCACATAAGTTCCCACACATCTCCTGATTCACTCGCCTGCAGCAGGATGGGTGAGAGAATCAGAAGAGTGAATGTGAGAAAAACTTGCCTTGTGCAAGCAAACCAAAATAAGGAATTCATTCACTATATCCCATCTGCAGGCAGATGTTTAGCCAGTTCCAGGAAAGCAGGGCATCAGCACACATAGTGATTAATTGGGAAGACAAACGCCATGACCATAAATGTCCCCCCTCTTGCTCTTTCTTTTCCTGAGTTTCCTGAACATGAAATCATTCATATTAAATATCTCTTTGGCCACTTGGAGTCAGCTGTCCCAGCAAATAAAAGGTCTTGACACTGTAAAAGCACTGCTCAGCAATAGCTAAAACACTGGTGTGTTATTAGCCCTGTTTTGGTCAGAAATTCAAAACAGCACCATACCAAATGCTATGAAGAAAATTAGCTCCATTCCAAACAGACCCAGTACAGCTGTATCAGTAAGATCATTGCCAGCTGGCTGGGGGAAGCCGTTATTGCACTGAAGAGGCCATGTCTGAAGTAATATGTCTTTTCTAGGCCCCAGTACAAGAAGTACTTTGTTTAAGTAAAGCAAATCCAACTGAGGATCACTAACGCAGTTAAAGAGCTAGAATACATAACTTGGGAGGAGACACACAGGGGCTTTGTTTGCTCCGCCCAGGAAAGAGAAGTCAGGCAGAGGAGTCTTTTATTCCATTCTAATGAAAGGTAATGGAGAAGATGGAGCAGATTTTTCTCTGACATGTACAACAAAAGGGCAGGGGTTGATGGTCAAAAGTTGTAGCAGAGCTTCCAGAGAGGTTGTGAAATGCATCCTTGCAGATTTTCATAACATAACATATCCCTGAGCAACCTCATGTGCTTTTGAAGGTAGACATGCCTTGAGCAGGAGGCTGAAATACATGAGTCTTCCAATCTAAATTACTCCACAATTCAACAGACTGGCTATTTTATGTCCCTGTTGACCACTAGACCAGACTGGAAGAAAACATATGATTTATTTCTCTGCGTGATCCTACAGAACACAGATTTTTTTTTCTTCTTTACTTTAAAGACTGTCTCTGAATTATTTAGAATATGAATGTAAATACAAGAACTCAGAGTCTCTTGTGAAGCTTTCTGAATTGTTTCTGACACTATTTCCATAATGGATGTTGTTCATAAAATTAGTGCAAAACTCAGTGGTTTCATGCAATTTCCCAGATAGAGTTAACAAACAATTGTTTTCTATCTGATACAGAATTAATTTACCTGCACTGATATCTCTTCAGGGAACATGTTTTTGTTACTAGTTTTCTACTGTTACATTTAAAGATAGTATTCTTTTTAAAAAGGGAAAAAAAAAGAATGTTTTTTAAGCTCCTTAAAAGGGAGCTAAGAGAATAAAAGAACACTCCTTGTCATTTTATCTTTGAAGTGAAACCTTTGTGTAAGTAAATATGAGTCATTCAGATTTTCTGCCTGTTTGAATTACAATTTCTCTAAAATTCACCTTCTGTAAAGGTTTGAACCAGTGAGAGGAATTGAAGAAGTTTCAATGTGTCCTTTCCTGAGGCACCTTCTAAATGATGACAAATAGTGATAGGATGAAGCCTCTATTAGGCTGCACTTCATAGGATATGAAGCTATAGTCCGGGGATACTGCAGAAGAGTCATGAAAAATCATTAGGAACTTTGAAAGAGAGTATGAGTTTTCTTTTATATATCAAGAAGCTATTATACACTATTGCTGTGTTCAAGTGTCTTTCCATAGTTTCATTATTAACCTTTATTTTCCAGAACTTTATATCTCAGCCATTTTAAATCATATTATAAATGCACCTTATCTATCCAAATACATGCATGTTAATTTTGTTTAAAAAAATTGAAGATACCTAGGCTAAATACATTGACATTTTTGGCAGAGGATCAGACAGTAGTAGCAGCCTGACAAGAGGCTGCTTTTCAAAGATCGTATGATGAACTGGGATGTTAATTCAGCTAAGGTCAAATTTGAACAAAGCTTGGTTAAAAAATAATGGGTTGGACTCTCCTATCAGCCAATTCCATCTGTGAAATAACCAGGAGTTCAAAAAACAGCCTAGACAGAAGATATAATGAGAAGAAAAACTCTGAGAAAAATGAAATGTCAAGGCCTGAAAACGCAAAGAAAGGGAACTGTGAGCTCTGCTGGTATCCCAGAGACTGAAGTCAATTACAGCTTCACTTAAAATTATGCTGAATAATTCAGGCTACTGATTAAGTTAAAACTGGCCTACTCGTGAGCTTGATTGTTACATATATGGGTCTATTTTTTAGAATTAACACATTTTTCACAATCTTAGCCGAAACCATTTTATTTTTGCCTACAGACAACATGAAATTGTGAACTTGGTTCTCTGTCTCCATTTTGTCATTACAAGAGTTAAATGCTAACAAAATTGAAAACCAGAAATGTAGTGAAGAAATTGCATAAAATTGTTTGAATTTTTTAACTAGAGGAATGATCACCATTAACAGTAGAATTAACTACACATTGTCCTTGCCTCTTCATCCATTCAGTATGAGCATTCACACCTAGACATAAAAGTTGACTGTAGAATGAAGTGGTTTTCCAGTTGCTGATTAGTGCATTTGACCTCAAGATACTGTTAAAGCTCACTGCATGACTCACTAAATGATAAGCTACTGTGTTGCGAATCCTTTTAACAGTGTTTACTAGAAAACTAGCAAGGAAAGGTTAGTGTGTATACTTATTTATAGGTGTGCGGGATTACCAATGATTAATTTGAGAGTAATTGGTTGTCAAAATCTGCAGGTATCTTCTCATTCCACATGCAATTGACTGGCTACTCAGTAAACAACTATCTTAAACATTCCATAAAAAAAAGTTTCTATGAAGTAATGCAGTATCAGAATTTGCCTTCTGGGACTGAACTTGGTTTTGTGCTATTGCAGATGAGTACATTTTTTAAGTCTTTTTACAAACCAATGAAGTTCCATTTAAAAATATTAAAGTTTTTTTTTTCCATGAATTGTGTAAGTTATTCTGGAAACTCAATAACTCTGGTGGTTTGCATCCTTATTTTTATTTATT
>Ga0181612_155093_pt1 | contig 18796 bp, 11 predicted proteins | sample HoacroProtozoa21_FD_119630 | JGI IMG/M metagenome (GOLD analysis project Ga0181612, IMG submission 119630) | Hoatzin crop microbial communities from Cojedes, Venezuel. Combined Assembly of Gp0051906, Gp0051904, Gp0051908 | reverse complement strand
CGCCTGGACGTGGTCCTGTGCAGCCTGCTGTAGGTGACCCTGCTTTGGCAGGGGAGTTGTTGGACTAGCTGCCCCACAGAGGTCCCTTCCAACCGTGAATATTCTGTGATTCTGTAACATCTTTTTAAAAAATGAGAGTACCTGTCTTGTGAAATCTACAGCCATCTTTCAGCTGTTTCACTGGGACTGTATTAGTAGCAATGAGCGCGATCTGGCACTGTTGTCTGGTTGCTATTGTGCTACTTGGTGAAAGTCAGGATGGTGTTTAAAACAGCTGTCCTGAATGCTGCTGGGTCTGGGAGAAATGACTTTCAGCACAATGCTTTCCAAAAATAACAACACTGTCCTAAATACTGTTTCATCCTGTGTTTCTGTAGTTCAAATATCTGAAGGAATTCAGAAAAGATGACCCGCACCCTGACCCAACCCAAACATTGTCACCCTATACTGGTTCTTTAAATCCCACTTTGCTAGCAGGCACCCTGGACTGCTTGCAGGTCCCAAGGAATGAGCAGAGGTGAAAGGATTGTTGTGTCAGTGCTCCCATTTGAAAGGCAACTTATGGTTCTCTGTGACTTTGATGGATGCTACTTTGATGGAGACGAAAAAATGGTCTTGGCTAATTGGGCTCTGACCATTAGCGAGTAGTAAAATCAATAGAGGCTTTCCAAACAAAGGCTTGAGAATCAGACCTACCTAAGAGACAAGGGGTGTTTTCTCAATAACAATAATTTTTAAATAGCCAAAATATGTAGACAGAATAGTCAGGGGCAAAGCTTGTCTGCAAGGTACCAGACTAGAAAGCTGCCACATTAGTGCCAGCTACTATCTCAGCTTTCAAACAGTTTCTGTCATAAATATTTAATTTAACTTTTTCTTTGGTTACATTCTTGCATGGATAGACAGGCAAAAAATGTCAGACTTGCAACGCATTTTGACATGTTAATTTCCATGGGATAAAAATTTCGCAGAAGGCCTCTCTGGAGCAAGTGTCTTCAGCAACTAATGAAACTGATGGTCTTTTAAAGAATTAATGATTTCATTAATCTATTTTTCTGAGGGTGAGTTTTGATATTTTGTTGGGATATCTAATGTATTTTTTTTTCTTCCAAATACCCTAGGTTTAAAAACAGAGAAATATACAATTTTGAAATTATGTTTCAGAATACTTTGCAGATATTTTGTCTTTGCCTTTTAGAGATACTTTGTCCTTGTTGATGAGGAAATGAAAGGCACGAAGAAAGTAAGTGGCTGCTCATGAATGGGAAGTCAATAACATAGTATGATGCAGACCACCAGCCATGCTTTAAGGTGAACACCTCTTTCTAGACCGGACTCCTCTAGAAAATGTAGAGGCTCTCATGAATTTTGAATATCCAGCATCTCTTCCAAAGGACCTCTCCGAACCCTTCTCTCCAAGGAAAGACTGCGACTCTAATGATTTGTATTTTCCAAGTGCACATCCGTAACTCATGCTGCTCATCCAGGTGTCCGTTTGTCACAAAGTAGGGCAATTGCTGCATGACACTGAAAGCAGCCTGTTCTGTAGCAGTGAATGGCTTGTCCTATTTGATACTTTTCAGTCTAGTCAACCACAGAGACTTAGACAATTCACAGAAAGACCTGGAGGAGGAACAACTTTACATCTTGCCTCCAGCTACTCTTTTGCTGTGGAGCACAGAAAGCTCCTCCTGTATTTTGGTTTCTCAAAACAAACAACCCATCTCTTACTTTTGCGATATCTACCTGCAATGGAGTACAGATGGACTGAACTGCTGTTGCTTCTGTTCAGGTGGTCCCCAGTCATCCCTGCTTCACTGCACAGAAACCAAATCACCCTGCAAAAATGTCATTCTGGGTGGTAAGAGGCCTTGGGGAACAATAGAAATTATGGGAGACAGAAATGGAAGGACTTTGAAAAAATGTATACATTCTTCAGGTAAACTCATACCACCATTTTTTTTGACAGATCTCATGTGCTCTTTAATCAATCTTTAAACATAGATGACCAAGGAGTTTGCATAGTTTGCTTGTTTCATTCTCTCTGAACTCAAGGATTTAATAGAATCAAATATGAATGAAATGCGAGAATTCAGACCCTGCAGATTTCAGCTATGCTTATCCCTGGTGTTCTGGGGATATCTTCCATGTGTTATAATTCTTCTGCTCAATGCCAGTTTGCTTCCATTTTCTACTCAAAGTAACACAACTCGCTTTCAAAGCACTCAGTGACAGGGACAGTTCATGAGGACAGCCGTGATCCATAATGACAATTCAGCTATGTTAGCCTAATTTAGGGTGCATAGAAGTGGAAATTTTTTGTCTGAGGGAGCTGGGGGTAGAACTACATCCTACAATGTGTGAAACAAATGCAGAATCTGGATCTTCTTATGATTACTTCTTTGAAAAATTCTGTTAATCTCAAATTTTGGACATAGAAAGGCATGATTTAACACTTTCTCATAACTGAATTCTATGCTCAAGAGAGAAGCACAGAGAGAAGAGAGAAAATAGAAACAAACCTCTTTTAGTACATCAGAGGTCTCATTACATATGTTTCAGCGAATAAAACAATGACTACTACAGAAATCAATGAGGTAATGACCGAGACTAGCCTTAGATCTGAGCTTCTGTGTGATTTGAGCCAACTCACTTTGTTTCTCAAGTGAGACAGACTAGAAGTGTACATGGCCAGCTCCAATTGCTCAGCTGATGAATTATAATCTTTAATCAATAAAGCAATAAATCAGTTGTTTTCATGCATCGATTTTTCTCCTTTTCCCAACTTCTTGACATAGCCAGGGTACAGTCAAGAAAGGCCAGGTATGGAAAAAAGAGAAATTGAATTAACTGCTCAGGTGAGGATTTTTTCTTGGGCGAGGTTGAAGGGCAGAAGTAAGGTAGATAATCTCGCAGTTTCCATGCTCCCTGAACAGTACTGCACTTAAATCTGTAATGCAAATAATTTTTCCTAGCAATGCATTCCAGTTGTACATCATGCAACAGATCAGACTTCAGATCTAGCCTGACTGCTGGCTGTCTGGTTACACAAGCAAGCAAATATTTCTTTTTTACCTTGGTCTATACACATATTTCCATTGATGTGAAGGAGCAAGTTACAGCCAAATTAGGGAGAAAAATAAGTTCTGCCAATATGGTCCAGTTCAGTCAGACGACATAGGCTTGTTACGGTCATTCCTGTGTGAAGTTTTACAGTGTATGTGATCCAAGAGGTCACAGTCTGTAATGGTCCTTTCCAGCCTTAAAAGTCTGTGAATCCCTTCTCTACTCAGTCACTCAGTCCTTACGGGAATGTCTTTATCTCTTACTGCATGAGACAAAAAATGGATGTAATTGAATTCTTCTGCCTCAAGATGTAAATTAATCTATCTATATCAAGTAGGATTTATGTACCAAAATCTTACTCCAGATAAAATAAAGCGAAGTGTAGACATTGATTGTTTTTTTTCAAGCAATTGCTTGTAAATTTAGTAAGCTATGTGCCTTTTTACACTTTTCAGTCTGCTCTCATTACTGACATGGCATAAGGCTTTGTAGTAAATTTGGAATTTGCTGAGTGAGAAAATGAAGATTTATACAAAGCTAAATTGAACAAATGGTGAATAATTGATTTAACTGACCTGACAGCTCACACTGTGCTTGTAAATAAAACATAACTTTGTACTATACTGATAATTTAATATTCTGTGCTTCAAGATTCCTTTTGGTAAGTTACTGCAAGGAGAAAATGATCTTTGACCACCCTAAAAAGGCAAGAATATGCTTACCAAGCATATTCTGGTACCCCAGTTGTAGATTGCAACAGCCTGATACCAAGCTGATAAAGAATCTTCTTAAAGACTCTCTACCCTTTCATATTTTGTCTCTAAAATATTGCTGGAGAGACAACATCAATATAACTATTTCATACTATTCCGCTAGCCACCAGCTCCCGGAGACAGATAGTTTCCGTGTAAATTTATGTCACACCACTGTGGTGAACAGGATCACAGTGACTTGTAACGGTGAATGCTTGTGCCTATTTTGCGTTTTCTTTTCTTTCAATGTACAAGTTTGAACTCTTAATCAAATCCATAAGCACAAGCTATTGTTAAACTGGTTATTGAAGTGCAGATATAGCCCTAAGGTGTTATATGTGTCTGATAGCTTCATTGCCTTGTAACTACTGTAATAACTTATATAATAAGGTCGTGAAAGACAACCACAATGATCTGGTAGCCTTCCATACCTACCCTGCAGGAGTGCAACTGGTTACAGAAAAGCACAGTGCAGTGGAGAGTTTCGCCTGCTCTGTGTTAGGATCTGTGCTCTCACTAGTGAAATGCATCCTCTCGGAGAAGGCAAACAACATCTCTTTAATACAGCAGGGAACATAAGGACTTAAGGTAGCATCACACATGATAATAGAAACCACCGTCAGAGTGAGCAGCTGAAAATCCCGAGAGCTGAGTGCTGCCATGGATCCAAAAGAAAATTTCTCAGTAAAGCCAATGGGAAGCACGTATTTTTCCCACGATGGACTACAGATCTTACTCTTGGAGAGAGGATTCATACGTGTCACCACTTTGCTGAACTCTTTCCAACAGCCTTATCTGTGGAAAGTCACTGTTAACATGTTGTGGCTGTGAGCTGAAGCACATACATAGCTAAGAAATGTGAAATTGTGATTCCCAGTGCAATTTTAACCTAAACTGCTGCACTTCTTTCGCTTTAATACTGTATCATTTTCACATCTTGAGGTTTCTTGAGGCTGAGTTATGATAGCTGCAGAAAATTTCAGGGCTTGATTGCAGCTGCTTTCTCTGAAAGCAGAAGACACCATTCTCCTTTCTGTCAGATGATGTTTATGTAAGGATCTACCTACCGTCCCTAATGCTCATTCTGCTCTCTGACTTCTTAAATTTATCCAATCTCAGCATGTGAAAGTCCCAAAGTAGACTGCACATCTGGCATATGCCTAGGTAAGGAGCCCAGCATCAGGTGCAGCAGAGTATCATGGCTTTGAGGAAGGGGTCCCATGAGCATGGAGATGTTGCCTGACTGCAGCCCATAGCTACAGCATCTCTCCTACCTGTCCCCAGGCAAATCAAGATCTGACAGATCAGTCACGGAGCAGAATAGAGGCTGCAGCATGGTGTCATATAACCATGCGAACTCTACTCTGAATAGCAGGTGGAGGGAGTTCGTTGCTCAAGTCTCACCTTCAGTGTTCGAGACTCAGCCCTTTGTCCCTCTTTTTATTTTTTGTTTTGTTCCTGGCTTGTAAGTTTTCTTCTTCCCTATTTCAGCCTTGATGAGGTTTTCCTTTAAACACACCAAGAGGTGGACAAGAGAATTAGGGCTTACAGAGCTAGTCAATATCTTGACTCAGTGACACCAATGTGATTCTGGTAGAAGATGGAGCAGCCAAGATTAGAATAGCCAGGTTTTTGATGAACCACATCACTGCAAGAGCTTTGATTAAATGGAGCTAAATCCCAGCAGACTGGATCTACAAAGCAAAGGGTGAGGAAGAGAAGAAAGAAACTCTCAGAAGGGAGAACTGTGCATGTCTCTGTTCCCTGTGTGCACCCCACAGACACCCACGTGCAGAGCTCTGCAAACCCTCTGCCGAGCCAGACCTTCCCCCCTGGCAACAGGTTCTCAAGGGAAAGTCCATCAGAAACTAGTATCTCTTTTGACTTTCCTGTTATCCTGGGCTGGGTCAAGTAGATTGAGCAACAGACATGACAGGGCCAGCTGACTTTGCAGTGATGAATTTTTCATGCTGATTTCTCAGCAAAGATTAGAAAAATATTCTGGGTTTGTTGCAACCACCTTTTATTTTATGTACATACCTGACATTCTTCAGTACCTTCTCATATAAAGAGTCCTGTTCTTGTCACAGTACAATAACATTGTCTTGTTGTCCGATATTGTTGCTTGTGTCTGAGTTCATGCCCGATTTTTAGGCTTCCTGCTGCAAAGGCAGTTCTTAACATGTTAGATCCCTTCCTCCACAGTAGCATGAACAGCAGTAGCTGCCGGTAGGCTCCAGGGTGAGTTGCATGTTTCTAATAGGGAGTTAGATCTGTGGGGGTAAATACCCAGGCTTGTTTCTCTAGGGTTAGGTTTTGCTTTTATCTTATAGGTGTTTATGTTTCCTCATTCCCTGTTTGAAGGCAGGAGAAAATGAACAAAGTCCAGATCCTCTGCGCTCTGACCCTAGAGGAATGACTGCTTCCCCTTTATATGGAGAGTTTGCAGTAGCCCAATATTCCCTTCCTTCCCCACAAGAAGGACGGCGTGTGCTTTTCTAACAAAACAGATGTTTTATCTAAAAGCTTTTGAACCTTACAAATGAATCCCAAACGCATCATCTACCTCAACTAACAAAATGAGCTAAAATATAAAGAGAGTCCTGAAGAGGGGAATGGACCTCTTTGATAAGCTTGAGAGAATGACAGGGAAAAGGATCTGATGCTATTTTAAGATCACAGAGAAAAGGAGAGAACCTGCAGCGTTTTTTTTGATCAGCTTGGAACAAGGAAACAAGGATTTAAGAGGACTAAAAAAGTCTTTTTGCATTTTTTAAAATCATCGCCGCAAGAGACCAACACATCCACTACTTTTTTTCTCTGAATACCGAGAAACTGAGGCAAACCACAGGCAGCAATCAAAAGCCTTGGCAATGGCACCACATGCAATGGTGGTAGCAGCACTCACACCAAAAGTCTATTTCCAGATTCAAAAACTGTATTTCCTCCCTTGTTTTAGGTGGGGAGATGCTTGATCTGCAGACCCAGCCAAAATCCCCCTTCGGGTATTCTGTCCTTCATATTTCTCAGGGACCTTTTTCTCTTATTTCAGTCTGCTTGTATTGAAATAACTTACCTGCTCCAGGCTGCCTCCATTTTCCTTCTTGCAGGATGTTTGGGGTGAGCTGATGATCTGGATGAGTCTGCCTCCTCCAGGACAAGTATACAGCCCCCCAAATCCAGATGCTTTTGTCCACCTTGCTTCATTGAATCACATCACTCCCTTGGAAGCTATTGGTCTTCTTTCTCAAAGCTCTGAGAGATGTTTCATCCAGTTGTTTCCTTTGGTGCCAGCTGCCTTCAACCTATTCACCAATTCACAGGCAGGGACACATTCCTCTCCCTCCTGGCTTGGATGGGATGCCTCCTTGTCCCATTCTTGTTCTGGGGTCACCTCTGCTTTGAAATCTGACCTTTGCATTGGGAAGAACAGCAGTGAAATACTCTCCCATGCATGGGGGAAGCCCCCAGGAGTAATCTGGGGACTATTCTGTTTCACTGCACGTAAAATGCTTTCCTTCCTTAAAGGTTTCCCTGGGTTTCCAGATATTTCTACTTAATCACAGGCATCTTCATGGATGGGATTTTATTCTGTCTTGACAGGGTGAGATTACTTCTCAGAACTCCATTTTTTCACTTGTAAAGAGATGGTTTATTAATTAGTATAATTTAATATTTATACAGCATTGTAGAGGTGTCTGGAGATTTGGCAACATAAAACTGTCAGTACCTGGTCTTAAGTGTTTACAGTATGTATTTATATAACACTGTAAGAGATTAAAAAAAAGCCAAGGCCAAGGCACAATCTGAAGTATGAAAACACAAAAACACAGGAATTTTGGATGTTATTGCCTTCTTGGTTTTCTTTTTCTGTGTAATACAGATTTGTGATTTATAAAAAGTTATTTCAATATGCATACATCACCTAAAAGAATAATTGGACATAAGAAATGCATTCTCAAACAAACTAAAATAAAGCTGATATCGGACTTTCAGAGGTTCTAGCACAATAGACAAAGTATTTCCTTTAGAAAGAAAAATCCAGATTACCTAAAGAGTCGATATGTTTCCATAGATAATGAAATAATTTTTAAAATTGTACATTTGAGTGCTTTTTGTTTGCACCAGGTTTTCTGAAACAGCATTATGTTTCATAGCTTTACTGAAAAAGCCTGAAGTGCAATACCCTTTTTTTTTTCTCTGTAAATAGGAGTGGTGGTTCCACGGTTTGCATGTTAATCCAACCTTCAGGCTGTAAGGAAAACATCAAATTTCTGGGATTATCAGTAGCATTCTTGAATGGTGAACACAACATAGTAGGACAGGAAAAAGTGCATGCTGCACGTGAATGAAAAAGTAAAACTAAGTCAAGTGGGAGTCTGAGATAATTGAGGTTAAGTAACCAAGCAAAACAAGGCGGGTAAAACATGGCAGCTCTAGAAGAGTTAGCAAAAGAGGTAGTTTTGTTGTAAACAAGTGGCAAGGACAGGACAAATTTACATGAGATGCAGAATTCCTGAGTTTCATCTGGAAATCATGTCAGATGGTGTTCAGAGCATGCAACCAGAATGGAGCAGTGAAAAGTTCTGCATATTTTAAAATTCAAAATAAATAAGGTATTCAAGACTTAAGGGCTGGTATTGAAAATGTAATACAAATTCCGTAGAAAATATTTTCTGAAGGAGAAATCAGGGGTCATTAAAAGGTTACATTTAACTAATGCTGCTTGATTGGTTGTTAGTGTTCAGCTTCCTCTGAAGTGACAACGCGTTAGGGTGACCGTTGCCCTCTTCCAGCAATTATTGGTGCTCTGGCAATTGCACTCAGTTTTAATCAATTAGAGTCCTGAATGGTGCTTTTCTTGGTTTCAAACAAAAGAGCCAACTGTTGGATCAGAGATGTCCACTGCTTTTTGGCAGCTTCCTGTTTTCTTTCAGAAACTTTTTGAAGACCCTGTCAGGTTCAGGAATGATCATGATGAATCCCTTCTGCATTAATGTGGGAGTCATTATGTGATCTGCATTCCAGCAGAAATCCATACAGTCAACAGAAAGCAAGAAGACAAGAGCTGCCGTGCTGGAGCAGAGCAAAGGTCCATCTAACATCTGGTTCCAAATCTCCACTAAGGCTGTCTTAGAGAAAGGTTTAAGAATCTCATAGCTGGAGGTAAGGGATAGTAGCTCTCCTGTTCTCTCCTCTCTCACTCCAGTAGGTCTGTTCTATATCTGTAATATTTAGATTTTGGCTTAAACTTTGAAGAATGATGCTGAACAGCCACGATGTATCTGTTAGCAATATTTATAGCTCTGGATATTGCTGTTATCTGCATGACTGTAAATCTCATCATAACACCACTTATTCATCTCTGCCAGGAGTTCCCTTGTTCAGGTGTATATGTTATAAATGATGCATAAGCTATCTCAATGACAGCAAAAATGCCGACTCGACAGTTGAATGTCCCCATGGAAAACATCCGTGAGTCTGCAGCACTGGTTTCAGGATACAGTTTTCACCAATAGGATAAACTTCAGGTATTCTTATTTTCCTACCATGTGTTCCTGCCCCATATTTTAGCACAACACCTTCTCAGCGACAATAATGCGGCAGCTTGTGTAGTTGTGTTGTGAAGTGGCTTTTGGAACTGCTTCAACTTTGCAGAGGATCAGGCTTGGAAAAGCTGGATTACTTCCCCATTACACTTCACTGCACAGCCAAGCAAATAGTTGTGGCCAGACAACCAGCTGAGACTAGATGGCTAACTTCGCCACTGCTGTTGTTTCATGATATGAATCTCCTACTGTTTCCCTCCACTTACTCAGTCACACCCGTCTATTGTTGTATTTAGTGTGGGAGAGGGCCCTTTCTCTTAGTGTCCGTAGCAATTTGAGGACCACAAGGTTTGGTCCCTGCTTGAAACTCCTTCAAGGCGTGCATTAATAGCTGAAAGACTTATCCCAAGGCTTATTCGAAGGCCATGTGTTATAAAACCAAATCCTTCTAGAAAAGTCTTCTATTTTCCTTACACTTCTGTGTAAAATATATGTAAAATACTGTTTTCTGTGTAGATCTCTAAGGGAAAACGTGTATATATTTTCTTATGAAGAAACACTAGTTTTACAGAGAGCTAAATATACAGTATACGAACATAGATTACATGAACAGGAAATAGGGCTCAAAAAAATGACAAGCCAAGGTAAATGCACTAGAATAGAAGATCTGGCTGAACATTTTCTGCCAAGGTTTTTATTTGATTTCCAAATTGAAGAAAGTATTTTATTGTTAGAAAAAAAGTAATTTGGGAATTGAGGAACATTTCAAAAATCTTTGAAAGTCTAATTTTAATTGAAGAACAAGGTAAGGTTTTTCATCATATATTTCCTTGCGTTAAGAGACTTCTGGTGGAAATCTCCGATCAAGATGAAGTTAGTTTTTAAAACTTGGGTGAAAAAAAAGGAAAGTTTTGAAAATTCAGAAGGAGAAATATTTACTTATATAATGGAATCTGCCACTGAGATTTCTTCAGGAATATACTAACATACAAGTCAGAAGGAGCAGAGAGCAGCAAAGAAAGTATTTTTCATTTTTACCAGTTCAAGGATATACTCAGATGAGGAGTATATGGGATGACAGCTGCAATTAAGCAGTTTGCTGCAGCTCCACAGAAGCACAGCTTCACAGCCACCCTGCCTTACTCCCAGCCATTCGCCAAATTCCAATACTCTTCCGTCTATTTCTTCTGTTGTCACAAGGGAGTTTGTGGAGGTGCAGAGTCAGATGAAGTGACCTGAGTGTAAACTACTCTGGCAAAGAAAATGCAGTGGGAATTAAGTGAAAGAGATGAGGAATACCATGAGAGAGGGGTTTTAAAAGGACCCTTCCCTCAGGGACCAGCCTGTGTTTCGGCTGGCTTGAGGTGAGTGTGGGATTGCTACAACTGGCCCAAGTGGGAGTATTCTTCCTGCCCCATGATAGCTTAAGCTCCTCTGCTGAGAACTGGCTGCTCATTAAATCACAGTGTCTCAAATACTGTCACTCTGTCTATAGCTGGATTCAAGACCAAAAGCATCATTTCTGGCAGTCTTGCAGGAGAAACTACGTGTCCAAATTTTATGGTGCAATGGAGTCTACACAAACTTACGAGCTTGGATTTAAGATTTAGTAAAAATATACTTGCTGCAGCTCACATTTAATGGATGAGTAGCTCACAAGGCAGCATATATTAGGGATAAGAATCAGAGAACAGGGAATTGGCTTTAACTATTCCCCAAAAATCAAAAAAGACTGTTCTGCTTCCTGTCCTCCAGCATACCATTCCCACCAGATTCTCCCTTGCCACTGGAGGATCACACTCTTGGGATGCAGCTTTAATTTTTTTTTCCCCTGAAGTATTTATTGAATTTGATTTAGTGGTGTAAAATTCAGTGGCACACAACTCACTGATTCATAGCATTTCTGTATTTAGAAAGCCGGCCGTTAAAAAAAAATATTAAGCATCAGATATTTAAAAACAACCTTTGACAGAGACAGTATCCAGTCTCTAGGTGTGCAAGACTTGCTAGGTAGCTGCCAGAACATTGAACTTGCACTGAATAGTTAAGATGCAGTGATCTGTGTTTCAGGGAATGGAAGCCTTTAATTAGCGAATGAGTCATTAGAGAGCTTTCTGTTGACAATTGGCACCAGCAGAAACACACCTGAGACTGACCTGGACACTGTTTCTTCAACGTGAACTGTAAACTTGTGAAGAGATCTTTTTTGTTGCTTTACAGCATACAGGAATATCTTGGTACCTGCAATGTCATTACTCATTCTTTAAAAAAAAGTCTTCTGTGGAAAGCAGGACAAAAGAACATCTAATTGAAAAACAAAAATAACAACCTCTAAAAACCTGGTTAATTTTTGCAAGAGGAGAGGGGGCTGGAATTTCAGGTAGAGATGATCCAGGTAAGTTACTATTGCTGTGTATTTGTATTGAACACCAAGACAGTTCTTATTTTATCAGGACTCAGTGTCCACACTGTCCACATTTTGGGAGGTTACTTTCAAATACCTAGAGACTACGAACTGAATCACAGTACTTAATCTGTGGGTAGACTTTTCTTAGCCTTTGGTTCAAGGACAGTTTCATATCCCACACCTAAAGCTAGAAGGCACACTCAAACACAGAGAAGTCACACAATTAAGCATTTCCTGCATGTGTTTGTTTTCTAATCAAAATATCTGTGTCTAAAGAATCCCTAAAGAAAAAAAAAAGGAAAAAAAATAAGGTTATTCTGATATATAACTTACCCTTCAGTGAGATGGAAGAGGGAAGCCTTTTAGGCTTGAAGTTTCTCTCTGCTGCATAATCAGAATTATCTCTAGGGGATAGGGAAATCCTCTAATCTTCAGACAATATCTCAGTAGGCTTACCTTTTCTCCACAGATGCTCTGGTTCTATCCCACGAAAAATCACTGGGTCAGATCCTGAAGCAATCACTGCAAATTAGTGGTAATCTAAGGTTCAACTCACTGCACTTGTGCATGAAGGTGGTTTAACTTTGCAGTTCATGATGCTATGTAACTGCTTTTAATCATAAAAAAATAAATTTTATTTATTATTTTTCTTTACTTCTTTAAGGCCCAATTCTCTTCTCAGCTTCAATGGCATTAATCTAAAATGGAATTATTCTACATTTGCAGCCATTCTCCTGGGTCCTGGATTTGTCTCACTGTGTTTGTGTGAAGAACGTCTGTCACGTGCTTCTTGCTATCTCTTTTTCCTCCCTCAACAATGTACACACAAACAGTGTGAGACTTCCAGTAGATCTTTTCTGATTGATGCTATCATGCTGAGCGGAAGCCCCTCTGCCTGCGAGCATGGGCATTACACAAATGGTAGGCCCTGCATGTCTGGAATAAATCGTGTGAGTTGTGAGACCTTCCCCCACACACGCTCAAGGCTCAGATCGACAATTTAACATTTAACCATGAGTTTTAATGAAATTTTCTCCCCCCCTGTAGCTATGTGGAATATTGCAGGGTGAATCAGGAGCTAGGAGGAAAACATCACACAGAAATTCCATGGGAGAGAGGCTGAGTCCAGGTCAATTACCAAAGCTATGCTGATTTGACTGTGCTTCATAGCTCGTTTGCCAGAGTCAGAGTACAAAAGATCTCACTTGCCATACACCCATACTATGAAAACCTGAGAAAGGATTTTCCTTTAAATTTTTGTTGGCTTCTGAAGGCTTTGGATCAAGCCTGTGTGCCATAGCACACCACTTCCTCAGGAAAAAATAGACAAAGACAGTGTTAGTTTGACTGCATTGGTTGGCAGTCACCTTTGTAAGACCCAGTCTCTTGAAAATCAGCGAGAAAATACTGACGTGACCTGCTGGTGAACTGCAGCGAGGGGGGAAGGAGCAAATATACCAAGAAGATGAAGCAGGACATGCACTTGCATCTGATCTGAAATAACTGCTGTACAAAAGAAAAGTGAACGTAGCCTGTGTAGCCAAGCTGGTATTCTGTGACCTTCTGATTGCAGAGTTCAGGATATCTTAATTCCTTTTTTGCTGGAGGCTTCTAAGTTGAGGGAGGAGGAGTTCGCAGTGGTGAAGCAGGAGAGAGTAAATTTCCTTTCTAAAAAATATTCTTCTTCCGGTGGAAGCAGTGTATTGTTTCTTGAAATGGACAAAGTTATTTTCTAACTTCCCTGTATCCTGTCACCTGGCCCTTCCTTCCTCCTCCTGATACTGCAGTAAAACACACAAACATACAAGCTATGCATTATTTGCATCATGGCAGGATTTATATTCTGATCGAGGGTGGTGATTTATACTTGTCGGATTTTCTACAGACCACATTCCAGATGTGGAATGAATTTTACTGGCATTTATTAGTCACTAGGGGTGGCTGAGGATGGCTTCCTTTATACCCCTGACATTTATGCTCCGTTGTAGCTTCCCTTTTCCTTTCAGTGATGTTTTTCCTTTAAAAAGAGTAAAAACAAAAGCAAAACAAAAGGAAAAGACGTCCATTCTATAGCAGCACAGACCTAATGGGACGGATTATGTTTATGGAGAAGGACATTTGGAACAGAAATCCCATTCTTCTAATAAGGAAAGAAAGAAAAAGAAGAAATGAACACCTTTATTGATAAGCTGTTGTTGATGCTTCCAAGATTTTAATCACCTTTACAAATGTTGTGGTGTCAGTATTGACTTTCTAAGCTTGTCTGTTCTAGCAACTGAGCTTTAAGTCAATGAGATAATAGTGAACCTTTAACCATTGTCTTACAAATCAAGAGCTAGGTGGAAATTTGAACTTAAAGGGAAGGCTGAGAAAAGTCTTCCTGAAAGGACAAGAAGCTACAGCTTGTTGGGTATTTTTCACACAAAGAGTACCAAAAGATTGATTTTATGGCCGGAGCAAAAGAAACTTCAGCTTGAGACACTCCACAAGTTGCGAGAGGCAAAGACCACGTTCTCACTGCCTGTTGTGAGGAATGCAAGTAACGCAAGTTCAAGAGAACAACAATGTGAAATCCAGCTCGCCTGTGGGTTTCTTGAAGCTCACTGGAAGCAGAAGGGAGCTGCTCTCTTCTTTGTGAATGTGGTCACTGCGTGGTTTTAGCCTGCAGCCTGAAAGGGTGTAAAAACTGATGGGTGTGATGTATGACCCATAATTTAAAGAGCAGCAGAGGGAGAGATCATGGAGAAAGGGGGTAGGAGAAGGGGGAAGAACTCCTAAGAGATGAAATTTTTGTGGTAAAATCAAACAGATTTTGTAGAAAGAGATGGGATTACAAAGCCAGCCTGCATTACATAGGGGTTAATCCACTCACTGTTATTCCTCCCAGTTTGAAATTTGATTCCCCCATTGCAGCAACTCTTGAAGTTCTATCTGAGAAGTCCTGTCTGCGCAAATTTGGCATGCCAAAGGCAAAGAGGAGTCTGTCATTGGGTTAAACACTGTGTCTGGGTTTAGTAGGGAAGGTCTAAAGCAGTCCTGTAAAGCAAGTTTTGCTTTCAAACTAAAATCAAATTGTATAATTCTGACATAAACTGGGTGCTTGCTGCCAACCAGCAGATGCCTGACTTTCTGCTGGATTCTGCTGTGCCCATACTGCCTTTCTTGTACTGCCTTTCAGTGGGGAGATGAGCTGCCACAAGCGTAATTCCCAGTGAAATGGGTAAGAGGGTTTCCATGAGCATAGACGGGCATTTGGGTCTGGCTCTTGTGCCACTGACAAAGACCAGAAATAGTGACCACAGGAGACAAGTAGACCTATTTTATGGTACGGCTTCTTTAAAAATGCACCATCAGATTAGGTGGGGTAAACTCTGTGGAAACAGAAAGCAGCTCGCTGAGGTTTTTCAGGGATGAACTCAGCGCAAGAGCACAGCATAAGTATGAACAAATAAGTAAGTGAAGAAGTGGCTGGAGCAGATAAGAAGAACAGCTGAGGGAATTATTTATAAGACATGAGAAAGCAGACAGTGTATGTGATGGATTTGACTCTGACGGATCTGTTAGCTACAGATAGTACTGAGTTTAAAGGGTCCAAAATTGCTATGACAGCTGAGATCAATGGGGATCTGATCTCTTTGGTATTTATTAGGTAGAGGTTAGGTTAATGGATTAACTTGTCAGATTAATTTGATAGTTGCTTTATATAGTAAATACTAGCGCTTACAGGAAAATATTAGTTGACTCTTTTGACCATAACCCAGCACATAAAATAGGGCAGCTCTTTGCCCTGTGTTGCTTTTCAGAAAAATAAATAAAATGTATAAGTGGGTTTGGGAGTCTGATGCATGTGTTTGTGATGTGGATGAGATTATTTCTCATGGCCAACAACCAAAACAATAACAATAAGCAAAAAAACCCCAAGAAGCTGACACGGTGATTTACCCTTGCAGGGAAGGACTCAAAACAAGCATGTTGCCACATGGAGATTGATTCACTGATCCACCAAGACAAGTGTGAATCCTCATTATCATTTCAGCAGGCGCTATATCAAACCTCAGCTTCTTAGACATTGTGCTTTAGCTCAGCTACTGAAGTTGCTTTTCTCATTACAGTCTGTGGGTCAGAATCAAGGTGACAGTCAGGTGCTCGGCAAAGCAGGTATCTGACCGCTGGGTGCAAAAATGTTCATTATGCTACTGCTCAGTTTATGCATGTCAGGAATACACAGTTTTCATTTTATACAGCACAGGAAAGACATGGGCATGGACCTGTTGAAGTGGGTCCACAGGAAGGCCACAAAGATGATCAGAGGGCTGGAACACCTCTCCTATGAGAAAAGGCTGAGACAGTTGGGGCTGTTGAGCCTGGAGAAGAGAAGGCTACAGGGAGACCTTATTGTGGCCATTCAGTACTTAAAAGGGGCTTACAAGAATAATAGGGACAAACTTTTTAGCAGGGTCTGTTGCGATAGGACAAGCAGTAATGTTTTTAAACAAAAAAAGGATAGATTTACACTAGAAATTTTTCACAATGGGGGTGGTGAAACACACGAACAGGTTGCCCAGAGAGATGGTAGATGTCCCAAGGAACCATTCAAGGTCAGGTTGGATGGGGCTCTGATTGAGTTGAAGATGTCCCTGCTCATTGCAGGGAAGTTGGACTAGTTGACCTATAAAGGTCCTTTCCAACCCAAACCCAAAGGTGACCTTTAAAGATCCCTTCCAACCCAAACTGTTCTATGATTCTATGACATGGGACAGGCAGGCTGGTGTCATAGGAGGAGGTCTGTGATTCTGTGAGTTGGGATATCTGCTGAAGGGGAAGGAAAAGCAGCACTGCTGACTCTGTGCTTCTCGTTAGCTCCACTGCATCCCACCCCAGCACAGCCTTGCATCCCTTCTCAGCCTCTTCCCTGTCTTGTCCACTGCCTGCAGCCAGAGCAGCCAGCTCTCACCCTCCCTGATGGGGCAGCACAACTCTTCTTTGCATACTCTGTTGAAAAGACTTGAGCAGGCCTGGGTTGAAAGCCTCTGTGCTAAAATTAAGGCAGGACACTAATACCTGATGGTGTTTCTCATCCCTTTCATTTAAAATAAAAGGCCAGCAGTGTGCAGTCAGTGATGAATTACTTCTTTGTTCCTGGACTAACCACCTGTGCCACAAGTGTTGAGAATCCCAGTTCCATTAACAGCTGGGTCAAGGTGCCATACTTTTTAAACCTGTATGTTTTATGTGTTAGCTCTATCACCATATGCAATGATACAGATACGTTTATAGCCATCTATATGCCTGGTGTGTTTTCCATATTTCTTCCCACTGTGTACCATGGTAGTAAAGGTAATGTTGCCTTTAAAAAATATGCCCTTGAGATGCTGAGATCTCTGAGTCCTGAAAATGAGCAGAGTCGCTCGTAGGGATTGACCAGGCTTTATGCTTTTGATGTGAAAATTGCAGCAAGCCAAATGTTCTTAATCATCTCCAGACGACATTTCCAAGGGAGGAAGGGCAGCAACTGGCCAGTATCACTAGGAAACCACTGAGAGCAGTCATTCAAAGAGCCTGGGGAGAATTTGAAGTCTGAAAGTGACACACACAAGGCAATGTCTGCCTATGGCATGCCACGACTGTGATGGCCTGCCTGTTGTCATGAAGCACATTGAGGGTCCTGAGCTGGGACTACCATGAGAAGGCTGGCAGGAGGTTGTGCTGAACCCCAAAACACAAGAGAAAGCAAACTCATAAAGTCTGCTGGGGTTTGCAGCTCTCTGCAGGACTTCAGCATGGTCCCATCTGCTCAGGAGATGTGATCTCCTGTGGGATATTCCCAGACCTCCCATCCTTCTTGGCTCTCCAAGCTCTCATGTCTGTGCCTGAGCCCTTGCTACTCAGTGACCTCAATGTGTAGATCACAGGGTCGTGAAGGCTGTTCACCTTTGTACTATGTCAAGAGTATTTTTGAAGGAAAACCACTTGAGGAAGCCAGTAGAGTTTTTATTGTAAGCAAAAAAAAAGTAGCGATACCTGAGGCTGTGATTTGTAAAGAAATTATAGCAGTAGCACAAAAAAGGACACAGAAGACTGAACTCTCCTGATGACAGGCTCAGGGCCTGGGTAGTCCTTTCTGTATCTCCTTCAGAACATGGCAATGGATGTAGCTTTGACATCCTTATTTGAGTAGTTCATCACCTGCATCTCCAACCACAGCCTGGAAGGACCCCAGTCCGCATGGGGCTGTGGAAACATGTACACATCCCCATATCAGGAGATTGCCACAGTAGTGGTGCATCTAAGCAGACAAGCAAGACAGTACTTTATTCTCTCGGTTTGCCTTCATAGTTGGTGGGCTTGTGGCAAAACCTGAGTCAACTTAAGTACTGCAGGCTTCATTTTTCACTCTCATCAGAGGCTATGGAGGTATAAAACACAGCCCTGCCTGCTTTCACTAGACTTTCCCAGGCTTCCTTCAGAAGGATAAGTGGGGCCCTAGGGGTATTAGCAGAAGTAGGTAAAGTGCATTTCTCCCTTGGTACATACAGCCAGAAGCCAGCCGGTATCTGTCCTGGAGGTGAGTTAGAAAAGGATTGTGACAGAGGAAGATGCAGAGGCATGACCCAGAAGAGATGACTAATAAAAATTGACTTAAGAGCTCCTCTCCAAGGATCAAAGGTTAAGTCTAGGTCAATTGTAATAACTGCATTGCCTCACCAGTCAGGACGTGCAGTCTCCGAGAGGAACATCTAAAGCATGTTCTCAAATGGCATTAAAGTGGCTGCCATTTGCAAAAGATTTGGCTTCCCCCAAGTCTGGCAGGTGTAGTTTTACATCAGCCTGAAGCTTCTCAGTAGCAGGGTCACAGGATGATTTCTTTTCTCAAAACCTTCCCAAGGAGCAAGGAATTTTCTGTGGGTAAAGCCAAGATCAACGAGTTCCCTACAAGCACCCTCCCCTTCAGCAACACGCCTTGCAAAATGTGGCAAGAGAAATGGGGAAATGTTCCCACTCCTAAGGCTTATACTATTATT
>Ga0181612_144839_pt1 | contig 18796 bp, 6 predicted proteins | sample HoacroProtozoa21_FD_119630 | JGI IMG/M metagenome (GOLD analysis project Ga0181612, IMG submission 119630) | Hoatzin crop microbial communities from Cojedes, Venezuel. Combined Assembly of Gp0051906, Gp0051904, Gp0051908 | reverse complement strand
ATAAACGTATTGCTCCTCAACAGTTACGATCCTTTAATAAGGACCCTCAGGACCTCCGCAAGGCATCCTGAGTGCATGTACTCTACAGGCGTGGACGCACATTCATTTTGCAAATACCTGGAGCTGTTGATGGAATTAACGTTTCCAAGCTACTTGCTGGAGCATCAACTCCCCACTGCTGAGTCAGCAAAATACAACATGACTGCACTTCCTGTACATGTCAACATGATCAGCTAACAGACTAAACTGCTAAGGTGAGCAGAATTAATCTGAAATAACCTACCGTAGTGTGTGACTAGCAAGCACCCTTTTCTGCAAGCTGAGCTGTGGAACACCACGGGAGCAGGAGGGTGTTGAGGGGCAGCTAAGCAGTTATGTTTTCAGTTGCTCCACGTAGCCCTTAATGAGGATGTCTGCCCATGCTGTTACACTGAATTAACCTTAATTTGATATAACTGAATTCACTTTGGAAGCAAAGTAAGCTAACTCCAATTAAAGCCACTTTAATTCTGAATTAAAGTGTCCACAAAGGTATTTAATGACTAATCCACTTGACAAGTTAATGTAGATAGACTTTCGTGCCTGTCCTAAAAATAGACAATTTCATAAAAAGTTTTTCAAAAAAATACAGTAATAAAAAGCCACAAGCAGATATATCATGTCATCCAGTGTTTTGGTACTGAAATATCCACCACAGACACAGCAGTGGCTACAAGTACCAAACAAAAATTGAAATTGGTAACAAAGGAAAAAGAGTCATGTGAAAGTTTCTGATGCTGCTGATCTGCATTGCTAACGTTGCTGTAGTCCTGGGGAGCTAACAGAATTCATAAGAGCTTTGACCCTACCATCGTAACTCTCTGAGGAAGAGGCCTTAAAAGAAACTTGGAGGCTTTCAAGAAAAGATGACCTCTTCTATATCCTACATATATCATGGTTCTTTCTTCCTCTCTCAACAAGGGTGTGGGGATCAATGACAGCAGGTAACTCAAGAACTACAGATTAAACCAGTATCTACTAGTGTTTCAGCAGGACATTTCCAGCTATTTCAGATTTGCTTGGCCTAGTAGCAGGGGAGGCCTCAATAGCTTTTCTGACCAAGATCAGCTAAGAATTTTACTTACTAAGGTTTCTTCTGAGAATGAGTGAGGTTATCATCAATGCTGGCCCCTCCCTCTGCCAGCCTCCTTATCCGAATAAGAATCTAGGCACAGAAGAACTTCACTAATTTCAGACATATTAAGGCTAATCAAAAAAAGAGAGCTAATCCTATTTAATTCTGGGCAAGAATTGCTGAAGTAAGATACGTTCAGTGCTTTCTTAGCATGCCTTCCAACAGCATTGCCTAATTTACCCTAGTCTACAGACAAAGAGAGTTCAGTTTGCCTACATGTTACACTGGCTTTTATTTGTGACAGTACTAGATTCTAAAAAGGCTAAAATTACCAAAATGCTAGGCTATTTTTGGTTGCTCTGGCTACAATTGTGCTGTCAATCACAGACAGGCCTGCAGCTGATTGTAGTCAAGTGCCAACAATTACCACAGTAAATAAGATAAAATTTCCTATTTCTAAAGCACTTGCTATTTTATTTTGCCATTACAGTTTACAATATTGCAACTTACAACCTTTCAGCTCAATCTTCCAACCACCCCTCCACTCCCAAATTCTGGCCATCTTTCTCCACACTAACGTAACAACAGCAGAAACACTAACCACGCTAAGCAGCCGAGGAATAACCTCCCCCCAAATCCACACCAAAAAAGAAATGAAGAAAAAGGAATTGTAAGACAACTTAAGGTTACCCGTATCTTCTAGCCCTCAGCTAAAGTGGTGTTGAAGATACACACACAGAGGCACAGCCCCAAATGAAACTACTGTTCATAAAAAAAAATCTGTAACATGAAGGCATCTGCACACATTAAAAAAAAAGCGTTTCACTGCCTTTTTTTTTTAAAGCAGAGATGTTTATTATCACAGCAAGCTGACGCTTAGTAGATACAAGTTTGTCAGCCAAGATTAATGTAATTTTGTTTCTAATCAGACAGCTCTAATTGGTTAAATGACACTTGTGTTGGTGGTTTTTCAAAAGACTAGTTGGTATTGCTTTTACTACATCTGCATACAAAATTGGACAAACAGCTCTGTTGCCCAAAAACTGAGAAAAAATATCAAAACTGTTAGAAGCTGGAATGACCAAGTAGCAGCTCAGAAGCCAAGAGGGCCAGGTGAAGACTTTGCTGCTGGTTTCCAGATAGGTACAACAAGGAAGTCAGCAAGTGAGAGCAATTGCTGTCAACTGCTGTTTGGGAACCACACTACATTATGCATTTGGAAAGCTCATTTCACCACACAGACCAGAGAAAGCAGTATTTCCCAGCAGAATCAGCTCGCTCAGTCTGAAGGTTTCTCCCAGTGGAAACATATGGTAGGAGAAGCCAATTTATTTTGAAGATATGGTCTCTTCTGCAGGTAAACAAAACTTCAGTATTTCCCTTCTAGCACCTTTTTCAATACTAACTAAACTGATGCTAACACTGAAGCAAGGTATCATACTCAATAAAAAACACTCTCTACTATGTTAGGCAGACTCTGTGACAGAAAGTGCTAAATCAAAACATCCACTGCATGTAAAATGAAGATAAGTTTTACTCACACAGTCTCCTCCTCCTTTACTGAAGGAGGTGAGAGAGGGGGAAGGGGGGGAATAGGAAGAATCTCGCGCTCATTGGCTGGAGGCTTAATCAAAATAATTGTTTTCAGCCATGTCTAAATTTATCCTTCTATGTCATCTGCACCCTAGCTTGGATCACAGATTTAAGAGGCAATCCCTGATGAATGGCAAATTACCGACTGCAAAAATCTTTTGCCAAATGATGCATCTGCTGTACATTTGTAAATGTGAGCTGATTTCTAGGTACTTTAGCAGCTCTAGCTAATTTCTCTAATGAAAATTCTATACTCTTAGGCTGAAATAGCTCTAGCATAGCATTGCATGTTCATGCTTCATTATAGACAGAGCTCACGGTACAAAATGCAAGAATGTTGATTATGTGGTTATACATCTATTTTCCACACAGTCATGTTGCTAACGTAGGAGAGGAGATAGATAGGACACATTTAGCAATTCTGTCCATCTAAGGCAAAGCAGAAGACACTCTTTCATGGCTTCTAAAAATTCTTGCATTAGATGAAGACATTGGAAAAGTCAAGTGTTTGTTCAGTTTCATTCTGTGAAGAACAAAAAAAAATAATGACAACGCCATCTGTTAGATTATTTGAAATTCCACATCAAATTGTGGAATAAACCCTGAAACCATTCAAAGAACCACTTTGTCATTGCAAAGTGGGAGCAATGGATAAGAATGAGGAAAGTATCTGCATTTCCTGCATGCAACTGGCAGAACATACTGTAATTAGGAAGGCAACATTTAATAACAAAAGGAGAGTACAACTGATGTTAATGGTCTGAATGGTCTTTCTGTCAATGCATTTCTGTACTAGACTCACTCTCTATAGCACCAACGGCTGAGTATCAAATATGCTGAGGTTATGGATCTGAAAAATATGATGGTGGCAAGATGTTATTGAAATTTTCTGATCTGAACTGAACCTGAGAGTGCTAAAATGGAGGAGTTATGATCCTCCAAAGCAGATAACTCTGCCAAAGTAAGATTGCAGGAATCCAATGAGCTGCGTAACGGAAGCATTTGCAATGAACTCTGTAGCTCCAATTCAGTTAGGGCATTACATATCATGTAAGTTTAAGTTAAAAAAAATAATAAGGAAAATATCTTTGCTGAAAGTTATATTTTTGTTCTGGGCAGTTATTCTTAGTCTTGGGCACGAAGAATATAATCTCTCCTGATTCAGAAGAAACTACTTTTCCATCTCTGGCAGCAGAAGTGTGCTAAAACTAGACAGCATCTCTGCTGGAGCATAAAGAGGGCAAATGTCAAAGAAAAACATCAGCTCGTCATCAGAAATTACTGAATATAGGAGTGCAGTTCAGATGTGACACACAGAAAGGAAACAAGCTCTGCTCAGCACAGGAATCAAGGATAGCAAAATTCACTTTCTATACCTTTTCATGCTGCTGCCAGCAGAGCATAGTCAACACCAAGTGCAATTTAAAGTAGCTTTATGGCCACCTCAACACTGGCAGACAGTTAATGATAGCTAGGATCAGTTTACATCTCTGGCTCAGGACACATCAGTGTTCTGCAAAAATCCCTCTTCATCCTGTCCATAATCCCTCTCAACACAAATGAAGACAACAAAGAGATGAGATGTAGTGTGAATTATACTGTTCTATGCCACTTCTGTGTTAGCCTACATTAAGGGACTTCTCCACTGCTTCACTAGAGTTAACGGCTTATCTGTGCTATCAAAGATATGCATAACCCCTCCGGCAAGAGTCAAGGATCTGGCCCATAGAACACATTAGCAGAGAGACACTGTGTGATCACTCAGGATCACACAGGCAGAAAATGTTTTTGACCCAAAATTCAGCATACATTTATTCTGCTATCTGCAGCAGACAACTCCACAGCATCAGACATTTTATCCTGAATAAGAAGAATCTTCTACCCGGGAGCGTGCTCCCTGTCTTAACCTGCTCCCTTCTACTTGTCCTGCCAGCACTCCTGACGTGAGTACACAGCACTGTCCCTCCCACACTGTCTCTCTTGTATATGCTGGTGTGTCTTACTGTGACCTCTTGCTCTGTCCTGGGCCTGTAACATTATTACTATTAAAGAGTCCTACACAACCAGCTAATGCTCTCTTTTGGACAATATCTTTTCTAGTCAGTCTGAGTTCACTAGACCAGAACACTATGAATCAAACAAGAATATCTATCAGTCAGCACTAATAGGCAAGTACAGTTAAAGCAACAATGACTTTCTTGCTAGAAATGCTCTGGAATTACTTCATTAGGACACAGAATGTTCTAATTAGTATTTAAATCCCGCTAAGAGCATGCGTCAAATACCAGCCTAGCATTAAGATGACTAAGGGCTAATTCCAACACAATTCTAATGATCATTAGAACACGTAACGTTCACACAATTGTGAAGTACGTTAACAAACCAAAAATGTTTGAAAATGGGTATTTGCACGCAAATACATTCAAGAAAAATTGTGTAAATTGAGGCCATTTAGCAACAAGTCTGAGTGCAGCTAAAAACATTCAAATAACTGGCATGAATAACTGGTAACAAGCAGCTTCTTTATTTGTTAGAAGTGGGAACGGTTTCTTCTTTATTTGTTTGAAGCAAGAAAATTTTCTGACAAAGGCTCAAATCCTCAGGTAAACAAAGAACTGCTCTGAAAATTGCACTAAAATATAAATCAAGTAACATTGAATCCTATTTGATTTTGTTTGCTTTCTGAGACATAATAATTAAAAATGAGAAGTGCCTTTTCCCTGATTGGTGTTTACACTACAGTAGCACTTAGAGAGGCTTAGAAGGATTCAGAGCATCCTTGTGCTGGTGTTCTGAGCACATGTAACAAAAAGTCCCTCCCCTAAGGAGTTTATACTCCTGGTTAATGAGAAGCAGCTGAAATAAGTAAAAGACATTTAGTTACTTACACATTTCGTGTGAGCACAAGACTGGAAATCAGGAACTTGTGCCTCAGTCCTGGCTGAGGGATGGAGTATTTCTCTGCCAAACTGTAAAGTGAGGACAATATTTCCTTATCCTCGTTCCTGTCTAGCTGGATTAATTATCAAAAGCCTGTAAAACACCCTGAAGAGCGACAATGTAAGATGATCAAGAAACTTTAAATATTAATCTCTCTTCCCTTTCTTGACATTCCTGAAACAGCATCATGTCCTCCAAAACCCAAAAAGAAATAGCTGTATATTCCACAGCATTGTTCTTCAAATGATTTCAAACTGGCTCACAAATAAAATGTGCCATGATTTCCAGACTCACGGCAGGGAAGGGAATTGTACGTGGTCACCTTGAAATACTGTGATAGAGCAGGGAATTGGTCCTCAGCTGTCTGAAAATTAGGCAAGTATTTGGCACATAATCTAGCTGGCTTTAAATACTGTTGAAATGGCTGTAGTTTGATACTCCAGGAGGTTCACCATATACTCATCAACTTGCATAAAACCTTATTTTTTCTAGTCTTTAATCTATTTCTCTTTTCGTGTATTTCCCATGATACTCTATGGAAATCCCCCAAGAAGAAAAAAAAAAAAGGGGGGTGTGTGTGTAAACTATGCTCAGCGGCTTTATTGGGAAGTTTTACCAGAGCTCAGGTGGCTTGCGTTTCAAACTATCAGCTTCCAGTTTAGGAATGGATTGTGTCCAGTTTGTCATATAGGCTCTGAGATCTTGTGTTCTGCTGCAAAACACCATGCAGATAACCCCTCAGACCTGTGAATTCTCCAAGGCAGTAAATACAGGGGTTTCGAGATTCTGAACACTGCTAAGTGCTTACAATGTCCACCGAAGCTTGTGGGAAGCCCAGGTGCTTGGCGCAGAGCTGGACAGAGCTCTATGTTTTTAAAATAAAAATAACTGCATGATACTTCTACTCCATGATCTCAAATAAAGCCTTGAATTCCATTCCCTGCCACTAAGAATAATGCTTCCATAATTACTATTTGTGTAATAATGTGGTTACAAGTTGTGACTAAGCTTATCCCCCAGTGTGTTAAGATTTGGAACTGCAGTGCAACCTAAGTCAATGTTAAACAAGAAGGCATGAGAGAAACTAGGAATACAGTTTAAATTAGACAGCTTTTTTAATGGTAGCATGGCTGTGTCAGACAAGCCTGTACAGCCCCTTCAAAAAACAGATGGACAGATTCAGCCTCCTTTCATCTACAAATAGCATTGCTGATCACAGCCCTGAGGTAAGGCCAGGACTTGTGAATTCTATCCCGATTCCAAGAAAGAGATGCATGGCAGAAAGTATTTCTCTATATAACTAAACATGACTGGCATTTGTTCATATGCATTGCAAACTTATGGTAGCTATTCTCTCTCACAACAAACACAGGACCTCTCCAAGAGCAAGACCCAGAGAGACAAAAGGTACAGAAATGGTTTTCTGTGCTCCTACCCTCTTCTAAATGAGAAATAGAATTTAGCCCATGGACATTTTAAATCTTCTCCAAGTTTAAACTGAACCACTCTGCTAATGTGAATGGAGGAGTGTTTAGGACCTCTACGGGCAGCAAGTTCATGCATGTAATTCTGGAAACTATATTCTTTTTACTTCTATTAACCTTTCCCTTAAGCAACCGCAACAAATGTTCCCATCTGTCAAGACCATGCATAAGTGTATTCAGGAATAAGCCTAAACTCATTTTAATCATTTCCAAGATATGCCAAGGAATATAAAGGATTAAATATTTCACCTTTTCCTGAGGCCATTTCAAACTAATCAGAGAAACATCACTGAAAGCAGTCATTTCTTTGTAAAGACCTGACTGTTCATAGCTGAAAAGTGCAATGGACAAAAGGAGGGACAGGGAGCCCCTGTGATACTATCAGACTGGGTCTCCATAAGGAAGTTTAAATGGAAGGTTCTCAATGGCGTTTTGGTACTCCTGTTGCATTCAGTACAGAAAGTGAGCTTCCCGGTTCTGAGCATACATACAGTAATTTGGATGGGAAACCTACTGAAGCACACAACAGGTTATTAAAGCAGGATTACTGCATGACATTTTTTAACTGCTCTGTTTGTGTGAGCAGAACTACTGAGTAGGGTCGTGTGTCTGTAAAGTTCCTGACTTGCTTTAATATGTGCCCTAAGAGTGCCAAAGTACACACTTCCACAACATCTTTTACTCAGAGAACACAGAGAGCAAGCAGGCAGACTCTGCCTGTGTAAAGGAAGCTGTTTATAATGGAGACATTTAAGGCCCAAATTCTCTGCTTTGCCTATTAAGGCAAATCCTTAGGATAGATCTGTGCCACCCTGAGCCACGGCAGAGGCAGTAGCAGCCTCAGCTTCTCTGGCTTGTGGACTACAGCCAAGGAGACCATAAACCAGCGAAACAACCTAAGCATAACATACCATGCCAGCAAACCCCCTCCCCCCTCATTTTCTTTCCATGGTACCAAGTGGGAAGATGAAGAGGAGGCCAGAAATACAGGCTCTGTGCCAGCTAACAGTGGCCTATGCTAGAAAAACATTTTCTTGGGAACTTCCATGCTATTCTGAATCCTGTGTGCTGGACTGGTGGTACAAACAGGAATCTTGGCCTTCTGTTTTTGCATGCTAAATTTAACTACATCTCTAATTGCCTTCGTTTATTTTTAAGCCTTTCTCGAGTTGAGGCAGCAGGTTCATTAAGTACAAGAGATTTTAATCTTGCTTCAGGAACTTATTAAATACCTCGCTGTAAAAGAAGGGAGGATTTCAGGGGCCATCTGCTGGCTGTTTGGCACATCACTGCTGGCCACAAACCCGCAGTATCAGGCCAAGAGAGGAAGAAGACCTAGAGTCAAGCACAAGCCAAATTCAGCTCTGATGGCAGAACAAGATTTGGTGTAAGAAATATTCTGAAATTTTTACAATTAATGTGGATTTTTTAAGCTATAGTAAAGTAATAGTACGGGCTAAATGCTGGGCTCCATTACATGCACACAAGTGCAAACGTAGCACTTGCTTTGGTTCAGTGTAAATGAAAATGTTTGGTCACAAGGTGATTTATACTTATGAGATCACAGTTTCAGAGTAATAAAGATATAGAAAAATTCAGTTACTGTGTCAAAAGATCATTATAACTGAAATAAAATTAAACAGCTTTCCTCGACTTCTCCATATATGTATATGGCACCACTTTGTTGGAGATAAGTTGGCTTTTCTGCACAGAACTACCACAAAACCCATTCCTTTCATAACTGGTGGATCAGGCCCTTGTACTTTCTGCCTACTGAGACACAAATTTCACTTCCTTAAAGTTCTTTTCCTTTATGCATTTTCCACACAGCAATAAAAATGGAGAATTTTTAAATACTGCTTAGGACATCACCTAAGTTCATTCACGTAAGCAGCTCCACAAGGGAGCTGGTGAGATGCCCAAGCAATAGGGTCCAGCTGGTAAACTGTTCAGTTGGGATCCTGGGACCCACAGTCAGTGTCCTTGAGCAATCCTCTGCGCTCAGGTAGGATGTAATAAAAAGGCAATTTCCAACGCTGACGCCACCACAACAGCTTTAAAAAGATCAAGACATCCATACAATAGTAATGGAAGATACGGACACCTATTTTAGTAAGACAGGTAAAGAATCAAAAGCATTTCACTGACAACTGTGCAGATCAAGGCACCTACTACATTAAAAAAAACATAGGAGAAGAAATTGAACCAAAAATATTTCTACAAGTTTTCAAAATCATTCTCTACTTTCAGTCATACTGTGTAAGTCCAGAGTGACTGTCACACTAACTGAACATGCAATGCTTCAGCACCATTACTGATGGTAAGTACAACCCAGGAATTTTGTCAGGGGTTTTCCTATAGAAGTGGTATCACATCAAAGTGAGAATAAGGCCATAAAAGGGCAAGGAAGATTTTGACCATAGTGTATTTATGGGAATGCAAGCAGAAAATCTTCTAGTTGAGAATTTTATCTGACAAGAGTAAGCTGAGTCAATGGCATATTAATACAAAAACTGCACCAGTTTTGACAGAAAGGTAATGGAGTCTATGTTGATGAGATAGAAAAGAAAGTATCCACACAATATATTTGTTAAGTAGAATGACTCGTTTGCTTGCCTGAATGTTTTTGTTTTGTAAGCCAGCTGTAAGGCTAAGCTGCAAGATGATGATGATCATGGTATCACAATTACTAATACAAGGTTAGCCAAAGTGATTGTGTAGCCAAGAAAAATTGGATGCCTCGGTATGAGTCAACACATTCATTTTCCAAACAGTTTGGCTGTACAGGGTAGATAAAACAGTATTTATAAGGTACTGGTAACAAGGTGGTTCCTAACAGCTTTCAAACTACATTATCTTGTTCTGCCACATCACAGTAAAGCAAGAGGTAAAGAGAGAATCAAGCTGAAGCTCTGCTGAAAACACCTATTTTGTCCCAATAATAGAAGACCTTAATAAAAGACAAATGCTAGTTGCTGTCTGTTAAATTAATTCCACAGCTGTATGTACAGTATCAGGGCCAGAAGCACCAGCCCCTGCAGTGGTTTAGCTGCCTGTGTTCAAGCCCAGTTCTGACACAAGCTTGGGCGTGTAACTTCAGATGAGACTGCTGCGAAAGGAGTCTTGCCCTTGGTCCTCGACTGAGCTCCACTGCAGCTATACCTCTGCCTGGCCTCACCTCACTCATCTGAACCCTGCCCTTGACTGATTTGACTTTGTAGTTTGATCTCAGACCTGCTTCATCTCTACAGACTTCCTGGGTGAGCACCGGGCTGCTGGCTGACCCTGCGTACTGTCACTGGACCCTGTCCTGTCCCCGACTTGACATTCTGGCCTTGATCTTGGCCCTGCCCAATTACCACAGACTTGCCAAATGGTTAGCCTCGATGGACCTGCTCTGCTTTGCTTGTTTGGGTACCGTGGGACTGCACTCCTTGCTGGCGAGGTCTCTGCCCTGGCCTGCCTTGCTGTCACCTGCAGCTCCTGGCTTGGCTTCCCTTACAGACCAACCTGCTTTTGCTGCTCCCTGACATAAAACTCAGCAATGAGCCTGACAAAAGTAACAACTATTATCTGGATCCCATCTAATGGAAATGTAATATGGAAATCAACATTAGTACTAAGTTACTCTATCATAATACACAAGATGAATTGAATGACAGATCAAACCCACTTCACATCTTCCACTCAACTACATACCACACAGCATTCCTTCTCTGTCTCCCTTGTCAATAGCAATTACTTTGCTCAAATACTGAAACGAACCCTATGTGTGCTACTGCAAACTATTAATTCAACCTGACCTTACAGCATGGATCACATCACCACCCCGCTGGCTTTCAGAACTGTAGATGCTTAAATGAGTTCTGAATTATATCCAAAGGTTAAAAACATGTTTAAGGGGCCCATTTTCAGAAGGGATCAACTCATGCCAGTCTTAAGTTTCACTGAAAGTTTGGGTGATGGAGGGGAGCAGGAAAAAAGCAAACACACAAAAAGCCCCCAGGTTCTTTCACGTCTTTTTAAAAATAAGAGGTGGGCCAGATTGGAAAAGCTTTCAGACATCTAAAAACACAGGCCTGATGGGCAGAATTCTTAGAATGAACCCACTAATTTCCAGGGGAACTTGGTACTTGCATGTCTTGAAAATACCACCAGATATCAGCCCCTTCTTCACATGCTGAAAGCTAGTTCATAGTCTAAGTTACCTGCATGGTTTTGAAAGTGTTCTTCCCAAATCTGAGTCTCATTTATATGTGTGTTTGTCACAGAGTGAAGATGAGTACAGAGTTTGACTGAACCAGGTTAAGAAAAAAAAAAAAGACAGCAGCATTAAATCCAAACTACACTGCTTTTAAATTTCAGACAAGAACTCTAATGTAACCCTAATGCAGCATTTCCCTCCCAGCACCTCAGTTACAGTAATTGCAGAGTTTCTAAACTTTCCCTCTGATTATTATTCAATTAAATTATTTATGTATATTATAAATGGTCAGAGGAATTCTGGAAACTATGACAAGTGTTCCAGATCTGAACATCTATCATTGCCAAAACAAAGGATTTCAAAAACAAATTTTAAAATATGCTACTCTGTCAAACACTGTGGCTTGTTCTTTGAATGTACATGTTTATATATAGATATTAGGTATTTTCACTGAGACATACAGCTGCCAAATTACAGCTTCTTTAGTTTTAAATGTCAAAACATTAAAGTTTTTCTGTTTTCTTATATGCAGCAAAGGAAAAAAGAAAGTAAAGAGAAACCTGTTCTAATTCAAAGAAAAAAATGCTGCTGTCATGATGAATTTCAAGTAATCTTATGAATTATTGTTGTATTTGATAAATGATGCTGATACATTTTTCATTCTTAATTTTAATAATGAATATTTCTGAAGAAGAACTAAGAGCAAAGTTGCCCACAGAACACAGTTATTACAGATTGTGCTGATTTTGTTTCTACCAACAGTGCCTCGTAAGTTCAGGCAGGTTTCCCTCAAGCAGGCTGTCAGTTAGTTTAGGTGCCAGTTAGCTGCTTCTGCAAGCATCAGAAGCTAAGTCCTGGGTTACCTTGTGCCAATGTCCACGCTGCCATGACTAGCTGGCAGTAATACCATTAAAGCCATTACGGGCATATTTACACAGTTGATTCCGTTACAGCGAGAGCACAGCGTAGATATACCCTGAGCCATACTTAAGATAACAGCTTGGTAATGGGGTTTCTCTCCATTTTATTGGCGTCAGTGCAGCAAATATGGGAAATTACCAAGATACAGAACAATCCAGCAATCACTTGGTCCATTGTCAGGAAGGAGTTAGCAAGGCTCAAGTGCGTTTCTGATGAGCAAGTAAGCGCCTATATCTCAATAAGGGCTAACTGGAATTTGGTGGCACCTCCCAGCAGACAGAGAAAGAACCAAGTCTGAATACTAGATTCACAGCCTTTGCAACCTTCAAAACAGAGCTCTGTGCAGTGCACTGTCCTTGCCAGAGCAGGCTGGTAGAGGGAAATTCAGCTGTTAGTTTTTTTTAGTCCTGTATTTCTCTCACTTATTAACCCAACATTTTAAAAGTGAGCTTTTAATCTGCAGAAATACACTAGTTAACTGCTTACAAAAGAAACAAATCTGAATTGTCCATCCCCCAGGTTAGGGCTGTAAGCTCTTTCAACTTTTGTACTGACTTCGTTATTGCTGTTAGCCCAAATAAATCCTTATGGTGGACTCACAGACACATTCTGAAGTTTCTCATCTCCTCTTACCTTCTCAGCTGGCTGTTTGTTCAGTGAAATCAGTACAAGGATGTATTAGCACTACATACACAAGTGTTCTCAGAAGGAAAAACAGTCCTGTACTCTTAGCCATATTTTAGGCTCTGGGAAAAATCACGATAGTTTGATACGCCCTTAATCAGGACATCACCCAAAAGCAGAAACTATTATTACAACAACTATCCTCAAAACCTACCAGCAAAACTGAAACATAAAGCTGCTAGTGGCTGACAACCAGACAGGACTCAGTATAGGCTTTACTTCAGAAGCATGGCAGTAAAAGGATTTCACTTTTTCTAAAAGGTAATGAAAAATCATGCGTGGAAGCCTGGCTCCTGTGAATTAGATGACACTGAGCCCATTGACTTCAGCAAGCCATATCCCGACAATGTCAAGCCTGATGGGCAGCTGTAAGGGGAGCACTCCCCATGTAGAAAAGGTGAGAAAAATATTATTAGCATCAGACAAGGGCTGTAGGACTGCTCATCTCTTCAGGTAATGGTGCTCCATAACAAACAGATTTTAAATAATGCAATGAAAAATACTTTTTGCGTCTAGGATCACATATGCATTTGGCCAGGAAGCCACTCTGAAAGGGACAGTCCTACACTGAGCTACTAACCATGTGGAACAAAACGGGGGTTTTCTCTGCCATGGGCTGCTTTCCCGTAACTGACTGCTGAGGCTGCAATCTCTCCAGCTGCTCCTGGAATCTGTGTCTCAAGTGTCTCTCTTTCATCTGTTCTTCCTTTTGGAATAGCGCTCTCCGACTTTCTTCTGTCCTGAAAAATATACAGATTCTGCTTCACTTAAGCTTTTCATTTGTGAGAAAAAGCACCCTTGTTCATCTGTTTGCATTTCTTTTTTCTTATATTTGTAGCACACACTTGAGGGTGAATCATGACATGAAAGACTAAAATAGATTTAGGAAGCACGTATGGTGTTTGTGAGGGGGACACAAGAAGTTGTCATATGATGAAATCATCTCTCAAAAAAACAAAGAAAAGGAGCAGAACTCAAACCTCTGATAAATGGTGACAATCTATTTGGAGACCAGAACTCTATTAAGCAGAGGCATGTTTGTAGTGTTTCACTCCCCATCTCCACACCAAAATTCTCAGTCTAACTCCATTTCCTATCTGCCATAATACAGCAACAAGTTTCCCTCTGAACCAAGGCCTTCCATCTTTCTACATTTTGATGTCTGTAGAGAGATTTCATCTGCCATTTCCATGGCAAACAGTAAGTTCAATTTTTCTGAATTCTTCAAGCCCCAGGTGCCCCAAAAATAATTTGAATAGCAAGAAAGAAAACTGAAATTTGTTAAAATCATTGTGGGCTATTTCTCAGCAACAATAAATAAGCCAGATTCTTGCCAAGCCACAGTCTACCATCTATGTTGCAGGCTAGCAGATAGACAAAATGGAATTTTATAGAACTGATGGAAGCAATAAGCTTTAATGTCAGGAATCCCATTGAGAAAAAAAAACCTGCAACCTACCATCTGCCATTTAAACCAAGTACACAGTAGCTGAAGTGTCTAAGTGGCAGGGTAGGCAACTGTTTAACACCAAAAAAGTAATAGTCTCTAGAGCAAGCAGATTCTAATTCATTCAAGGGCTCACATGTCAAAGTCAAAATGTTAAATTTCAGTCTGAAAATAGCAGGCAGAATATAACCTTTGGAAAGTCGGAATAATGGAACTCTCCCAGATAGCTGGGCAGTTGCATAATACAGCCTCCTGATGTCACTTTAAAATTAGACCTTATGCAGAATACACTACATTAAACTAAGCCCAAGGAAGCAGGGGCCCAAAGAACTCTGCTATTTCCTCAATCAATACTATTTTTCTTTTTCGTGGGTGATACCTTGGCAATTCAGCAGTAGTTAGAGGAGACTCGGGAGCATTTCCTGAATGTTGAACCTTCTCAGTTTCCATTCTGTTTTCATTTTCTATGTCAGCTCCATTGCCCCCACGGCTTGTCAAGGGGGTATTTCTTTTCTCTGACTTTAATCTCATCAGTTTCCTGGGAATCACCTTATTTGCCTCTTGCCTCACTTTAAAATATTGGGTTTGACTTATTTTAGAGAAACCTATCTCTTCCAGACTTTCTGGATCCCGTTTTACACCTTCAAGTTTTTCAGCCAGGGTAGATGTTTTATGAAGAAGCTCTGAGGTTTCTTTTCGGGCTGTATGGAGTTGTTGCAGTAGAAGGCTTTTCCCTGAGCAATTTCTCCTGCAAAGAAAACAAAAAAAACTAATTTAATCAGGATAGAGCATTATATGAATAAATTAAAACTCTGAGGAACTCCTCATATGAGTGACAGCTCAAAGCAAGGACTGGGCATCTACACAAATAATAGCTGTTGGTAATAGCAGCACCAGCACACAAGCAACACAAAACGCTACAATGACCGATCTTACTATTTTCTTCTTCTTCCACATTTCAGGCACAACGTACACCTACTAGAAGAGCCCTGAACAAACGTAATGTTGGCATGGAAATTAGAGTCTAGAGATTTTTGATCCCTTTGGATACAGGGCTTGGGATTCAAATACATCCAGAAGGAAAGTTCTTCTAATAATTTTTAGGATTTGTAAGTGTTTGGCTTAATTTCACCCATGTCTCCTCCCGGTTAATGAGACAGCCAAATTGCCAGCAACCACAGTATTGTGATCGCATTCTGTTGTGGAATGTCCTATCATGATATAAGCAGCAGATAAGGTTATTTTGTCTTGCGGGTCTCTTCAGTGGTGAGTCTCCCAAGTCACCTGCTACAGGAAGACTGCCATCAGTTTGTAGCTTTTCTGGTGATTATAACCAAACAGTATACCTTATTTTAGTAGTAGCTGAAAAGTATCCGGACTGAGTAACAGATTGAGTTGGATATTAATGATGCGGTTAGGTGGTGTGTATATGTACACAGCATCATACTGCTGTACTTCTCTAGCTTAAACCTATGCTTTAGGATTCTTTCTCCTTAAGGATCTCACATCTCCTGCCATCATATCCAGAACCACCAAATCAACACTTAATATTGATGGCTGGACTACTAAGGAGTATGCCTACGTAGTGGCAGTTTTACGAGAGCACCATGTATTGGAGAGCAGCCTTATGGTATAGTATTAGAGATGGCACTGACTACCTGAGCACTCCAGGGATAAACCAGCTGCGTATTTTCTAGGCTAAGTGCCTGGACATCAAGACTACTAACCCTCCAAGGCCCTAATATGCAGATATATTGTACCACAGAATATGTAGCCTGATTGATAATTCCACCCAGATGAGGGTTCAATGCCAGTTTCACTCTTATGAATGAGATCAGAATCTTGCCCTGCTGAGACTATGAGACTTTCTTATCTAGAAACAGAACTGAATAAAGTTTGCCAGGCATTTTATTTGTGTATGTTCTTTAGCAACATTAAAATGAATCAAAATCCAATCAGCTACGCTCTGCTCTCCATCACTCCAGATTTACACTGATACAACTTCTGCATTTGCATCAGTGCCAGTGAGTTCCCCAAGCATCGTCTTGTTCCTGCTTTATGCTGGCTTTAGATTAGATGTTCTAAATTATATTGAGGGCTTAGGCTCTGTTCCTTGTCAAGTCATTTATTCTTTCAAACCATTAAAAGAAAAGGAGTAATTGGCTGACACAACAATACAAGTGTTCTGCTTTCCTCTGCACTCCTGTAATATGAACTTACATGCATCAGATTTCTAAATGTAATCCAGAGCATAGATGCAGTAAGATGTTTTACGCTTGACATATCTGCTTCATGTTAAACAAATGTCTAACAACCTATGGGTATGAATCAAGCCCCAAGTTTAGCAACAGGAACAGGCTGGCATGTCATCTATGAAGAACTTACTTACAGTTTAAGATTCCATCCATCACACGCTCTCCCCTTTCCCCTCTTCTTCTCCCCCCCAATTAAGGAGAATTGAGAGCATCCCTGCCCACACAATATATTCAATATTCTCTTTAAATCAACATCTAATCTAGCCTATTTTATTATTTCTAAAAATAAAGGTTTGTCTGAGTCAACTGTCTACAACGTTTTCAAAGTTTGGTTCTGAGTCATTTAAAAAACAGTTCTCCTGTCACTCAAACATGTCTGGAGAAGGTTTCCAAGCCAGGTCTACTCTGTTTGTCTTTTGAGCTGTTTCCGTGCAGCTGTAAAGAAGCAAAGTGCTATACTGCCTCAAGGATCAACAACTATCGTCTAGCTTCGGTATCTTTACCATGCAACAGAAAAGAGTGATCTCCTGGAGCCAGACTGAAGCACTATCATTATTGGGCTTTGTTGCTGTGAAGACCAGGAACAGAAATATTTCAGTACACGAGCTCTCACTCTAATCACTGTTAGAGCAACTATTTTAGTTTCAGAAAAAATGAATATCATATCATTTGAACTAGGGTGCTGGTAAAGAATCTTACATTCTCCTGTCTGCTTGATCCTTAATTGTCATTGTCTCCTCTTCTTCAGTGGAGCTGTCGCTTGCACTATGAAACAAATTAGACCATATTAGTTTACTCTGTTCCAACTGGGTGTTGGCTTTTTGTCATTTCTAGGATATAAAATTAGAACCATTATGAAAAAGGGAGAGATACTTTCAGGGAAGAAATCCAGGTGTTATAGATAGTTCTTCACATTATTACTCTTGAAAAAAAATATTCAAGCAACTAACATCAAGATGCGTTAGGTGTTTATTAACTACAAGGTTTCTTCTGGCTACTGTTTTCTTCAACTCCTTGCTGCAGCAAATGTACAACCTGAGAAGTGAGCAAACAGCTACCTCAGACATCATTAGCTCTAGGGGAAAGGACGCATTTGCCAGAATCTGTTGCAGATTGAGAAGAATTTGGCCTTCCATAACTGACAATATAAGGCCTATTATCACACAGGAGACCGAAATCAGCACCTATAGTTGCTTGCCAGCAGCGTAGTCAAGGACGTCCATTTTGTACACAGTGCTGTTAGAATGCTAGCCCAACTCAGACAGCTGCAAGCATCACTTTGCAGTCACTGCCCACTCCTTTATAGATGGAAACTTTCTAACTTATTTCTCTGGATCATTTGCACGTCCTTTCTGTGCTGCCTGCATCCCATACGTTCTTCTGAGACAAGTTATTCTCTCCCAAGAATGTGTCTGTGCTCCAACAGGCCTTCCTACTAAGGTCACAGAGGTGCAGAAAAAAAGAACAATTTTAAAGTTGTATTTCACAAGTACGAGTACAGTTCCCACTTTGTTACTTAGTTCTTACTAACAATAAAGCCAGAATTTACCTTTGTTTCTCATTAGGGAATGTTACTGACTTCTGCGGTTTAGCATCTCTTAAATCTATGTACACAGTTACAGGCTCTGGCAGGCACTGTAATCTCATCATGTCCATCCTTAGAGAACTCCATGAAGATGATAGGACGGCAACATCCCTAAGTATAGAAAACATTGTTTCAGCATGTCCTCCACCTTATCCATAGAAGTCCTGCAGGACGTGGATTACAATCAAAATTTGATTGTGAAAGGAGCTTTGTGCTTGGGTATTGTACAGATTCAAACTCTGCTTCTGCCTACTATCTGTCTTACAAAGCTGAACTCAAAGATTCAACTTCCCCCGAGGAATACAGATCACAGGCAGCATGATGAGGGATATTTAGTTCTTAAAAACTGACAATGTCAAATTATTCCTTAGAACAAAGGTAGGTAATTATACTATCAAAGAGCTGACAAGTTTTAAGAGCCCAGTGTCAATCCGTAAACACAGGTCCCCCTTGCCCCCGCCCCCCACCTCCTTTGGCAATGCTATTTTATCCTTCAGAGCATCCAAAGTGCAAGTCTTCTTCGTGTCTCTCCCTGCTCTGGGAAAGCATCCTTACTGCACCTTCCCCTT
>Ga0181612_116518_pt1 | contig 18796 bp, 10 predicted proteins | sample HoacroProtozoa21_FD_119630 | JGI IMG/M metagenome (GOLD analysis project Ga0181612, IMG submission 119630) | Hoatzin crop microbial communities from Cojedes, Venezuel. Combined Assembly of Gp0051906, Gp0051904, Gp0051908 | reverse complement strand
CAAATGGGACATTCTATACCATGTGATGCCATGCTCAGTATTTAAGTGGGCAGCTGGCTGAAGGAGGGGCTTTTGCTACTCGGGAGCAAGCTGAGCATCGGGTGGCAAGAACATTGCATATTGTATTCGCTTTTTATCAGTATTATTGATTGTTGTTTTCTTTTCTCTTTGCTATTCTGTTAAACTGTTCTCTTCCCAACCTATGGGTTTTTGCCTTTTTCCTTCTGATTCTCCTCCCCGTCCCACCAGGGAGGGGGAAGGAGTGAGAGAGTAACTGCGTGGTTCTTTATTGCAAATTGAGGCAAAAACACAACAATAACTGAAAAATAATTCCCAGAGTGGGTGATCAGGTGCTGGAACAGGGGCTAAGCAAGGCAAGCCCTAAGAAACCTGATCTAACATTAGCTCTGCCTGAGATGGTGGGATGGACCAGATGGCCTCCACAGGTCCTTTCTAACCAACTTACATCATTCTCTGATTTATACGAGTGTGCACATGTAGATTAAGCAGCATCATGTTAACTGGCAGCCCATACCTGAGCTCAATAACCTAACTGGATGGCTGTGAATAAAGAATGTAGGAGAGGCTGTAGTGGGTTCAAGCCAAAAGCCTGACTAGCCCCGTGGAGGTACACCTTGATGAGATGATAAGAAAATGCTAAAGCAAGTACAGTACTTCCTCTTGCTACTCTCTCAGAATCCAACCATTTGTAGCTTCAGCATTTCCTAAGTTGACATTGGTGCTGTACATTTAATAAATAACACAGAAGATTTCTCTGAGGATTTGCTGTGTCTCCTCTTGAACCCATTAAACTCTAAGCAGTGACAGCATCCTGTGACCAGGAATGCCAGACATGAACTCCAGCAACCTGCAGAGCCACCTCTTTCTGCATGCTTTGAACTCTTGCTAGTTTTGTTCTTCTTCTTTGATAGACAAGTAATTCCTCTTCACCTGTCAGACACCACTCATCATTTTCTAATATACTTTTAATCACTCCACTTCTGAGTTTATTGCCACTTTACACATGTCATTATGGAGTGACAGGACCCAATGAACCTGTGACTGCAGGGTAGATGTAGGCTTTGAAGAGATTCAGGCTTAGCTAGACAAACCTGTGCTGCAGCTAAGTCTGCTGATGAGGAGAGGTTCGAGTATTAGCGTTGCTGCTAAACCCAAGACAACTGCTTCTCATCAGTGCATACACTCCAGTCACTCAAGGACCTGGTTGGTGCTGTGTTTGTCCCTGATAGATGAGCTGTATCGTCAGGTGTCACTGGCTTTTGAGTCTGGAATATCTCATGTTACCCACTACTGATCTGACAGATGTTGAATAAGATAGAGGACAGTATTAGTTCATGTGGCATATAAGAGCTTTCGATATTAAAAATAGCTGCCCATCTCAGACTTGTGAGATATAGCAGAAAAGAAATGAGTGAAGACAGGCTAATGTCATCCTAATGATTCATGCCATGTTGTGCAGCTGGGCCAATTATACTTTCTGACTGACTGATGAGACAGGACGCTGAGATATTGTTCCCCAACACTGTCAATGCTTTGCGTTCTCTATATTATACTTAAAAAGAAAACATTTTTTACAAATTATTTCTATTAGCATTTGAATCCCTCCCCAAACTTTTACATAATCAGAACACACTAAGCTCATCCTGGAAAGTGGTCCTCTGCCAGGCACATTCCTTAATCCAGACAGAGCTCCTTCCATGTAGCTCCCAAGTTCAGGCTATAGCTAGACCAGGTCAATATTTGCCAAATGCCTATCTCAAAATCAGAGCATACCAAGATAGCATACCACTTTAAAACACTTAGTACACTTGTAATTTTTTGCATAGATGTGCTCGTCTATAAAAATACACTGCAAATAAAGAAATTATTTATTTTTACGTTCAGCATAAGGCCTGAATATTCTGAAAGGGAAAAGGTGGCATGTAGGATACTAACAGCAGGGCAACAAACACCCAGAATACTGAAGGCAGGAAGAAACAGGACTAATCTTCAAGGTAAATATTAATATAAAAAAGCTTTTACTAACTAATAACAAATGTGCTATCTTTCTGACAGGTAGTCAGAGACATATCTGGTCTCCCTGAAATAAAAATTAAAAAAAAAAAAAAAAATTCACTGCTTTAGAAGAAGCCTTATTCATTTAGTACATGATTCAGGGTCCACAAGAGCTGATGAAAATGTTCTGGACAACTTTTCTGGGTTTTGGTTCTGATATCTCAGCTCCTGGTAATTCCAGCCCCCAGCAAAGCATATGGATAAGGACTCAAGATTTAAATGGGATGATCTACATTTTGCTCCAAGGTATATTAAAAAAAAAATCAGTATAAAGAATGTTCCTAACCTTTTATCTGTAGCATTCTACCAACTCAATCATTCATCCTCCTGCCAGATTTGAAACAAGGAAACATTTTGTCAGATAACTCTCTCCAACTGCAGCAGAAGTTTTATCACAGGTTTGAAATGGAAAGTAATGTTGCTGTTAAAATCTAGTCTTGCTAACACATAAATCTACTGACATTATTGAGGTTGCCCTTCCAGTGCATTTCAGCAGGTTTTACTAGATTTATGATGAATACATGTAGATGGAAAAACAGATGAGATATTGAATAAAAGATGTGACAAATACATTCTCTCTGGCTCTGCTCTGACCTGCTCACACTATAATGAAAAAGTACTTGTCTGTATGTATAGATACAGACATATAGTGTATCACCTACCATTCACTGAAAATAATTTCTAATGAAATCTATGTATGCATGTAAACATGCTCAAAGTTGAGTAGAAAAATACATTAATACTTAAATGACTCTCTTACATTTCAGTTAAATCATCTAGAAAGAGCTTAGTATGTACCTCATTTCATGTTTCCAGATTAATGTTAAGTTCTGAAGGAAATTTGCATGTTCTCCAGGCAGAAGTTGCTTTTCTTCAAGATTATTGCAGATTTTTCAATGTTTTTGAAACACAATCAGAAAAAATATCTTTATTCCAGAGACAGACCACATAAAGCTAATGGGAATAGAGGCATTTGGAGACATTTTGTTCCTTCAGGACTAAACAAAAGGGGTTCGTAAATCCCATAGCTCCAGCTTGTGGCTTTCCTCTAGGGAATACACTATGTGAGATGAAAAAACTCTCTTGCTCTTTACTCTTTCTGTCACAAAATACAAAGCACATTTGGTTTGAACAGATGGCCATGGAATACAGTGGAAACAATCCATTGATTTCAATAGGAATTGGATCAGGTTTGAGGTCTCAAACTTGCTACTTGATTTGAGCATTAATTTGATATCTCTTGTAATAGGATCATGGGTCAAGGTATGTCTGCCAAGTCACAGATTCCCAAATGGAAGCTGCAATTTCAAATCCTGTTCAGAAGTGTGCTACTTCTAGGTTGTGGATTTAGTTTAAAAATAGCTGTGTGATTTATATTGCATCTCACAGGTTAAATTCATAGTAGAATGTCTAAAATATGTTCCTTCAGTGTTGGCTTTCAAGTTTACATAAACAAAATTCTCATATCATGGAGGCTGTTCAAACTATTCTAGCAGCTCTTTAACTTAGCAGCCCCAGTGACATGCAGCCAGTCACCGTGTGTCCAAAGCAACATGCGATTACTTTTCAGATGTTGAGAGATAATACGTATGTCTTCCTGAAGACTTCTTCCTCCTCTCCTGCCTTGTCTCCCCCCTGAGAAAACTTCGTTGGTTGTGAAATATTAGGGAACCATGCAGGTGTTGAGTGGGCAAACTGAAATCAAGAAGGAAGAATTGATTATCTCAAGAATTAAAGACTGGATCACAGAAACAGCAAGGAACAGAATCAGGAACTCCATTCTGCTATAGCAGTTTCTTGCTTTATTGCTTTCTGGTGACTGTCATTCCTTTTACCAGTTTGGCATCCCTAATAGTTCCTGGGCAGGTCTGTTGGAATCCAGAAGAATCTATTCACTGGAATCATCTAAATAAATGAGCAATCTCAGCATGATGTACTGTTGCACAGAGTTTAAGATGCATCTATTTGTAAGAACAAGAGGTTGCAGATGCATTTAGAAGTGTGGCACATCTTCTTTTGTTTTTTTTTCCAAAGAAAACTCTTACTCAGAAATGCAATTATCTGGGGAACATGGTATAAATACCACATTTTGAAAACCAAGGTGCTGTACTGAAAAACTCTTGAAGCAGTGCCAGAAAATTCATTGACATAAAAGGATAGTAATAGGGAGGAAACAAACTCTGGCTGCAGAGGCTGTTTGAAATAAAATGCCTAAATTCTCCTCATTCCTGCCTTGTCCTTGATGCTGTCACTCACTAGTTCAAAATGCTGTCAACTCAGCAATGCTCTCTTCCTCACAACAAATGGTAGCATTTTTCATATGTGCTTTGCACAGCTCACCGCTGTTCTCATGGACGTACACCTCGCTTCAGAAGTCTGGCTAAAGCTAACAAAGTGCGGAAACCAACCCTGGATCTTTTATCTCTTGGGTGGGTAAAATACTTACACTGATTAAAAATAAGGAAAAAAAAACCATTTCCTGTTATGAAAATGGAGTAGTTAGTATGACTAGAGATTCTTTTTGTTACATTGCGAATATTCTATTCACGATATTCAATTTGAGTACAAGTTGCACTATTTGAGGTTCTTTGAATAATTCAGATGCGTTCATTTACTCTTGATTAGTGGATCAGGTTCTTCAAAAAGTGAGTATTTATTTTATTTTATGACATGTAGCATTAATAATGTATTACCTTTCTCACAAGCTGCTTTTTAAAGAAAGCAATAAAAATATGCAGGGAGACAAGACTTCTGAATAGATATTAAGGAACCATGGAGCCACTTAAGCTGTCATTTTGAAAATAGTCTATTATAACTGCTATTTCTCAGGGAGGAGAAATACAATCTCGATAATGCAAAAGGGTGAGTAACCTGGGTTTAGCAGATGATGCAGTGCCAGAGAATTGCAGCACTGCTTTCTGTACAATAAATGACAGAGGCAGTCGTATTCCATGCCTTCGCTGTGATGAGTATGTGTTTGGAGCACAGCTTTGAGTATTTTTATGAGGTAGTACATGGAATTTCTCTGGTTTACCAGATACTGTTTGAAAATTGCAGTGGGAAAAGGCCAAATAAAATTACTAGGACCAGTAGTTACATTAGTTATGGCAAATGAAAAATGAATCACGGCTGCAAAGTCTGAAGACTTGAAAGCTTGCATTCAAAGAAGAGGAAAAGTTTTTAAGAACACTTGCTTATGCAGAAACTCTTCTGAAGTGGGGTCATTTCTGTAGACATATTAAAGAAGTAGCTCCTGGGAGACATGATTAATCTCAAGGAGCTGTGAGCACTGTCAGTTGTCCAGATGTCCTTGACAGACTGCACAAGCACATGAGAAATGCCCTGCTCAGTGAGACCAGAAGTGTGTCCAGCTCTGTGTTCTGGCTCTGATAGGGACAGCTGGACATGCTGCTTAGAAGGACCAAGTGAACTTCGCCTGTCTTCTGCTGTCCAGGCCCCAGGCAATCCTCCAGCAGTCACACTTTCTCTCTTAATGATGTTAGCAGCTGTACTCCTGCCCATCCCTTTTAATAACTGCTTATAGGTCTGTTGTCTGTGAATTTGTCTGATCCCTTACTGTCCGTGTTGTTGCTGTCTCCCTGTACATCCTCCCGTGACAGATACGTAGGTAAGTTGATTGCAACTAATTAAAATGTTGCTATCCCTAGTGAGTAAAACCTTCACGTGTGCTTAGTTTTTGTTGAGAATAGGATTTTCATTCTAGCCTAAAATACGAAGATGTGACAAGGACAAGGTTAAAACTAGTAATAGTAGAATAATATTTACACCCCGTTAAGGATAGTTTTTTTATACAGAGAGCCCAAAGCGGAGCATCTGACAGTGTAAGAAGTTGACTGTAAAAGTTAATTTTAGTGCTGATTTCATTCCCTCATGGAATTCAACTTCTAAAACTTCATGGTGGCTTTAGAAACCAGGTTGTCCTTTGTTGAAAATTTCCATATTGACTGCCTGCCTTGAACACTCAGTCAGTATAAGTGTTTTCTCTTAATTTCACTTGTTGATAATTATTTTGAGATTAGGAAGACTCAGTTACTTTTGCTAGCTTGATTTCTGGCATCACACTTAAATTACTCTAGAATGCAAGCTCCCTTAAACAGAAATTGAGAGGCAAATTTGTTTTCATTTTTGCTAAGTTCTTTTTTTGTTGCTGAAATGGTGGCAGTTGTATGGAAAGACCAGAAAGGAACAAGCTGCCATAGTATCTAAAGATATCACTCAGACCTTTTCTTACTCTCCATCTTTTCTTAGCTGTCCTGGTTAAGGGTAGAAGTATGTGATGTAGTATTTACTGATTTGTACAAATCACCTTTGTCATATAATTTTCCGTATCAGTAATACTACTATAAATTAACACCTTTCAGGACTAAAAACTAATTTTAACACACGATCTACTGCAATAAATACATGGTTTTCTTTTTTTTAATAAACAAGGTTACAATAACATTACTTCAGGTTTTTTATCAAGTTACAATCTACTTTTGTCAAACTTCTTCAATTTACGCTGAACTGCCGAAGACTCTCTAGAGGGTCAGCACTCAATTGATCACTGCATTTTAAACTCCTTATGCAAACTATCACTTATAGAATCAATAGGCATAAACTCTGGCTTTTTAAATTAGTGTTCATAAACTGAGCAAAAATTGGCACATTCCTCTGCTGAAAAGTCTGTAAGCCCTGTAGTTACTACAGCTGCCATAAACTCCATTTAAGAAAATGGCAAATCGGGTTTATAAAGTCTGTGTGAAATACAATATGAATATGTAACTTTATCATGTATCTGCACTTCAAGTTAAGAATTGTAGTGCAGCTGTATAAAAGAATCATTTTCCTACTCTGGATATGAACTTTCTGCACTGAAATCACAAGCAGAACTACTTTTAATTTGTATTTGTTATTATTACATTTTTATGTCACATCTGGTCTGTGAAGGTAACTATGACTAGGCAACTAAGTTGTAAGGATTTGGGAAAGGTTTGAGAAAAAGGTGAATAACTCACAGTAGGAAGAACATTTTTGAATAGCTGAAAAGGTTTATTATACAAACACTAAAGTTCAGGGGAAGATGGAGAGGAAATTATTTAAAAATATAAAAAGCACAAAGTACATATTTACAGTACTGTGCATGTTTATACCCAGCTGAACAGAGAACCAGGTCAATGTAACTCATTATTAATCTTTTCCGCCATACCAACATCCGCACTTTAACACAAGAATGGTGCACAGGCAGTAAAACTTATATCTCAGGTCATTTATCATTTAAGAATTGACTTGGAGAATGCTACTAAAGGTGCTTTACAATCAGACTGAGATTATATCTCAGTCGCATTGCATCTGCCGCAAATTTTCTACCACTGGTGTTGCTACAGCTGGTGTTACTTTAACTAAATTGTTTCCAACTACAGCCAACTATGACCTTTTATTATACATTGTGTAGGTGTTTCTGGAAATCGCATGAGTTGAGGGCCTTTGTGGAAAGCACAAAGTTGCCAAACCTGGCAAACAAGCCCTAGTTCTAGTGCCACATGCTCCAGCGTGTGAGGCAGATGTGATGAGTACGGCAGCTGCTATTAACTCATAGGCTTTTGGCAGCTCGTTCTTGGCCATGTGGAGAACACGCAGTGTTGATGCGGTCCAGCAAGTAATGAATTAATAATTAGCAATAAATTGTCCAAACTAATGGTGCAGGATGGAGTAAACTTGTGAAACTTAAGCGAGAAGGAGTTTCAAATGTGCGCAGAAGGAGCTGCTAAATATTCAAACAATTTACTGGAAAAGTAGATTTTAGTACTTTCCCTGTTAGAAATGGCACTGTCAGATTTGTGTGACTGTACAATGTGGATGATGGCATCTCAGTGAACAGGTAAACTCATAAAAATAAGACACTTCTTCCCAGTTCAGAAGAATTTTCTTTTTTTCATGAAGAGACAAGACTATTTACCAATTTCTCTGCATTATGGCAATGCTTCTTGTGGAATTTTTTTGCTCTTGATGTTTCTCCTGCACAGAGACAAACATTATTTAATGTTTTCATTTGGTTCCTCTATGGTACAGGTGCACATGCCTAAGCACAGTTGGCTCCCTGTTAGCTTTCTGAAAGACTTGTCGCAGAAAAGAAAGTGATGTGCCAGCACAGCATTTAGCAAGGGAGCGAAGAAAGGGAAGTGGAAACCCAGCAACTGTACTTACCTTCTGAAATAGATTCTGTTCTACTCTATAGGAGCACACTTCTCTGCACGGCTGGCTCTTACGCTAGTTGAGCAAAACTTGTCACAGGAAACAAAAATATTTGCCAATTTGGCCTTCATGCAGAACCTATTCTTTGTTCTTTTGCATACATCAAATGCCAGCCTCTCTATACCCCTCTGACAGGAGCTGGCACAAAGGACAACAGACAACCAGGTGCATCCTGGCAGGCAAACCATTCTGAAGAGGCTAGTAGTCATGCTTGGTGGGAGAAGAGGGGTTGGGCTTGTTTTATTTGATACCCACCAATGAAACTAATAGTCATACTTAGGATATAGAATATAATCTCTTATGTAAATACTAGGGGTTGGAGTCATCTGATTTTAGCCATCTAAAAGGAAGACGTGTAGTCTTAATTTTCTATCTTTCCTCCATTACCGGCTGGGCACGTGCAGATTCTGAAAATTTAGAACTGAAGTAATTACCCCCGCGGGTACCTTTTCCCCAATACCAAGCTTGGAGATGCTTTAGGCAATTAATTTTGACAAAACACCTCCCTAAAATTAAGGGTGATATATCTGTCCATGGCCATTGTGTCTAATTAGAAGTACACAGAAAGATTTTTTTTCTTCCAATATGTAATAGGCAAATATGTATGTATATTTATATGTTTGTTTCTACCCAGTCTACTGGCTAGATTTACTTTCATTGTAATTAGATTCAGGTACTCACTTTACATCAGGTGTTCTGAGTAGAGAAAGCATTAACATTCCTGAATTTTCTTTACATTTCATATAGCATATGAAACATTTATATGCAATTTCACCTGAATTTTACAGCATAAATCTTCAATATTAGTGTTTTCTTGGTCCTTTCTATGTATTTCAGTAGCGTATTTTGAGGGAATTTGACAAGCATTTCCAAAACAGTAATGGGCTTCAATAACTGCCTTTTGTAGACTGAACTGACAGCTTTTGGGTTGGAAAAATTGGTCTTTTCTTTACTATTCAGTAGTATTACACTGACAAAAATACATTTATGATTCAATAGGCTGAAATCTGATAAAAAGCATTTAAAAATCCAAGTAGATTGATTTTGTGTAATCATTGCAAGAGAGCGAATTCAACTAACAAAAGGGTTTTTTTACCATGCTTCACTGTGAAAATTTTACTTTTATATGGATATAGCTGTGCAGCACATTATCTGCAGCACATAAGCTGCAAATATGACCCTTTAGATTCTTTTTCTGCATTTAAAATACTTGTTTAGAATTTCAGAGACTTGTTTTCTTTGCCAATTTCCTCACCACCTTTTCTATGAGCCAGTCAGCTCAGACAGTCTAATCTTTTTAGATGTCAGGGTCTTGTATTATGTTTCCTATGTTACCTGGCAGGCACAGTGCTAAATATCTCCACTGCGATTAAAACAAACAGGACCTTGTATCTGCCAAGACAGGCAGCTTTGACTTTGTGCACACCTACATAATGACTATTTTTAGATTATATATAGTAATTGGCGTGATGCTCAGTGATGTCATTTGTCTCTTCTACATAGAGAAATGTTAAAAACAAAGAAAATTAAATTGAGAGTGTGTATATTTATATGTAGATTGATTACACGCCTTTATGTTCTCACTGAACTTTTGTTTTTTAAACCATTATGGTCCATTCTCGTCTCTCTAGTTAGAATCACTTGATAGCATTAGCTCTTGCACAGCAACAGCAAGAGTCCCTTTATATTTACCAGAAATTACCCTGTAGGCCTACCTAGTACAAAGGCCTTTTAAATTAGGCATAAAAATATTCCACATGTCTTGTTCTTTATCATGTTGGTTTTACCAGACATTTTATGGAAAACAAAGTTTTATGTATCTACAAAACGTTAAATAATAAAATTAACATTGCACTGCAAGTCTACAGACAACCCAGTGTATCTTAGCGTATGTGTTAGCTGGAAAGGTTGCTCATTTTACCTGCTTGCCTGTGCCTTTAGAGCATTTCTCCTAAAGCATTCAAAGTATTCACCCTTCCTCCCACCCCCCCCACCCGCTGCACTTACAATCACTTCATTTTTCAGACTGATTTAAAATTTCTTCTGTTCAATTGGTCTCCTGAGAACTATCCACTGGCTTATTATAGTTCCATACACCTGTAAACCGAAGCTTGATCTACACAGCAGAGAAGCAAAACCCCATCTTTTATAGAACAGCTGACATTTGGAAAGTTTAGACAAGCTTTTGGGTACAGTCTTTTTTCATCTGTGATAGCTAAACAACAACTCAAGCTAAGTACAGGTTAAAAGCAATTTCTCTTAGTTTAATCTCATTATGTTAATCAGCTCTTTTACTACATACATAACAGCTGTGGTAGCAATGAATAACTTCTTTGCCTTAGAAAATATCTTTCTCATTGCACATCCTACTCATCTGCTCTAGAACACATCACAGCTGGTGGCTTAAAGCTATGGGTTGCAGTCTAGTGCAGTGCTTCCAGGCACTTCATTCATCTTTCTGATAGGTGTACATATTAACTTTCTTTTTTAGAAATATAGATTTCTTAATCCTAGTGGAGAGAAAGTGCATGAAGAGGTAGGATCAATTCCATAGTTAAAAGCTATCCAGAAAGCATGGACCTACAGATTCAAGTTCCTGCTTGGAATTAAATAGGAAGATGTACCTCTTAGATCATAAATGCATTTACTGTTAGAGCTTTAGTTTTAAGCATGAAATCAGCACCATCAAAAGACCTCTAAATCATGAAAATAATAAAAATAAAAATGGAAAAATATCATTAGTCTCACTGTAGTTGTCAGACTGACATATTTTCATACTCACGAATGCCAGGACCACGACAAAAAATTACATCTTGGAAAAATACTCATTCTTTGTAAGTGGAGTCCATACGTACCCTCTTAAAACACGACTTTCACCACTATACAAGGGAGGAGAGCTGTCTTCTGTTCACTGTAGAAAGTACCTTCTTGCTCATTTCCTCCTTCTTGATACATGCACTACTAAGGAGGAGCATACTAGCTACTGCTCAGTCAAACTACAGCTCAGTCCCAAGGCCACACCTGGAAGAAACCTGAAGAAAAGGTAAGAATGCAAAATGATCATACAAGCCGCATATCTTCAAGATTCCCTGCTATTGGTAACACGTGTTCTTCCTTAAACAAATCCATGTGTACATTCTAACAAGCCATTACCTCACCACAAATTACCTAGCAGGAGACCTTGGAGTCCATCTTACAGGTAAGAGATGGTTTTTTGAACACTGCACCAGCCCTCCCTCAGTGCTGCAGTGCTTTGGTGAAAACATTGTACTCTGCAGAGCTACACAGCAAATACCTGGGATTCGAGTTTTTCCAGCATGGCCAGAGAAGTGCTTGAGGTACTCCTTGTGCTCACCAGGAGGAAAGCAAAAAGATGACTCCTAGGGAACGTTACTTCTGCAATCCTCTCTGCCGTTGTGCACAGTGACACCAATGCTAAGATTATGCACATCTTGGATACTACATATTTCTGCCTTGCTCTGTCATTCTGGTTTATCAGATCTCTGCAAAATTTCACAGTCTCATTGCTTCCTGAGTTTGCCCTGAAAATATCACTAAGCTCAGCCTGAGAATTTATCATCCAAGCCAGGGAAACCCTCCACCTCTGGAGGTTTTTATCCATTTTTTTCTTTTTTTAACTTGTAGGCTGAATATATTCTTTAGACTAGCACTAATGTTCCAACAGTTATCGATAGTGAAGGAAGATGCTTGTGCACAGTTTTAATGCCAAAATAAATATTCTTTTCCTGCTTGAAAAGGGTCCTGCAGACACAAAGCTATGCTTGCAAAGCCATAACTGCATCAAAGAATAAGATATTACTGTCTTAGTGTCAGGACAGCTATCAAAAGAGTTGCTTTTTAAATACGGACTTCTATAATAAAGAAAAATTCATAAGAGGTTGTTTCACTAGTTCCTCATATGACAGTTATTTCATTATATCACATTCATAGTGAGAGTATAATCCCTTTAGCTCAACAACAACTTATGAACCATGTTCTCTCAATTAGAAATAGCTTATTTTCTAGCAAAACAAAACCCATAAACACTCCTGCCTCCAGCTCATAATGATTTCCTATAAGTAAGTGTATAAGAGGCATAGTAGGAGGAGGGAGCTTGGTATGAAAAGACGCAACACAGAAACAGAAGGTATTCTGATAACGCAGAGCTAGATTGGTGTACATATTGTGTGTAAATACTAAAAGCCTGCTACTCCATTCCATGAAGCAACTGCACTCAAGTTAAATTTTCTTGACTTTCTGTCAGTTTGGGGCTTCACAAAGAAGTGAGTCTTGGAAAGCTAGAAATGGGAGAGAAGTGTAGCTGGAGGAGTGCTTTTAAAACCTTTATATTTCAGAAACAGAAAGAAGACAGTGCAAAGGAGAAAACTGCTTTTGTGGATCTAGTTTATTAATAAGCATTGTAATTAACAAGACAACATGCTGTACAGAAACCTGAAATAGAACTACCGCAAATTTACTGGACTTTAAATGCTGCTGGACTGTAGTATATGATGTCCAGCTGCACAATTTGTAAAGTGTGGTTAGGGCTGTTTCAATACACAGACATACACTGCTCACTCTCAGATCCTGTAGTATGCCATAGAGCAGGGAGATTTCCCAGAAATACAAACCCAAATATTTACAAGAAATCGTCAATCTCTTTCTTCACTAGGGATAACAAGTTATACACCATTTTCCTATGTATACCAAATAAAATCTTTGCCTTCAACTTTACTTTGTGTCTGCACAAACCAATCCCTTCCTTTTTGTTTGTACAGTTAAATAACGGTAGTAAACTGCAGTGCAATCATTTAATTCATAATCATTCATTAAGGATTGGTATTAAAGCTGCAAAAGCAAAGCTTGAGCAAACAAACAAAGTTAAGTGTAAATTTTCAAGCTTTAAAAACCTCAAACTTCATAAGCTTGAATCAAACCACCTTGAGCTAATCAACCATTACTGACTAGAAATTATTTACGTCTAGTGTCTTTGGCTTGACCATGGTGGAAGTAGGGTAATAATGGTAGCTTGGGGCTGATGGGCTTCCACACCTGGTTACAGCTTGCTCAGGATACAACAGAGCAAACTTTCACTTCTCTCGCAAAAAACCCCAAACAGATCTATGCACACAGGGGTCAGAGATGCCTGGTGCAAAGTGGCTGCTCTCCTCCAGCCCTATGCCGAGCCAAAAGACCTGGCTGGATTCAGACCCACTTACCTAACGTTATGTCAAGCTAGCTGTCATGCCACCATTCATAAGCCCTCAGGTCCTATTAGTATGGGCTTATTGCCATGATAATTAGCTAAATGACCTGCAGCCAACCAGCTCACAGCCCAGAGAGAGCAGGTGCTCAGCAGTCTCTGTCTGGCCAAGCAGACATGCTTAATTGTTCTTTCTTTAGAATTAAGTTACATTTCAGAATACAGCACAGTTTAGGAAAACGAAGAAACAGCATATTTTACTACAAACAGTTCAGCTTTTTTTTTTTTTTTAAGGTTTTGGTTTTTTTTTTTTATAATTTCCTGCTTTACAATATGGAAAGAAGTACCTTTCTTTCTGCTACCACTACCCATAACTTTAATGCAATATGTGCAAGAAGCACGTATTGAGTTTGAGGGGGGAAATAATCTAGGCTAGACTGTGTGACACATTACATTGAAGGCAAAGGTTTTCCTTTATTGTTACACTGTATGAAACAAATCTAATCATGTAACTACCATTTTACTGTATATTGTATATAGGATTGTTTTCTCCACAAATTCACACAAGTAAGATAAAATAAGTTAAATGACTAAAAAAAATTACACAAAAATATACAGTCTATGTACTAGATAAATTATTTATATATATGGCAAGATGTGTAAAAAGTCTCTAGTAACGTTATTCCTCTGGATACTGACATGCCACTCAAATGTTGCCTCAAATGCATAGTTTTGTATATTAGATATGTAATATATAAAAGAGGGAACCATTTAACTCCTGATACAACGTGTATTTACAATTAATTGTTCTGTGTATTGCTGACAGAATTTTAGAATATCACTACACAATTTCATGGATATAACATTTAACACTTCCTATAATCAGATGCATCTTGACAATGTTTTTTAAGTGATTTTTTGTTGTTTGGTTTTGGTGTCTTGTTGTTTTTTTTGTTTGTTTGTTTTAAAGAGAGAAGGGGATGGTTAATTCCTTCTGTACCTTAGGAAAAAAAAAAAGCAACAAAACCCTAAACATTCAAATCTGAAGTTTGTTAGTTTTTTTCCCCTACCTATTAAAACCCAGTAATTCTGGTTCCTTCACCTTTTCCTGTGATAATGCTAAAACTATAGAAATTAATTCTTTGCCCGGAAATTTCAGCCAGACAGGAAATGTTGCAGGCAAAAAAAAACAGAGTTTCCAAGGCAGCTGCCAATTCTGTAAACATTTGGTATGGCAGCCCTCTGTAATAAAAACTAAAGTCCTCTGTATACAATAGGAAGCATTAGCTGTCAGCATTATTCTAAATTTGCACAATTAATATGTTTGGTAAATCTGTGTAAACTACAGATAAGCTTTTTTTGCGTATGCCTGAAGAGGACTGTGGAATTTTCTCATCGTGATGTCTTCAAAGCAAACAAAGTGCTTTGTATATATTAGGTATGAATTAATTTGTCAAATTTTTAAATGTCCTAGAATTGGAAATGAGTTGTGTCAGCTATTATGTGTCAGTACCCAAAGGATTATTATTTTTTTTCCAGGATTTACATGCAACTGGAAGCCAGTGTGCCACATCTTTTCTAAACGTTATTGAAAACTACATTAAAAAAAAGTACATCATTAGATAATCTGATGTTCATTAATTAACCCTATCAGTAGGTTAAAAGTGAAGCTTATTTTGCACATAAAATCTAAATGTGATTTGAATAGATTTACAGTGGGGACAGCAATATATAAAGCTACTTATACCTGCTGGGCACGTAAGAGAAGCTCTTTTAGCATTCATTGGAAACCCTCAACAACTTGAACTTCTGTAAATTTTACAAGCAGCTAATATTACAGCATTTTTACACACAGTTTTGTTTATAAATTACAGATTTAAGTTACAATATGAAGCCTACATAGAATTCTATCCATAGGAACTATTCACACAGTCTTTTTTCCCCCCTCCATACAACTTCGATTGTCTCACTTAATGTAGCAATAAAACTAAACAAAATTATGCATTTTATTAAAGAAAAAATTTCTTGTTATGTACATACTGTAAATGATGAAATGGCTAAACAGCAACAAAATATTAGAAGGAAAATGTGTTTTTTCCTCTAATAAAGGAACCTCCTTTTCATCTACTGTAGAATTTACAAGCTTTTTCTGCCACTGTTAAGAATATATCCTCCAGTACACAGAACAAAAAAAATCCCTCATCTTTAAAGAGAACCATCTTAAGAATTTATCAAATAATATGATTGGAGTGTGTTTATGATTACATTTATCCACCTTTCACTGACTAGATTGTTCTTTCTTTGCTGAGAACTGTCAGTCATTCTCTAATAAACTAAGCCACAATGACGAGTAATCCATCTTACAGGTTTGTGGTGAACTAACTAATATTATATAGCTAACCTTTTACTCAATACTTACAATAGGTGAATATAGCTGTAAAAAAAAGCTGTGTACATTACACTAATATTCTTTTAAACACCAGTAGCTTGCAGCCACGACATCACATCAGCCAAAAAAACTACCCCATTTTCCTACTGTTTTCAGCAGTGCCCATGTAATTCTCAACTAACAGGAACAGTAGTGAAAGCAAGCTCTGCGAGATGAAAAAAGAAAAAAAGTTTAAAAATTAGAAATAGACATGGCTTGAAAAGCATAGTATGTATCATATTGTTGCTTGCATTATTCTAGAAAGGAAGATCTTGGAAATTAAAAGTTCTTTATAATTTTTTTTCCAGTTTTGATCTTGCATATCCTATCATTGTAGTGTTATTTCACACAGAAAAGCCTAGTTGAGAGCTATTTCATCTATTGCATTCTTTCAAAGAATAAATATCTGTAGATAAAGCCAATAAAAATTAAAATCTACATTTTTCTTCTTATTTATGCAAAGTAAATTTTGGTGGAAAGTTATATCATCCTTCTTAAGAATTAGGTTTTAGGATCTTATTCATTATGTAAGATAATCAAATGAGAGATTGCCCACTTGATCTCTATTGCTAAGCAAATGAAAGATGAAATCTATGAATATGCTATAAATCATAACAACAAAGAGAAATTTCAGTAAGCTATATTTAGACTGTAATATTCCCCAAACTGTACTAAGAAATTGCTTTCAACCAGGAGGAAGAACTGCTGGCAGATATTTGTAGTATATGTGCCATGTAAGAAAATGAAGAGGATTTTGTGTTTTTCTTTTGATTGTTTCTGGGTTGTGGGTTTTCTTCCCCATTTTGTGGATTTTTCCAAGAACTATGGTAAATTTCTTTTAATTAAGTCCTAAGGATTTAGTTTTTCAATTCCAAATTTAGGATTCTATATACATAAATATTCACAAGCCTAAGAAGTTTGTATGCGCCCTAAGAACAGTGTTAGGCTGTGACTACATACAGTCACACTTAAAGCCTGAAATAACGGATTTGTCAGATCTGCATTTATAGCTGGTGCTCATGTATAAACGTAGTGCTACTTCCAGACACTGGTGCCTGGTGGGAGGCGGCGAAGTTTGCCAGAGGAATGACTTTGACAGGATCTTCGCTGGCGCAATGTCTTTCGCAGGTGTTGTAGAACTGGGCCCTGGGTCCACCCTGGCCTTTGTCACTGTCGTCCTTTGGAAGGGGCCTCCCAAGAGTGTGTCGTCCCTCAGGCCTGACTCCTCGGCCCCAGCCTTGCTGGAAGCCAAACGATGGCAAAGGGGTGTTGGACTGCTGATACTGTGTCAAAGAAGGTGGCATCCAGCAGTTGTCAGAATGGCCTAGGATAAGACACTCCTGTGTGCAGGTTTCAGAGGCTTCAGCCAGGGCTTTCTGGAGATTTACTTCGATAGCTGGGAGGATGGAAAAAGACAAGACATTATCAGAGGTTCGAAGACTGATGTGCACAGGGAATCAAGGTCAACAAAGCAATCCTAGGTCTATGATAATGGCCACAGTTTGGAAAGAAAATAACTCCAGGTGTACAACATAAGTGAAGATCTAGATATTTGCAAGTTTGGGGCTATCATCAGAAAAAAGTTAATGTTTAATGAGAAGATGACACCATTATTACAGCTAAGTATTTAAACCCCTTACACATTCTACTTACAACTACCTTTTCACTTTTTGAAATTGTCATTTGTGTAATAAAGCTAAAAGCTTTATAATAATCTAATACCATATTTCTATGTATTTGCATAAAACTACTTGAAAAAAATTATTAAAATTAAGAATTTTTTTTAACGTTCTCTTAAAACTGGATTTTTGGATTGTTTTGCTTTGCTTAGGGCAAAACAAAATTTGGACAGATAGCCAAAGAAGGTATATTGGCTTCAAAGACGCACTCAAGAGCTTTAAGAATAAAAGACAGCGTAACAGCTATTTTAAAGAGAATTGATTTCTCCATGCATTCAATACTGGGAACCTTGAAAAAATCAAAGGGTAACAGCAAAAGAAGCTGTAACCTCTGTAGTTTACTAGTAATCGAACCAGATTTCTTCAGTAGATGCAAGGTTTGTGCCCTTGAAGAAGGATTATAGAAATTATAATTTGTTCAAAGGCAAAGTAAACTACTAAATCAAAGACATAATTTGCAATACATATACAGTCTTGATCAGTTTCATTTCTACTGTGGGTTTACCATGTGTAAATTCAAACTAATAGAATTAAACTGCTACAAATCATTTATTGAAATAGTTTTCATAGTATATGTGTTAATCTTATATTCTCTTGCTGTGTACATGGTTTAAATACATCAGGAGAAGAGTACCTGATGAGGTATTTCACTGTGTTGTCTTCACAACACTTCCCAATGAAAGACACATACATATTTTTAATATTGGTCTTCATAAAAATAACATTTAAAATTGGATTCTGGCTCATAACCACTGGAGCAGGTACGCTGTTAGGAATTACTTATAGCAATACGAGTTCTGAGGAGGAGCCTTTCACTTCGAGCTTTATGTTTAAACACATGCATTTCTGTTTTAATAAATACTTTGCATATGGAAATCTGTGTAAAGCTGCAAAGCACAAATACATATTTCCATGTTACACCTCAATACAAATGAACTTTTTCCTTCAGGCATTGAAATATATAATGTTGCTTTCCAAAATACAAAATACATCTTTTTAAAATCTTCCATGTTTTAGTAAACAACTGGTTGCTTGTTCTATCGTGAATGCTATGTTCTTGATTATTTTTCCTTAAGTATGTTGTATGAGTATGTGCTAGTTAGAGAAATGGTTGTTTATAAATGTTATTTTGCCCTATTAGTCGCATTTCTACAT
>Ga0181612_109628_pt1 | contig 18797 bp, 6 predicted proteins | sample HoacroProtozoa21_FD_119630 | JGI IMG/M metagenome (GOLD analysis project Ga0181612, IMG submission 119630) | Hoatzin crop microbial communities from Cojedes, Venezuel. Combined Assembly of Gp0051906, Gp0051904, Gp0051908 | reverse complement strand
TTTTTTTTTTTTTTTTTTTTTTTTTTTTTTTTTTTTTTAATTCATTATAGCTGTCCTCTGTGTCCTCTGTGGCTTATCACCCTTCCCCAGCTAAAGGCTTCCAGCTCCTTACAGCTTGTTTTTAGGAGTCCTTCTTTTTCCGAATGAACCAGCACGAGCCTGCTCAGCTGGAGGGGTGTGGTGTAGTCCAAGTGAGCTAACGTGGCCATCTGTACCTTCCCTGGTGAGAAGCTGCAACTCCCGTATTTCTGGCACAGCGTACGTAAGGCTCTGGGATGAGCCTACCCACCTTGCTGCCTGGCTGCCCTGCCTATGCACAGCCGAGAGCCGAGTGCTGAGAATTAGTTCCTCTTGCCTTTAGTCTCCTCCTGCACAGACGTGTCTTTTCACTAAATGGGACTTTGGTTGTACTTTTTAATCAGTCTTTTATTTTAGTGTATTAATTGCTTGATCATTAGAATATATGATGGATGACACAATTTTAGGATTATCTTCCTCATTTAACTATCTGTAGTGGCAAAGCTTTCTCTTGAATTAGTGCGCAGCACAGTTCTGTTGTCACTGTGTGGCACCAGGATAGTATTGTGCTGGACTAGATTGAGAGAAGACAGTGCAAAAGGACCTAGTTTCTCACCTTCTTATGTTCTTCCATCCAATATTGTCAGTTGTTACTAAGTTAGATATTTGAAGAATTTTTTATGTATGGTAATAGCACTAAACAAAATCATGAGTGAATTTTATGGGTAAAATTATACAACGATGACAGCGTATTTTAAGAACATTAAGGCGGTTCTAGAAAATAATTCATATTGCAGTCTATACTGTGAAGACAGATCATTCCTTAAGTGTCACAGAGGAAATTAAATATTGTAAGTGGCCTTTACAGCCATTGAATATAATTTCTGAATGTGTAAATTGATAGTATAGTTCTAAAAAACCCCTGTTTTTTCAGCTCACATCTTTGTTCGGAAAAAAGTGTTCTAATCAAAGTGTTCCAGTAAAAAGCGTATGAAGAATTCAGCTGTTACTTGCTGAGGCAACTCATTTCTTACCTGGTTAATATGAATTAGTTTGCTGTTTGATTAGCACAAATGTAAGCAATATACCAAGAAGGGAAAGAATTTAATTATTGGTATGATGGTAAAGTACGTTATGTCAAATTACATTCAGCAAACAGGCTATTGGTCTGCACACTGTGTCCTTGAAAATAAATGCCAGATACATCTGAATCGTATGAACAAATCTGAAAGCTAGTATGGACCTAATCCAAAGGCTACTGAAGCAAATGGAAAGAGTTCCACTGACTCCAATGAGCTTTGGCTAAGGGCCAGTGGAAGTAGCATTGAAGTTACCAAAAGGCAAAGCTGCTGAAATGCAATTGGAATTTTTTCTTGTCATCTGCTAAGCTTTGTTGGAGAGACATCAGCTATCTGGATTCTTGCAACAGAAAGCATATATTTGGTATGTCCATCCACTGCTGTTCAGATTATTTATATGTGCAGAGGAATGACCATCTATAATGCAGTTAGGAGGATATAGCTGTTATTTGCAGCTCAAGAAAAATCTGTGGAATCTCAAGACTGGTCATTACTGTAGCAAAAATTAATAGATATGTCGAAGTAACAGCTACAGCTATTGGCGAATACCCATAAATGAGCCAAGACTCTATGGAGAGTGCAATTCTTTTTTTTTTTTTTATTCTTAAGTTGATATCACTAGGCTATTTAGAGGCCTTTCTTTCAGTACCATAAAGCATGTCTGCCATTGTGCTAAAGATTTAATAAGTTGAATATTTAGTTTTCTTTCTCTGTGTCATTTCTCTATCTCATGTCACTAAATGTGTCCTGTGACAATGATAATACCTGCAGGTGCTCATCATTACTCTGGGGCGAACATGCATGTCTTGCTGTTGGAAATTCTACCTAGTTGGTGCCTATTTGAAGCTCTATTTTTGAAGTCAGGTGAAAAGATTTCCAATTTCACTGCTAGTTACACTTCTTACCTCACTGATTAGCCAGGTTTGTTGATTATGTTTTTGTGATAGCCTGTTTTGAAAATACTAGTTATTTGCTTGATATTAGGCAGTATTTGAAGTGGTAGTTAATTTCTTGTAACTTCTGAGCTGAAGATCTTTACTATGCATTCAGAACTGAGACTCCTAAAGAGTGGTTGTATAAAATAAATTCTTACTGAACAATTCTTTTTTGACTGCAAGTGTAAGTTGTGTAGCAATGCAACACGATGTTAAATACAAACTCTTTGTTTACCCTGAAGCGTAAATTTTGTTTGTCAATATTCTAAACTGAACTACAGGAAGAAGCCCTAATTTAAGTTAAACTTGCTAAAAATGTTAATCAAGTTTTATTTAGTTTTTGGATTTTCTTTCTCATGTTTTTGTAAAATCCTCACTTATGGACAGCTGGTGTTGGACAGTAAGACACATTTGAGTGCAGACATGTATTTGCCTCAGAACAGGCTGTATATAAAGCATCCTTGTACTATGCATAGGGAAAAAAGGAAAAATGGTTTCTTCAGCCACAGTGGACGAAGATGTAGTAAAACCGTGCTAGAGATAACTAACCTTTAATTATAACCCTTCAGAATTACACTTTTAAAATTGTAGGGGGATTTTTATATTGGTTCAAGATTGTCTATTTGTATATTTTTTTGGGGGGTTTCTTCTCATAATGTTCACATAAATGCATAAAATGTAGGGCCTTTTTCCTGTATATGTCAGTTAAGTAAATTGTGGATTTTCTTACTAATATGCAGCTGCTTTCAAATCCATGGATAACCCATGGATAACTCTACCTTGAGGCCTACACTGTTGCATTGCTATGTTCCTTTCAGTTCAGCTGGAAAGAAAATGTTTAGGGCATTATTCACAAATTCTGCCAACAGAGCAATCTCTAACCTTTTGGAGTTCTGAAAAAGCAAATGTGAATACAGTGCCAAATGCAGAAGCTTGTGTGGAATATCATTATCTGATAAATAAATCCTTTTTTAACATTTACCTAGTGCTTTTTTCACTGATGAAAAAAACTCACTATACTGTATAAGCAAGGTATACATTAGATAAAGTTGGTTTGAGATTTTTTTGTGTATTAAGATTAATGTACTGACAAATCTCAAAAACAGTCATCAGCAAGCAGAGTGCTTTCTGCATGTGGCTTGAGAAATCAGTAATCAGGCCTGGTGCTAATCAAGAATGTTTCTTCTGATCCCTCAGGGAGTAGGCAGTCACTGCGCTACCTGCAAATGTTATAAACAAAAGTATGTGAGCAATGGTGAGAACAGACAGAATCAGATGATTTGCTGAGCTAGATTCATTCAAACAAAATATACTGCAACAGAGCCAAACAAAAAGTTATATCCACAGGAACGTGGAATTCCAGTCAGATTTGTGGATTATGAGAAGCAGTGACTGTGAAGGATGCAAGTTCAATACCACTTAAACTCGTGCAAGAAAGGACCATCTCCACAAAAGGAGAGTACATACAGTAAAATAGGGGTCAAGGCATGGTTTCTTTCTGCACAAAAGATACCAGGGAAACTGGTGTTGGACTTCTGATTCCAGTCTGCTGAAAGAAGATGCTGGAAAAGCTGAGAAGGTACAGGGAACCACAGAATAGCAAGGCTAGAGAAAATATTTAGACAAAACAGAGAAAACAGCTTTCCAGGCTAGCCCCTTCTGGGTGGCAGCTATCTGGAGACATTCCTACTTTTGGGGCAGGACTGTGGCAGGCACCCGGCAGAGACCCCCAGGCTACGTCTGAAGACTTAGAATACGTTAGAGACTTAGAATACTTTCACCTGGTTGAGTGAAAAAAACACACCAACCCCCCACAACTACTTTACAGAAAGAATATTTGACACATTTGAAAAAAGCAATAATTCTCCATTCTTCAGTGGCTCCAAAACAAGTGGATGCCTTCCTGAAAGACACCATTTAGACAAACAATTTCGGGGTTCTTTTGGCTGTATCTGGATTGAAATTTAATCGTTTTTAATTTACAGGAAGCTAATCTAGATATTCTGAAGACACCTGAAGACACCTCTGATCTTAATGTGAAAGTTAGTGAGGAAATTAAAGTTACCAATTAACGCATTATTTCTCAGCTCATCAGTATATCAGAGAGAGGACATTAGAAAGCCAGATAAGTTGAGAGTCTATGGAAATGAACTTTGCCACTCAAAGTATTTGAGTTATGGTTTCCGGTTGTTCTTAGGATCATGTTGGCCTTGTTTTCTGCAGTTTGTACCGAGTTTCTTTTTTTATGCCCAGAACCATAACAGCCAGGAAACTACTTCCTGCTTTTCAAATCAAGGTTCTGAAGAACAAAATTACAACCTCCAGATGAAAAGGGCAGTTCACTGAATTCCATGCCATCCATTTCTATTACACCCAAACCTAGTAAATGTTGCAAATTCCCCTTTCCTTTTCAAAGTTTTTTTTATTCCTAACATTTTGTGAGAACAGGAGACAGCAGCGTGTACTACTACAGGAATGTATATTGAAAGTGCTAATATTAATGCTGATCTAGCAAAGATACGCTACATCAGGGGTTATGCAGGCATCATGGCATTGTGTATTTAGAAATGAAACCTGGATTTTACATTAGTGTTTCCCCTCAAGCTTACGCTTGCCTGTGTGTATTCTTATTATAGTTTGCAGTTTTTAATCGCATATTGTATTCCACTGGCCAGTTTCTCGGTATCATCATTGTTTTAGAATATATGAAGGCTTAGTGGAAAGTTCAAGTAGCAAAAGAGGATTCCAGCCTTTAGCCTGTGTACATACAAAGCACTTGTGTACTTGTGATTAAAATCTTTGCTGTGCTCTAGGGCAGCCAGTGGTGACAGTTGCTTAGTTGTACAACCATGAAGCATAATATGCTGATAAAGCTGTATATGCCCTTGAGTTTGCTACTTTTATCATCACACTGTTGCGCTGATTGAGTGCATAGTTCTATACTCAAGATACAAAGTTCACTATTATCTATCTTATTTATGAAAAATGTACCTTGTTGATCTAACTTAGTATTTTACAGATCAAGCTACATAGCCTCCTGATTAAGCCACATAGCTCATCAGCAACAGCAAGCAAGTAAACAAGTATTTCATCAACACTTGAGGTGTGCACATTACTAAATCCCCTTCCATTGCAATGCTAATGTTTTTTGTGAACACATTGCTTTTTAAAATTCACTTTTAATACTTGCTGTTCTTTTAGAGCATCTGTTTGGTTGGGGAGATTACACTTAGAAACAGGTCGTGATTTAGCAGCATGTATTTCTACTCTCTTAAGTTTGAATTAAGCCAGCTGATACATTATTAAACAGTTAGTCACTTGCATATATTTGTGTGTGGAAATTGGTCTTTACTAGAAGTAAATACACATTAGTAAAGATTTATATGTAACCAATTAATTCAATTCTTTCCTAACAGTGGAAATAGTTATTCCTAGAACGAAGCTTAGTCTTTATTGACTTAACTGAATTTGTAACAAGACTATATTTTGACTGCTTACATTGGGTTTAAAATATCTGTTTCTAATCTATATTAAACTCCTCATTTCATTGTCTCCAGGTTTTAATCTGATCTTGCTCTAATTAACTGCAGTCCAGCATAACTTTTCAGTAAATAACTTTATAGTTTTCTTCTTCCAAAGGTTCCTATTCCATGTGTTTTTTTGTTGGCCAGCTAAGATTCAAAGGTGAAAAATGAAACAACATTGTTAAAAAAAATTGAAAGTGTACTAGAAAGTTGGTCCTTGAAAAGTAAGGTATATGAAGCCACACTGAGAGGCCTTTCAGCTAGGTTGAACCCTTTGCCCAATTAATTGTTTCAGTATCTGAGTTATCACTGGATCAAGAGTGAACCAGCTCTTTTTCATCTCTTCTTGTTAACAATATCATCTTTTATCTTTACTCAAAGAAAAGGGATTCATTTCCTTCTTTCATCTCTTCACACCCTAAAAAAGAATTGTGTTGTTGGATTAAGAGAGATGGAAGTGCATTTGTTCATGTATTTTAGCAAAGCTGACAATTCTCAGCAGTTCCAGGAATTGACTACAACTATAACCTAAGCACTTGCAGTGCAGGAATATTGACAGCCTTACTAGTTAAAAATAGCTCATATAAATGATGTATCTTGGTGTAGATATTGTTGACGCAGACACATCAGCACATCCTCCAAAATGAGATTTTACCTATTATAGCACTGTGATTCTTGGGATGTTTGAAAGACAGCAAATAGTAGTAAATTCAGAACACATTAAATAATTTTGTAAGAATGCTGCTAAGCACCAATTCTTGCAAATGATCTTCTTCTTTCCCTGTCTCTTCTACAGTCCAATAATATTTTTGAGTGTGTGGTAGAAGGATTTTGACATTTGTATTATGGTCACTGTCAACATATTCCTCCTTCTCCCCTGAAAGTACGGCTGCAACTTGAAAAAAAAATTACGGTGGAGTAAAGAAGCTAGATCAAGTAGGTCTTGCTGTGATTTCAGACAAAGTCTTGCCATCTTCAGGCTGACTCATCTACTAGGAGTTACACATTGTTTAAAAAACCACACAGACTCTGCGTGACAGAGAGAAGGAGAATATACTAAGGATGCTTTTCAGCTCTTTAGAGTTATTTTATGTGTTTTGTCGTTGCTAAGGCAAATCTAAAGTAATCTACCAGAGAAAAACAACTTCTTGAGATGTCAACAGCAACAGATATTCTAGGCCATTGAAACTCTCCTTATCGCATGCACAGATAATTTCTATAGAGAATTTAAAGCTGAGTATAGCTGTGTAAGCAAGCATAGGAGATTTAACAAGGCAGGTGTTTTACTGACATGCAGTAATTTGAAGCTGATGTAGGGAGAAGACATGAGACATGGTTTGCCTCAAATTATTTAGGTACAACATTTGCCATTCCTGTATTTGATTTGGTGCCAGCAGATCTGCAGTTACCACACTCTAAAATACTTAAAATGTTCTAGTCAATTCTGTTGTCTAAAAATACGTCAACTTGTATGTCAAGTGTGAAGACTGAAATTGTCACTCAAGCAACTGAAAAATGTCTCTGCTAATTGCACATTTAAAGCAAAAGAAATATTTGAATTAATTTCACTCAGATTTAAGGAAAAAATGTGATTTGATTCATATGACAACACATTGAGTTTGGTATTAATAATTGATTTGTCTAAGAAATAATCCTATCATGAAAAAATTCACAAGCCTGAGAATAGGTAGTTAAGAGGACAAGTAGTTCAGCACCGTTTTTGTCACTTCTTGATCGTCTGGAGGTCTTCATGACCTTATAAAATGCTGAAAGTAATGTCCATGCCTGGCTCTGTGGTAACTAAAAGCAGTTGACAATGCTATGCCAGACTTGAAAGCTGCAACTGTGATCTCTTTCAAGAGGTCCATTGATTTTCACTGACAAATTAGTTGGCTTCCTCATTAGAGCTAGTTGCAAAATTTTGCATTTTACTCACTAAGTGAAAACATGGAGACATTATAGTTACATCACTATGTTTTGCTGAACAGGATATTGCAGATAAGACAAGAATGCAGGGCAGATTTAAAGCCCGTTTAGCATTCCTGTCAAGGAATGCGTTTCAGTTACTTTTGAATAGGTTTGAATCAGCTCCTGAATTGAGTATGAAATGGAAGCTTCAGTTTCATCTTTGAAGTTGCATGTCTGACCATAATTAGATTTGAGTTGGATTTGAACCTGGAACTAGAGATGGTTTCTGAAGAAGATTTCTAGCAATTGAGATAATACAAGGAGGCCTATAGCTGCAAGTCGTCATGAAGCCAGATTTCTGTGAATCCAGATCACAATAAGCTGCAGATTTAAGAGGCGATAAGAGAAGATACTTGTCTAGTTCTTTGAAAAGCAAGTCACTATTTTCATAAATAATAAATACTAGCAGGAAGTTGTTTTCCTGTAGTCAGAATGGTAGACATGTTTCTAGTCTCATAGGAAGAAAAAGATCAAAATAAAACTTTCGAAAAATTAACTGGCAATAAAGGGTAAGCAACTCTATGTAATTGTCCCCTCTTTTGATGTTACTTTCATTTGATTTCCTTTCTATGTTACAGGGCAGCAGGTATCAAAATATATGCCATAATAGTTCATACTGAGATACTGCCTCAAAGGGATTTGTGTTTTCTCTAAAACTTTTTTTCTTTACATGCAAATTTCAAATATCAAAGTATTAAACATGTCCATAATAAATGAGCACCTTCATACCATGCTTAAAGGCTTTTCTTTCCATTTTTTAAAGAAGGTAATAAATATATGTTTTGCAGGAGTATGGATGCCAATATGAGCCAGCGTGGCTCTACTTATGTGTTTTAGAGATCTTAGTAGTGCCTTAATCAAAATGGAACTCTGCTGCTGGTGCTGAAAATTAAAACTTGAGGAGGACTATTTAAGCAGAAGCAGGGAGTAAGCTAATGGTTGTGGAGGAGCACCTCTGCTTTGGACCAACAAAATTAATGAGAGGAACGTGGCTAGCGCTCCCTGCGCTTCTGAAAGGTGTTTCTATACCCATCACAGCACTACAGTCTTTGCAACCTATAGACCAGTGAAGCGAGCTTGATTCAAGGGAAAATTTAGATCAAATAGGTAAGTTTAATGCTAATATGTTACCAGAATCAGGTACCTAAGGGAATAGAAGTATGAAATTGCAGAACTGATGGCCAAGGTGTATAACCTACCATGACGGACTGTCATTCAACCAGAGGACAGATGGGGAGCTGAAGTAATTGCCTCTACAGAAAGGGCATGAGACATACTTCTGTGAAATACAGACTGGTGAGTCTGAGATGCATCCCAGCTGTATGGTAGAATCTATAAAAAGCAAGGTGACCGAGTGCATGGATAAAAGTGGTCAACTAGGAAAGAGTTAGCATGCCTTCCGTTAAGTATAATCATGCCTCACCAACTTTCTGGGTTTCTGGGATGATATCAGTAAAAAAAAAATGGAGAAAGAGGATCTAGTGGACTTTATATAGTCATTCTTTGACAAGGTTTCACTTCATAAGTTATTAAATAAATTAACATTCCTCAGGACTGGTAGATGAATTCTTTAGTACACTGAAAAATTATTAAAGGGTAGGAAACAAGGGATCACTTTTCATTGTGGAAAAGCATTGACCAGGGGTCAGTGCAGGATCAGTCTGGGACTAGTAACAATTGATCTTCATTGATGAATTGGAGAAGACAATAAACAGTGAGGTCTGAAGATGACATTAAGCCCTTTTCATGATACCACCCTAATAATATGAAATTTCAGAAGTAACTTAAAAAAACTTAGTGGCCAAGAAAAAAGATCAGTCAAATTCACTGTGGACAGAAGTAAGGTGGTGTGTCTAGTGAAAGAGAACTGAAACCTACACAGTGCTAAGCTTGGAATGGGCAGTTGCCATGCAGTATATTGATCTTGGAGTCATGATTGTTCTGTGAAACCAATGCTTAGTGTGCAGAAACAGCAAAAAAGCCAACAAAATGTTTGGGGTTATCTGGATTAAAATAGGTTTTGTAGGTGAAGTTTTTGTTCATATTTGCTTATGTTTTTTCTGAATTAAAATTCACTGAATTTCTTTAGCCTTTTGAAGTAGGTAGAATTCTCTAAGCACCACTCAGGTGAGCATCTTTCCATCGAAATGGATCTTGATGCAGGAAGAGATCCTCTTAAAAAGAGCTTAACTCAAAAATTAATTTTAATGCCTTTGTTCTTAGCTAAGAATTCACAAGATGAAATGCTACAGTGAGGCCAACCAAACTGTCCCTGCCTATGACAAGGCAAGGAGAGTTAATTTGCTGTGACTAACTGGAAAACATACAGCATATTAATATGTAAAATGAAAGTGCAAGCTGTGGTTATGTCAAACAATGGAACCATGTAAAACATTGATGTTTAAAGTAAGGTAGCATGCTCTACCTCTATAATAGTTTGAATACTTTGTTCTATCAAAAAGAGGAAAGCTGTTGAATTGGGGATGAGAGATGCCTGGAGTTCTCAGCATACAAAGTGAAAAGATGAACTGAGAAAGGGAAAGAGACGGCCAAATATAGATAAGCCCATAATACTTAATTATATATTCAAGCAGTCCAGTACTAAGTAAATTAATTAGAAAAGTACCCCTGTATACCCTAATAGTCTAGTCAAGGCCATTAGCTTTGCACCAAAAGGTGAATTTATATTGTATCCATTCATAGATATTCTGTACAGTGGAAGCAAGCAATGGGAGACTCTGCAATCAGGACATTTTCATAGAAACAACCTGAGAGTTAGAAGAGCGCTTGTCTCAGTGTCTAGGCAATGTTTCCTTTCCTTTTCCACTGTGAGTTTTGTAGAGGTAGAGAGGTAGAAAGTGGATTTGAGAAGCACATTTTGTAATCTCCTGAAGCTGCTAATTTAGGTTTAGCTGAACCTCAGTGGAGATGGGCACAGTTAATGAAACAGCTTTATGAAGTATGACTTGCAGTTTTCTTAAGCTCTTTTTAAATAGGGAGAAAAGGAGGTTCTCTTGCACTTCCCACCTGGAACATTGGAATTAGCTGTCCAAAGACCGTCCTTGCCACAAAGAAGGGATAGGGATATGAAATCCTGTTTAATCTCAAAATTCAGCAGTATTTCCCTTCCAAATGTATTTGTTGGAGTAGGTTGTACCATCTGATACACCTCGTGCCTATGTGTTGTTTTCTTCAGTAACAGTTGGTGATATGTTTTAGCAGATAAAGGTTGTGCCGTTCAGTGAGGCATCTGCAGATACAGAGGCTGTCCCTGACAAACAATGTATCTCACTGCTGCTTTGTATCTGACTTAGGCTAGTCCCCTGCCATGCTTGTGGCTGGTGATTGCCTCTTCACTTTTCTGCACAGATGCTTATCTCATTCAATTGCACGCTTAATGAGAAAATGGATTCTTGAAGTGGATGTTCCCACATGGAAGCTTTCTTGTTCTCCCATGATATACTGTCTACACCAGGAACCGTCTGTGTTTTGAATCAAAAGAGTGAAATAAATCACTCTGTTTTTCTGTTTCAGGCACTAGTCAACGTTACTGGTAACTCTAGGAACTTCCTTCTGTCTCTTACTCTGTCCACGTTTCTGAGTGACAGTTCTATCCCAGGTCTCCCAGCTCTTCCCATTCTCCACTGAGCTAATAAAACCATCTTGTTCAGAAGGAGGAGGAAAGAAAATACCTTAGACCCACAGCCACTGATATTACTGCATGTTTTTCTGTAGCTATGTCTTCAGTATAGCTAATAGCAACAGACTAACACAACTGTATGGTACTGCAAGAGCTTAAATTTTTTACCTTAGTGGCACACTTCTATTCCCACCACACGTGTCCAAAGTGTCTCAGGATCTGTGTTACAATTTCACCTCTGCCATCAGCAGCCATGTTGTGTTCTCATTTAGATAACCTGAGAGTGGAGGAGATCATAATGCAAAGAATGGTGATACACTAAAATATCAAATAAAGATGACAGAAGAAAATTATTCTCTTCTGTCTTCTCTGATTCAGAGCCTCTCTCTGCTGAATTTAGAGATACAAGTTCCACTTCATAGTGTGTGTATTTCGATACATATTAGTGATAGTCATTGCCTTCTCCATGTGCTTTATGCATTTTGTTTACATGGAGCTATGTTAAGCTTTGTGATGAAAGGCTCAGATCTCTCCATCAAACATACAACATATTTTGAAAATATTGTCCAGTCTAATATGCATCCTTCCATGTTTACATAATCATTAAATGCAGATTTTTCCCCTGAAAAGCAAGTTACCTATGTTATATTATTTGTTGCCACTAAAAAAGACTGTGAAACAGGAAATTTCTAACGCCAAGTTGCAGTATCTCTGTAATCTAATCTCTACTTCATAAATATTTGAGACTTAAGCTATTATGCTTTGTTGTCTTTAGACTTTGAGTTTATGTTTTTATATAGTTAGATACAGGTATATATTGAGTTTAATGAAGGCCAGCAAAAGAGGATTTGTCAAAGGCCTGTTGGACATAATCCAAGGAAAGTTTCTTAGTGCTATCCAGGCTTGAATATGCAACGTTTTCTTCCTGCAGTCACGAAATGCCTCTATCCCTTAATCCATTTGCTTTTTTATTGGCAAGATAGAATTGTTCAGCTCATACAAGATTATTTCTGCTGAAATTCTAATGCGTTAGCTAAATTTATGCCTATGAAAACTTGTAATTTTCCTTGTTTTGATCAGTGTGCGCATTCTGAACCAATCCATGCTAAAGCACCCTTTACTGAAAAGCTGGTGAGCTGGAAATTATTTCACTTTGAAAAACATCCAGTGTATTATTAAAACCATTTCCTTTGTCGTATCCCTACCCTGTTACTCACTTCTCTTCATAGAAGCTAATTAAACATTATGCTGCTAATCAGTGTTGATAGATACAAAGTACTGTAATGTCTTCTGGCTTTATGGATTATGCTAATGGCCATCTGCCTATTATTGATAATTTGTTCTTCAGTTACTGGAGGGGGAGAAAGAAGCTGTTTGGTTAACTATAAAAGGGAGCTATTTGGTTTATGATGCATTCAGCTGTATGATCTGTTGTCTTTAGCTATTAAAGTTACTATAACTGCAAAGAATATGATTTCACCAAGATCTGAATTTTCTCCAGTAATTGTATATGAAACTTGTATGTTCAGACATTTAGAATACACCATGAGTGATAAGAGTTTGATGGGAATAGCTTATTAGTTACTCAATGTGTTAAACCAAAGGTAAATAGATACATGATTAAATTTCATACTGAAGTTGTCTAAAATGCTATTAACTATCAAGAGTAAAAGGTCATGGAAAAAGCCTAACTAAATTCTGTAACATGGAAATCTGTAACAAAATCTGTATGTATAGGGACTGCCTTAAATAACTCTGCAAATCATAGCATAATTCATTGGTCGCAGGAAAATATCAACTATAAAAATTTGGGTGCTCTGCTCAGAGAGGTGATGTGCACGCCTGTTTTCATGTACTGTGATAGATAGTATCAGATTTTCTCCAATATGAAACATAGAGGGTAACAGTCCGTTAGCAGCCTATTAAATTTAACAAAGCCTTCTTGGATTGTACTGAAGATTCCAGTTTTATTTAGGTAGTTTGACTGTCTTGTTGCTCAACCAGCACAAGACAGCTCTGAGACAGACAGTTAGAACAGATAAATGCCAGATATTGTCAGCTCTAGAGTTAGCAGGAAAATAGCCACAATTATTTCAAAATGTGAAAATACAGTTCAGTTTTCTGTAATACTTTTTCTTGCTTCCTGATGAGCTACTGCAATGTAAGAAAAAGCTTAAATTAGAAATGAAATTTTGATACATTTTGGTAAGAATTTTAAATGAAACACAATAAAGTTTTTCATTTAAACTTTCTCTAGCACTATTTGGGAATCACGTCAACGCTTGAAAATAAGACTAAGGTTCTCAGCAGTAATCACATTAAAGAACTTACATATTTGCCTTTTTTTCCTTGAGGAACAGGGCAAGTGTAAAGCTTTTGAGTAGATAAAACTTCACTTTCTTCCAGTACCATAAAATTAAACTAATCTGGTATTACTCAGTGCTGAGAACGGAAAGTCTTCCAAAAAGAATTTGAAAACTTGCTGAAGGAGACCAAGGATTGTTCCATGGAGGGGGGATAGTCTGACCGACAGAATAGCAATTTTTGGCAAACACATTCAGTGGCAACCATTGTATGTTCTGTATCTATTGTTTTTCATTAGACTACTTCACAAGCAGTGTGTATGAAAAGTAGATAACAATAATGAGCCCAAGTTTCATTGGAGGTTACCAAAACTTCATAAAACCAAGAGCTTGTATCATGATGCCTGTCAATGAAGGGCACGACTGAAAGTTCCCGCAATCCAGAGAAACTGTGCTTGAATTCTGCAAATGCTTTGAAGTACCATTGAAATGCTGTATCAGTAAACTGAAACACTGAACAGTGCAGTTTTCTCTGAATACAATTCTTATTATGTATGCCAGCAGATTATGAATGGCTAGAGTTAGCACAAAATGAAATTATTGCTTTGTATATAACATCTTTAAAATTGACTAATTGTCACTGTAGGTGACCCTGCTTCGGCAGGGGGGTTGGACTAGATGACCCATAGAGGTTCCTTCCAACCCCAAACATTCTGTGATTCTGTAATTTTTCACTCATTCAACAGCAAAGAAGACTTCCCATATGTTTCTTACAAGCTTATGCTTTCATTAATGAACTAACCTTACTACTTTGCAGATGTTTTATGCAGTTTTCAGAGCCCTGATGGCACTAATAGGCTGTTGTAGCTCTGCTAAGCTACACCTGGGGCCTGATGGGCCTCAAACCCTCCTCACCCCACCCTCACTTATGAGCCTAGGATCCTTATTTAAGCTCAGTCTTGAGCTTTTGCTTCCTGCTTGGGCAGAGCTCTGCAACTGCTGATTTCTAGCTCAGCTACCACTGTACCCCTGCATGGCCATGAGCTGACTTGCCCTAACCTATGGATTGACTTCATGGCTTGAACTCACATCTGCCTCATCACTGTGAAAATGCCTGATAATCTTGCGGTTGAACCTGGCTGCTACCTCTGACTTGCCTTAGCTGGACACTATGGGGTGGACCCTGCCTGGTGAGGCCTTGCTCTGCTGGCTGGATCATCTGGCTCCCCATTACTTAGGGAGCAGCGGGGCCTTGCTGCTCCCTGACAGTTTATTGTGGAAAAGACTGGAAAAAGAAGTTGTCCTACAACAACTTATTTCCTGTTACTGGTATGTTCATATTCTTACCACTGTATTTTGTAGGATAGACCCAAAAAACTGCCGCTTCACTTTGTACTTGTCTTCTGTTCTGGTTTTTGTGTCTTGTTGCTATCTTAGATTCCTTAGGTACTTGAAGGTGGAGTATTATCATTTTCAGTAATACCTCATATTTGTCTGCTATGGGTAAAGACAAAAACTCAGTCATTGGGGGTTCCTCATGACTGATAGCAGGTTTTACATCATAACCATGCTCCTATTTGCTCCCCTCAGGGTCACTATTGAATCTAGCACACTGCTAGTACTTCCATAGAAGAGAAACAGTTCTTTAGCCCAGTACTGTTATATAAAGCTGCACATTTGAATACTGCCCTGAAAAAATTTGTATCTGCTTCTGGAAGTGGGAAAAAAAAATCAGGAGTATTTTTTTTTGTCATTATTGAATAACACTGATTACTTTGGGAAGAACTGAGATTGTGAAATGATTTTAGCCTTTTGGGTACTTATTCAAAGCAATATTTTACTGCTTATAGAATCTTATTTTTCTAAAAAGCTGATATTTATTATAGATAACCTGCTCTGGGAGGTGTTAAATGTTGACAGTGTTGCAAAAGAGTCAATGACTCAACAGTGCTGGCAATTTTTTTTCTTGCTTACAGCTGTGTGGTTAAAAAACAATAGTCCAAAATGTTAAAGGCCGAGTCCTGCAGAATGCTGCTCAAGGTTACCTTTGGTCACAAGGCTGCAGATAATTTCAGGCACAATTTTGCGTAGCATCCATATTTTTTTTTAAAGCTAGAAAAAAATATGTAACTGCTACTTTGCCATGGTTCATAGGTGAGCACTACAGTTCTCACATATTTTGAGCTTTGAAATAAGATGAAAGGACATCACTTCAAGCAGGGGGTGAAAAAGGAGTCTTTACCAAAAATTGTTACATTTTGTGTTGGGAAAATTTGTGAATGTGTGATCAGTTGGAATTTGCAACTTTCTATTCATGATGATAGGTAATTGCATATAGAATTAATAAGTACTTGCTGTGTATCACTTTTTTGTTGTATCAAGATATTCTACGTATAAAAAAACAAGTCTTACACTACAAACCCATTTTTTTTTCCCCTCTCCCTTTTGTCATGGAAGGGTGTTTCTTCTTAAAAACTGAATTAAGTGTAGACCAAGAGGGAAGGTACATCTCTACTTCTCTGTTGTGCAGTTCAGATAGGAATTGCAGATAGTAGTGTGCATGCACTTTCTCTCTTTTTTAAAACTTGTGTCCCAGTTGGTGGGAGGATTGTATTTTGAGAATGAGCTCAGTTCTCCACTCTTTGAGATGCCTTGCAATACGCCCTTTTTCACAACAACCAGTTCCTGGAAATACCTTTTCTAAGGTAGTTAAGAGGTTTATACTGGGCTGTTTTCCTCTGCTCAGGTAGCAGGGTTTCATTGAGGAAAATAAAATTTCACACAATAATTCAATCCTGATTTCATAAGCCTCATTGAACAAACTTTGCTGTCTCAAGTTTTCTTTTCTAAACCTTGAAAACACATCCTCTTAGGGTGAGACACCTGCTGCTTTGCTCCTTTATTTTGGGGAACAGAAGGGAGGATAACATGTTCAAGAAGCACAAATCATAATGCTGAATGTAGAGTTCAAAGGCAATCAGGTACTCCAGTAATGGATGCATATGAATCCAGGACAACTATGTTCATGTGTCCAGCTCTTTACACTCATTTACAGACAGAATAATGAGACTGGGATTCATGTTCCTGAGCAAAATATATCAGCATGTTACTTATTAACCACTATCATAAAGAAAGATGCCTAGTTATTCAACACATGTAAGAACAGTTGCTAGATAGCTGTTAATTGGAGTTCCACAGCAATTCAGCAATTTAGCTCTCTCCATTTGCTTCTTCAGCTGCTTAGGTTGCAAACCTGGTTTATAGACTGCTTGTCTGATGGAGTGGAGAACGCAGACAAATACTTTTTTGGGCAAATGCTTTGGATAGCACCAAATAAATAAGCCCTATGCTTGCAGAAAAGAGCATAACCAGATGTGAGAGGCTTGTTGACATGGGTAGAAGTCACTTCTGTAAGTTTATTATAAGAAGTTATAGTGGATTAGAATAAGAGTAATTAGAGCTGTCAGGCTCTTGCGTATTGCTTGATATCGGTGTATGATGCTTTCTCATTAAAAGGATCAGTCCACTGAAAATAAGCAAAACTGCAAAATGAGCTTGTGAAGGTAACTACACCAATTACTGAGCAGCTGCAGAGCTACTTACTGCGTGTTTTCATGGGGGAGGTAAAAAGACACATTATGCCTAGACGAATATTTTTATTGACTTATGACTGAAGTGGAGTGCATCTATCTTCTATAACAGTTTAAAGAGTTTAAAGAAAAGACTGGAAATTGTGCAGTCCCCTGTGCAAATCACCATCCTAGGGGATTGGTTAAGGCAGTTGAGAAATTCAGTGCTTGAACTAAAAGAAATTAACAGGATAGTAGACGTGAAAGCATTGTAGAAGGCAAATTGATCTTCATGTACAGGATCTTTTGTCCAAAACCAATCCATTTCTTTGGATACTCACAAAGAGCAGTAGACGTTGAGTAATTTACTTGAGAGCAATCTGTACTAGGAATGATTTTTATGAAATGTAGCTTTGGAAGGACCTCACAACTTGTCAAGGAACAAATAATGCTTTTGTGGACTAGCCAGCAGTAGAGTTTAAAAGCAGTCAAACAAAATGAAACAAAGTGTGTGGTTTTTATCTCCATGTTGGGATATTAGCCTTGTGACTGGAGTTTACAGCAGAAATCAAGTTGTTGGCTCTCACATGAGATAATGACAGAGGTATGGCTTCAGCGCAGCTAAGCTGTAGGTTAGTCATCCATTGGTTAAGCATAATGGAAAAAAATGCATCCACGCTGTTTTTAAGAGTATGTTACTGTCACGCCTTATTTCTGTGCCAGGCAGCATTGTCTCTGAGAAACTGAACAGCTCGTATCACTATGATTCATAGCTCTGTTTTATCCTGCAGCTTTTGTTCACAGTAATCTGCAAAAGAAGCCGTCTGCCGTCTCTGGGGATGATGTCAGGAAACATTCTTGTCCTGGAAATCCAAGGTGCGAATGCAGCTCCACATGGCAGCCCGTGTTAGTGTGGGAGTCGGCGTTCTCACCACTGCTTAGAATATAACTTAGTACTAGGCTGCCATAGATATAAAAGTCTTTCCTTGGTCTTAGCAAATGTGACCTTGATGCTCTTTACTTGTTTTCTTCATTGATCAGTGTGGAGCTTGTGACTTTTTGGCTTTGTGATGTTGAGCCATGCAGTCTTGTGAGTACAGCATTGAACTTCCGTAGGAGTTTCTTGTGTTTAACTGTGTTTTGCCTGAAGCAGAGCAAAGCTGCAGAAACTGCAAACAAAGTGGTGTTGAGGATGCTGAACAGAAGTACATGGAGATTGATATATGTGCCTTGACCAAAAATTATCTATGTGGTTCACAAGCAGATTAGAGGACAACTTGAAGATAAGTTCATTTAACTGTATAAATCTTAGGCTACCAGTAAGTAATAAAGTTACTCAGGGAACACCCTGTACTTCACTATGCCTTGCTTTATACCCAGGGTTGAGGAAAATGTGTGTAAACCCTGAGGATGTTAGATTGGAAAATAACAGATGGATCCTTAGTTTAAAGTCTGCTGTGAAGGGAATGCTGAGGTGCCATGCTTTTGCAGCAGTGAAACCTATAAATCCTAGTAGGATACAACAGTTTCCCACTGTGAGCATAACAGGTCACAAAGTCCTGGATTCATTGGAATCAGAATGTAGGAGTAAAGCACACAGTGCACGTTTACACTGCAAAGGCACGGTACTTCAGCAGGAGAGACAGCTCATTTGGTAATCAAGAGACAAACTGCCATTGTAAACACTGGCTACTGGGAAGGAAATAAATGATTAAAATATGATGTGATGGCAGACATGGAAGTCCCCCAAACGTGTAAAGA
>Ga0181612_125225_pt1 | contig 18802 bp, 15 predicted proteins | sample HoacroProtozoa21_FD_119630 | JGI IMG/M metagenome (GOLD analysis project Ga0181612, IMG submission 119630) | Hoatzin crop microbial communities from Cojedes, Venezuel. Combined Assembly of Gp0051906, Gp0051904, Gp0051908 | reverse complement strand
TGTGGCTACCTGCCATTCATCACAATTGTCAGAATGCTGCTGGTGACTCTTCGTATTTCTCTCATGTCAAGCCTTTTTTGCACTGTACTCAAAATAACAGGTCAATTTGCTCTTTACTGCTAAGTTACTCCATAAACTTCTCATTCACTATCAAACTAGGCAGCTTCATTTTTGAAAACAGTCACACAAATCTAAGCTGTCAGTTAAAAACAAGTTGAATTAGTGTAAAAGATATACACAGTTGTATTTATATTAATTAACACTGGCTTAAAATGAAGCTATGCTAAACTCTGCTTTAATCTCTTCTCAAATAACACTGGAAGATTCTCTTTTTTCTCCCAGATGTTTTGTCCAGGTACATATTGAGGAAGTTCTATGTTCTTCCAGGCTTTCAGAGCATGGAGGAACCTTATCTTTGGTAGAAGATATTCTGTTGCATCAGTGCTATGTGGAGATGCTCAGGACAATCAGGATCTTTCCTCAAATACAAGGCAGCACCTGGAAACCTCTGCCATCCACAGCACAAGGACACATACCACAGCCATAAAATACAAGCATAGTAAGTCTGAAGATTACTAATAAACCCTGGCTCTACTATCTCCCCAGAACAGAAAAGAAACAAGAAGTGAGATAGAAAGTCTCATTCATACCTGGCAGCCCAGCAGGTCACTCCTACGCTATCACACCCACTCACAAATCTCTTCACATGGATGCCTGTGTTGTTCACTGCCCCCTGCCAGACTCCTGCAAATTCTTTAGGACAAAATATCCAATAAGCACATTGCTCTCCTGGCCTCAGTACTGAAGAGGGGTCATGATGACCCAACATGAAACTGTGGAGAATGGTTAATAGTGTAGTAAAAGTTAGATACACCTAATATAATTCAAATAATGGGCTGTTTCCTAATCTGATACCCTATAAACCATTTAGCTAGAAGCCAGGGTCTTTTCACATGGAATTCCTAGAAATAGACTTGTTTTTTCTGCGTTTGCAGTACTATCCATTCCCATTTTGCTAGAAATATCCTGTGTCTGGGAAATGAGCTTGCATGACTGTCTAACACATATTAACAGCAAGGCAGCATCACTACCTTCTCTCCTCTTCTTTGACTCTTCCACCTGCCTTCTCCCCAAAAAGAAAAGAAATTGTAACACAGCTGGCAAAACAAGAGTCAGCCCTCACCAGAGCTAAGTTTCTATCTTGTAGTGATTGAAAAATGGGCCCCATCAGTGGTCATTTACTTGGTGGGACTAGTTATCAAAGCACTCTGAAATCCTATTATAGTGGGTAGAAAAAGGCCACTGGGCTTCCACTAACTGCTGTTTCTTATCACTGAAGCTTATTGTAATTAAAAATATCATTGTTATTTGTGTTTCATGCAAACTATAGTGTGTGAAGCTATGAACTCTGTGCCAAAACTGACACATAGTCAATGCTGAAAACGATAAAACACAATAGGTCCTTAGATTGCACGAAATTATCCGTATAGGCCCCAACTGTGTGGTAGGCATTATACAGTACACTAAAACCAGCATTTTATTTGGTAACACATATAACAAAAATGATTTCACCTAGTTCTGAATTTTTCCTTGCACCGCTGCTGTGAAAATTGTTCTGCCTGCCTTAGGTATTATATCCTACAGAGAAATATGGGGAAGAGACTGATGACACATCCATCCAGAAAAAATGGGTTTTGATCACACGATAAATTGTTAAAACCATGTGTGTACCACATGGGTCAATAATTGCTATGGCATTCACCACTGAAAGTCATTCATTGACATTAAAAAATCTAAGGGGTTGCAGAAAAACAATACACAGGTTCATCAAACACCTTGTTTCAACAGCTATTTTTGAAGCAAAGGATATAGGCTATCAGAGTTCAGTAGATTATGAAACCACGCAAAATCCACTCATTCATGGAGGTAAGATTTATCGAATCTCTAGGACACATTCTCCCTGTTCTTGTAAGGTATTTCATAATGACACTGACAGATGAAAGGCTTGGATGCCTGGCTCCTTAGCCCGTAACACTGCCAATACTCCAAAATTTATCAAAATGACAATTCAAAGCTATTTGCCCCTAGTTATTATAGAAGGGTCAGTTGGATTTTACACAACTCATCTTAAATGACTGATGAAAGACACTGGAAAGACAGTCACCATTGCCTTCCAGGTATGCAACGCATTGCTCCAGGCTGAAATGCTAGACACACTTCCGGATGCAAAGCACACTTTATAAAAGTTATTGATAAAACATGGGCCTTGGAGAAGCATCATTTATTTTTTTGCTAATAACAATAAACATTTTCTATTCCTGTGAAAGGTATGTGTAGCTCAAAGGATGTTTGAGGAGGAAACAGAAGAGGGGTTGGTTACAGACGAAGGTTAGACTAGAGTTGGAGAAGAGTTCAATGCTAAGGTTTTGCAAACAATTCAGACTGTCAAAACAAAAGGGTGAATATCTTGCCAGATTAATTTTTTCTCTAAAGGTCTGGACTGGAAACTTATTTATAAAAAGGACACTGAAAATATTTTGGTTGTACGTAATATAGGAGGTAACATTTGAAACCACTGGAATTCTCTCTTCTGTATTTCTTGTACAATGTCAAAAAGGCCAAAGGAGAAATGACTCCATTTCCTTAATAGAGTTAATGCCCAAATATAATGTGGGCAGTTATATGATTAAGTATAACACCGCAGAAGAACACTACCCAGCTCAAAAGAACAACATAGGAAAGCATTGTTTGTACTTCTACTTGCCGATGCCCCAGTCAGATCTTGGAGGCAAAAGTCTGCAACAGAGCTGGAAGCCACCTCTGTTTGCATTCCCAGCAAGGCTAACAGCATGTAGCTGAAAATAAATAGCATGGGTTTATGGCCTTTGTTGGGTTTTTTGGTTTGTTGTTTTGTTTTCAAGGTTATAATATACAGAGACGGATAAATTTCACGAGGAAATTAGCTATCTTCATCAATTTCTTGAAGCTAATCCCAACACAGGACACTTCTTGTCTCCGAGAGGCTTTGTCACTTATATGCTTAGCAGATATCTATTCAGAAAACTACAAACTACTTTAGAAACAGCAGAAAGCCCTGAGGTCACTTTTACCTACTTTCCTGCAATGCATAATCTTCAAAATTCATTTCATTTTTTCATGATAATTTTGTGATCTCTTTTGATGCTGAAAATGTTATTTTCTTTTCTTTCCTGGGAGGAACTGCATTTTTAATCAGGCTTCCCAGAAAGAGCTTTTGCTGATCTTAATGTGAAAAGAAATCTCTGAAAAAAATATACCCAGGAAATGTTACTGCAGAATGACAGAGTTTATTTGACAGCACAGAAGATGAAATGGCTTAGGTCCTTAAATTCTCTCTTCTCTACAGACCACAGAAGAGTGTTCAGAAAGCTGGACGCTGAAATATGGTTATGTCTAGAGACTGCTTGGCTTCTACTGCACATCACAGGAACATCTGGAGAGATACAATTAGAGCACTAACACTTGCAATGCCCCTGCTTGCTAATCTGAATTGTCACCCTGTGCTCCCTCACTGACTGCTGCATCTACCGAGTGACCTGCATTTTATAACTCAATTCTCGACTGTGTTGTCTTATCATAGAAGTATTAAACAGCAGTAGGTTCACTGGTCTGTTAACAGAGCAGGCAGATGTCAATGGGCTGACCTGCTGTCTCTGTGAGTGAACCAAATACTAGTCCTATGTAACAACCAGATAACCAAGCTGTGCCCTAAAGCAGCTGGAGAACTTGTACATGACTCAGGATTCAATGATCTTGTCAGAAATCTGTCACTCTCCTAATGAGAGACACTGCTTTATTCTGCTGATGCGAGTGGTGAGCAATCATGTATGCAGAGTACCATACATCTGAGCACAATACTCCAAGCAGAGATGCTCAGATCGCTGGCATTCACAAAAAGACAGAATAATACAGTTAAGAACATGCATCACAGGGTAACACATGGTAACACAGCACAGCCCAAGCTGCCCTAAAATAGCCTGGCCAAATCCTATTTGATCTGTCTGCAGTCACAGATCATAGAATTACAGAATGGTTGAGGTTGGAAGGGACTTCTCGACCTGTTTAGGAATTGTGAAGGAAAACTTGTTAAAGTTTTTGGTGTGCCAAGAAACTGACCTGCAGCTCCTAAGCCAAACTGTAATGGTACAGATGTTTGCATTTCGCATATCTCATCCAGGTAGAGAGGAAAGCCGTGATCTTCAGGTACCGCACAGCTTGCATTTTATTACAGACATACAGTTTCAATTGGGGCACAAGAGCTTTAGTGACCCGGGGAAGCTCCCATGCCAGAACACAGGCCTACAGCGGCACCGCTGGCAATGCCACCCATCGTCACCCATCGCCAAGCACTGACCTGGCAGGTGCGCCAGGCTGTGACTCACTGCTGGTTTTAACGGGTGTAGCAGCATGCATTTATCAGCACTAACAGGTAGATTACATCAGACTCCAAAAACAGGGAGGAAAAGAGCAAAGTGAACTACACGACGTGTTCTAAGATTAAAGAAAACAGGAGGTCAGTTACCTACCCTGAAGTATCAGAGATGTTCCCCAATGACAGAGATTACAGCACAACCTATTCCTTGTAACGCCTGCAGAGAAAGCCAAATTCACTTCTACGACTTACCACTTCAGCAAGATTGTAAGGTTCATTGATGTCATTATTTTACTGAAAAATTAGGATCATTAAAGACTATGGAACTGCTACAAAACTTCACTTTCCACCACTCTCAACTCTAGCAATTTGTCATTTTCTTGGGTATCATCAGTCTTACTTGTTTTGACCTCATCAACAACTCTGATTTTAAAAACTGCATTTCAAGGAAAATGGTTAGCAGGGGAAATCTTAGTTATTTAATATATTAGTAAATATCTTCTGTTATTGAATAGCACACAAATAAGCATGAATACTGGTGAAAAATTGAGTCCCTCACTATCAAGACATCAGTTTAAAAACAAGTAACTCTTCATTTTATGGATGATCATGGCTGATTGTGGAACACTGAAACTGCCCTTATCTCTCTCCACTTTAAAGTGTAAAGCTGCCTGCCTCATTTTCCATTTAGCCAGAAAAAAAGTTGACAAGCCAGTAGTTTATTACTTTGCTGTGGAACGTCCCTTAGGTTTGTCACAGATTTAGAGCTACTCAGAGGAACTGCAGCACGCTGCTTTTACAGAGTGCCTTTGAGAGAAGGGTTACTTGCTCAGAAATGCAGCATGAAAAATAGGACTTGGGAAGGAACCTGTGGAGGAAGTTGCACCACGGCAGATCTGCGTAGGACAAAGTCTTGACATTGTCAGTCACAGCAAGGTACAACTTCCACCACAACCAGCCTCATGAGAGGAAGAGGCCGTTGTGGTAAGGGATTCCTGTTCGCTGTAGTACAAAATCGTAACACAGCATTTAGCTTGCTCAGATAGAAAAAAGGCTTTAACAGAGAGGGTTCTGTTTAAAAAAGACAAACAAATAGGTTTGTCTGGAAGATAAAACCCAGCTGGTCTCTGCATGTAAGGCAAGTGAGATTCAAATTACTAGAGCTGAACCTGCCCCTCCACAGCTCTAGCTCCAGCTTTGGCTCTGATCCAGAAGGCCTTTTACATGCAACATTTTACAGAGGCAATGTTCAGAACTGAGCCTTCATGAAACTGTAGCTCCAGAAGTCAAGCGCACTCCCAGTCCTTGGACACGCAATGAAAGGAACAGCTGAAACTCCCTCTATGTGACCCCAGCAATCTGTACCAACAACAGATGCTACAGAGAGGGAAGCGACACCTGCATTTTACCCAGAGAAAACAGAACTGCTTCCAGACCTGGCAGGACTATCTCCTCAAGAGACATAATGATCATTCCAGGATTTTTTTACACCGAGGGTGGTGAAACACTAGAACAGAATGCCCAGAGAGGAGGTCATGCCTCATTCCTGGAAACATTCAAGGCCAGATTGGATGGGGCTCTTAGCAACTGTATCAGGTTGGAGATGTTCCTGCTCATCACAGGGGGGCTGGACTAGATGACCTTTAGAGGTCCCTTCCAACCCAAACTATTCTATGATTCTGTGATAATGAAAGGATCTGAAGATAGGCTTCAGTTAAGCAGTGACCAGGGTTGCAAGGTCAGTGATGAGGCTCTAGACAGAGAACCATGTTCTCAAAGCTACCTTGAAAGCCAGGCTTTTGTCGCTAGGCTAGGGACATGCCTGGAGCAGCTCAAAAATCATCATACAAAGCTTTTCTTCCTAGAGCATCAGCATGGAAATTCTGAGGCAGAATACAAGTTTGTACTGTCTACGATGGCTCACAGTGCACCCATGACAGAGAATTCCTAGTCCTGTCATGAAATCAAAACTGTGACTAAAACAGATGTTTCCCAGGATGTTACCCCAAAAGGAACAACTGTTGGACCAGTTTAGAGACTAGGAAAAAATATTTCTGAATTATTCTAGCTTGAACTAACACAGGAGATTATAAGGCACTTCCAGTTAGTTGTAAACTGTTTTGTATATGAGTTTTTTGGATATGAGTTTGGATAGGAGTTTTCATTATGTTTTAGGTACTTTGTCTTCCTTTGCTCTTCCTTCTGATAATTCTGTTGATGTGGCTTTAATATAATCTTGTCTGACCCTCATATTATTTTTCCTTTCCTTGAGCATTTCAATCTGGACCCCAGTCCATCATCCCCAAGTGCTTCTGGAGAAAGGGATAAGGGTGGTAATAAAATACATGATAAGAGACAAGATTGTACTTTAGCTCTTTATCCTTGCAGATGAGTTTGACTATCACACATACTTTGGAACAGATTTTAGAGGCAGGAACAAGGCATTTTTGTCCCTTCTTGAGTAAAAAGTGGTGTTCTCCGTTCAGATGGACATCTCCAGTCAGTCAACTTCTTCTTTTCAGAAAGTATATTGCCTCATTCCCCCCTTCCAATCCTTTTACCCTATCTTTAAAAATAATTTATTTTCACACTTCTAAGTGACAAAAGTGTATTTGAAAGAATGTTAGTATCCTATACTGAGAATGGGGCAGAAAGGGCAAATTTGTTAACCTTTTTAATCCCAAGTCTGAGATTCCATGTAAAAGTGCCTTACCATGACCACAGTAGCATAGCCAGGGCAGAAAAGGGGAAGGGTGCTTATCCTCAGTCAGGAGACCCACTTGGTCTGTTTGTGCTGTACAGTACCTTGAAGTAAATCAAACAATGTCATTTTAAGTAAAGGTAAAAAACTTGAAACTAGGTCTTCAGAGATGCAATGCTTAATAAACAGTGGATGTAAAGTTTTTAAGAGGTGACTATCACAACCTTCCATTTATTTAGGTATATTCTGATAAGCCTGACGAGTGCTTTCCTCCTGTTACTGGACTCTGAACACTTGACGTTTTTATCTTGGTTTGCACTAGGATCCTCTTACTCTTTCATTCCCCTTATTGGGCTGATGCTTCATTTGTTTTCATTCAACTCAAAATCCAGACATAGGATGCCAAAGGTTTAAGAGTTGGCTACCGCAAGAGCTGTTTAATGGCTAACACCCATGCTACAGCAGAACAGTTTATGCCCAAAAGTCCCTTCCAGAAAACAATAAGAATTCAAGAACAGGGGCTCTCAGCATCTCACATGCTCATTTGGCCTGTAGAAGGACAGCACAGACAACACTGTTTCGGTCACTAAACTTAGCCCTAATGTCTTCTATTGCTTACCATCTAGACTACATGCTGACAAGAAATGTCAAATTGAAAAGAAGTTGTATTTCTCATCTTTGACACAAAAAAATAAGAAAGTGCTGTGTCTCCTGGTGAACGCACAACAGATGAGCTGATAGCAAAGAGCAGGAAAGGTGGTTCTTGCCCAGCCTGGCCGCACCTGCGGGTGGGAGAGTGGAACAGATGTACAATGGGACAATGCCATTGGCTTCACTAGGCTTCGGATCAGCTCCTTATGCCTCCCATCAAACTCCAGTCCACCGTCTTCAAGAAAACCTGGAAATTATGACTGCATGGCAGAGAAACCCCTGCCTACTACAGCCTAAATCTGGGAGTTGTCTCCACTCGGTTTGATCATTCTTACGGGATGACAGTCATTGCTTTCTCCACAGGACACTATACTTCAAAGCAAAGTAATATACTGCCTTCAGTTACACTAATGCAATCCCCTTTGATTTATTTCTTCTACCATTTCAGTCAACATCCCAGCGAGTCATCTACTTACCAGCTGCACATCTGCTTGACAGCTTTAGGGATCTTTCTCAAGCAGTAAGTCCTGAATGTCTTTCCAGGGTCTTATGCTTCCAGCTTTTTACTGTTTAGAGGATATTGCTCTATTTATTCTCAGCTTCATCGTCCTCTTAATGTTTATCTACCAGCATTGCCATCTTTCAAGCCACTGTACTTACAGATAAGGCCTTCTGCATCTGATTACTGGTTCAGTTATTATTTGCTGTTTTGTCCTCTATATTTAGATGTATTTTACATGTTTGCTGGCTTCATTTCCACACACTATTATCCTTGTCAGAGATAGAAAATAACAGTTTCAGTCGTAACAATGATGCTGCATTCAGCTCCACTAACGTTTTGCTAATTCTGCTCCCCACTCATACCCCCCTAGTCATGATATTCAGAGTTAATAACAGCTTGCAACTTACAGTGAGCTGGAAAGGAAAGATGAGCTACACTTTCACCTGGATTTTTTTTATTACTATTATTTCCAATAAAAATACTGTGTTATTTGTTGTCATTTAAACTTCATATTTCTACTAGTAATAAAATACACCTTTAAACTTATATCAACTATCTAATTGAAAGGGGGCCTAGGGGTTTTTTTTTTCTAAATTATGTTTCACTTGCATAGGAAAATCTGGCTAGATGAGATCCAAGGAGGATCTCTCTGACTTCAGCCTTAGTCTTACACCAAGTGCTCAGTGAGATACTTAAAAGAAGTGCATTTTGATTGTAAAATACGCTCTCCAGTGCTCAGACCCAGCTATGTTCTACTGCAGTCCCATCCTGTTTTCCTCATTGGTCTGCATTTCTTAGAACAAAAAGAAATCTCTAAGTTTCCTTCAACATCCCTATCACCAGCTTGGCAGACAACTCTTCGACAATCCAGTCCCTTGGTCTACCAGTGTACTCACTTGTGGGTGAAGTGAGAATTACAGTGCATTTGTCTCACAGCTCTTCTGTGCTTCCTGCCTAGGAAGGTGTTTTACAAATGCATAGCATTACCACCCGCAGAGGAAACCCAACTGTCCAACTCCTCAAGACTCGATCTAGTGTGTCATTGTCTGTTTTCAAGCCTGAACTGTGTCTTTCATTACACTAAAGGTCTCCATTCCCATTAATCTTGTCGAGCAGCTCTCCTCTCCAAGCTCTGCTGCCCACAATTTGTGATTGGTTATTCCTGAGCATCCATCACACATAAAATCAGTCCTAAGCACCCCATTACTCACATATTTAGAGATGTCAAAGCAAGGCCTCCATGTAGCTCCCACAGCACTTTAGAATTCCCTTCTGCTTTCCCATCAAAAAGGCAAAAAGGACACAAGCAGACAGCATCTTATTTGAACTTACCAGCAAGGTAGACTTCCTTATACAGAGAGTTATGAGGAGGAGCAAGGCAAAAAAGGTAACTATATAGCACAGTTACAGTTAATGATGCATGAACATCACAAAGTTCAGCTGTGCAAGGACCCAGTCCTGAGTCCTTCAGGTGACTTTTTCAGTGCCAATACAACAGAACTTCACACATCAACCCTGTATGGAAACTAAGGTGAGTTTCTTTTCTCATTTTATAATTTTTATTAGACCACTATGCACAGTGCTTCAGGACTTAGAAACTGTTAGAGCCACCTTCTGCACAACCTGGTCTTCAGTTTGGTTCAGGGACCACTTCCATAAACAGTCATGACATGTATACATACAGCTATGTCCTGATGAGATCAGGGAAACTGGGAAACTTCTGAAAAATCACTAATATGGGTTGTCCAAAGAAGTTTCGTACATTCAAGAACTTCCATAATTGGGATAAGCCTCTGAGGAAGTTGTGGAGCTCGTGTCTAAATAGCATCTCTGAAAACTTTCAATTCACACACTTATTACGAAAAGCAAAAGTGTGATCGATTGGTCTCCAAGGTCTATCCACTAATGGATTCCTTTTCCCAGCACAGGATTGCTGTAGCTCATTCATTCGCTCATTCGTTCGTTCATTCATCACAACTCTGCAGTTGCACAAACAGACTCTGTAAACAAAACCTCTTCACCAGCAAGCTTCCACCGTGCTAGAAATATTAAGTGGCAAGCATATGAACACCCTGCAGAGAAGCAGAGGCAGATAGTTCATTGATATTTCTTTTGTCTCTTATCAGTATAGTTGATATTGCTTTATAACCAATGTAAAAAGATAGGTTACACTGGTAATAAACCTCAATACATTAAGTCTCCATATAGACTGGTTGCTGAAGGCTTAATATCAGCCATAATTATTATCCATAAAATGTTATTGAATCAGATCTTAAAAGTTAATGCTGCTTTGTTTCAGGAGATAAAGGACAGGAGGCTGGCAAGGCAGAGAAGGAAACACTGGGCTTTTGATCAATCTTTGTGCAATTTAAAACCTTAATTGCAAAAGGGACTCAGCACTTCAAATATTATCCAAAATCCTGTGAGCTGGCCTAAGCAGAGTTCTGTGACAAGAGTGATTATTCAGAGGATGTTTTATCTTTGAACTTGATACCACTGCCCAAATGAAGGATGTAACTCTTCCTGAGCTCAGGACTGGTGAACGCTGCCCTTACAAGACACCGTGTCACACCTCAGACTGTAACGTGCACTTTAGCAGGTAAATCACTGAGGGGCTTTCCTAACCTGCAATCTCCCACCATCCATCTGAGCCTTTGTTGCTCACAGTATCACCTTCAAAAACATACATTTGCCGTCACAGTCCTCGAGTGAATACAAGAGATCCCTATCTGCAAAACAGGTGCCCTGACAGAAGGCATCAGGCAACTCGTTAATGGAGCACATAAGCTGCCCTACCATTTACAGCTAATGAAGACTGATATCCTCCCTGTCCACAAACATTTTATTCAGCTTTCTGCACTCACAATATCTCTAATCCAGCTCTTCCTTTCCCTTTGTTGTAGTACTGTACTACAAAATCTGAAGCCATTCCTCATCTCTACAAAGACCCAAGAGGAAGAAAGTGACAATACGAGAGCTGAGAAGGAGCAAAGGGGACCAGTGTGTGTCCTCCCTGCCAAAAGCCATAGTGTTTCCCAGCGAGGAACAGACCTTGGCTCCTGTGTAAAACGAGCCTTGTCTCCTCCTTTCCTTGGTTACTCAGCAAATAGTAATCATCACATGGACACCCCAGTGTCCTGTAAAGTGAGGAGAGATTTTTAAGGTTCACCACAGGTTCTAGTGCTTTCAAAACAAAGGGAAGCAGGTTCTGACTTACGTGCCAGCTCTCAAACCAGCCCTGAGCAGATTCGGTCTCCGCCTCTGTAATGCACCTGTTTTGCAAAGCAACTATTACATTTGGAAGCTTTATGGAGCACAACATTTTTCAAATCTAAAAAGTATGACACAAAGGTAATAGGAAACACTTGCAGGGAGACCTATTCTGAATTGTCTACACATAGATAAGGCACAGAATTCCTTTCCTTGAAGATTTTATTAACCTTTTGCTGATGGAAGGAGATTACTGATTGAGAGCTAGATGAGGTCAGTGCAGCAATTATATTTCGAATCCTGTTCAAACAAGGCTCTTCTACAATGTAAGGAAAAAAGTTGTCAAAATGAATTGTTACTTAAACCAAGTCTTTTAGAAAAACAGTTAACCTATAATAACTATTCTGGCCTCCTCTCCAGCCCTGAAAAGTAATTCTTTCTCATCAGTTTCATGTTTAATTAGCATCAATAATGAAATGTCTCTCAGAAATAACCATTGCATCATGCTGTCTAATGCTGACATACGCTGCCCTACAAACACAAAAGCCACAGGATAGGGATGGGCTCGGCAGATCACAGATGCTTCCAAAAACAAAAAGCAAAAAATATTGTAAAAAGTGTGAAATGTGACAAAAACAGATTTGTTTGAAAGACAAGTGTTGTAAACACAGTGCAGAGCAGGGAAGATTCGAAGGTGATTTTGCCAATAACTGCTGCAGTATTTCCAGTGAGTTACCGAGCCTCTCGACTCTAATTTCTTGTTCTTTCTTGGCCTTTTGACTGAAGCAGACAGAGACATCACTATTTAGTATATTCTATATGAGAAAATTGTATTCAGCACTTGCAGTCTAACATAATCAAATAATGCTTTTTCCAGCCCTGGCTTCTATGATGTCTCTGTAAAATAGATATAATAATGCTTAGCATTGTCACCAGGGTGATAAGGCTTAAAGTACTTTGAGAATCTAACATGAAAGAGGCTATAAAAAGCCCAGACATTCTGATGCATCTGAGATAGCCCGTTACTTAACGGGCCAGTAGAAACAGCAGGCGAATGCCAATGTGCAAGTCACAATTAGAAGTCTACTGCAACTTGCAGAGCTCTGAAAGATCACCACAGATTTCTAATAGGTGAAGTCACAGATATTCAGCTCCATGTCACAGGCACTACAGCAACTGCACTGAGAAGAACCATGCGAGATTTCAAAACTGAGCTGGAAAGAAATCTTCAATAACATAAAAGTCCTAGAAAGAGTAGGACATATGGACAAACGCCATTTCCAATATGCCTACTGATGCACATCATTTAGTATGTACTTAGACTAGTATTACCTCTTCCTAACAGAAATCAAGAAATACATAGCACAAGAATCCATACACAGCCATACCACACTGTACTCCCACCCTCACCACTGCAGTATCCCTGCTTTTTCCACCTACAGTCACCACCAAGTTTTGTCTGCTCTTCACCTTACACAGGACCCACCTTCTCCCCACTTTGCCCACCTTGTAACTTGGAGAAGGAGTCATGGTTTTCTTTCATCAGAAGGTTTTGTACAACTTGAGACCAGAGAGAGCTGCTTGCAAGTCAGAAAATGGGGAGAAGCTTGCAGAAAGAGCCTGCACCTCTTTCTTCACAGCGCACTGCTACAGGGGAAATCCCAGTCTGAAACAGATTCAGCATATGCCCTTGTTTGGGCTGGAAAGGTAGTTCTTCTGCATTGATGTAAACATTGGACTACCACTGAAAGACTTTTCAGACTTGAAAACTGAACTGAAGAGTTGCTAGAGACATGTTATAAAGGGGGATGCCCCACATTTCTAGAACTATCTAGATGCAAGGCTCCTGCCTAGTATCTCCACTTCGCCATCTGTAATCCAGGAAAAAACAGGCAAGCCACTAAAGTTTTAAACAACCTCAAAACCCCCATTCTGTGTTAATTTCTGATACCTTAAGTAGGAAAGCATAAAGGACAAACCTTTTCCCACTGTATCCACAATGTTTTCCACTCCTAGGACAGCCAGTGCTCGTCTTGCTCAGCAGCCCCCACCAGCCAACAGCAGCCAATACCTGCAGGTCCTCACTGCAAACGGAGAGGGTGCCCAGCTACAGCTGCTAAACGTGTCTGGGCCAGCAGGCCACAGGCAGAGGGACCACAGCCTACCCCACTCTCCCTCATATTTCGTGCATCTACAAGTAACTCTGGCCAAAGTCCCACAAAATATTCAAATTGCACATCTAAATTTGACCATTTGGCTTCAAGGCAGGTGGTGTTTTAATAGTCAAAGGCAGAGTTCATAATTTTTCAGAAAGACAGAAACTCAGTCTCCTGCAGCATCAAACAAAACTGATGCCATTTTTGAGTTTCAGAAGTTTGCCATCACTGAAGTGAAGGAAATAGCAGTCCTACGATTAGCACTGCAGAGGTGGGAATAAATCAATATGGTAGGCTGCTGTAGCTTTTCCCTTATAAATCTCAGAGTTCAGACTGCACCTTCTTGTCTTTATTGAGATTCCTAGAAAGTAAAAGCCCTAGCAATCCACAAAAAATAGCACCTTCTACCAACAGAGTTCAAAAGCAGTCAAAACTACCCTTGCTTTGCGAAGGAAGTATCTGCCACGGAGGGAAGTATTCCGTGTCACACATGTCAATGGCAGAGCTGTGTGTGCACAACCCCTCTTCTGTGACACTCCCCTCCTCCCTGCGCACTCTGTGCCATGGTCACTGATGACAGACCCAGTACTGCAAGATAATTAAGTTGGAAGTCAAAGCAGAACTCTATTCTTGCAGCTACCCTTTGTAATACACTGAAGTTCTTCGCCAAAAGGAAAAAAACCCACAAAATATTAACCAACACACTGTTTTCACACCACAGGAATCATTTCACATTCGGTACCTGTTCTTCCATGCTTGATTCAATCTTTGTACTGGAGTTAACCATTTTCTTTAAGATGCCTGTCGTTAGAAACTAGTCTGGAGCCTGTTTGCAGCCAGCCACCAGCTCTTTCGACACTTCAACCACATGTCATAGATCCTAGGTGACTAACAAGTGAAGATGATTCTCCTTCACTACAACTGACATAGTTTATAGCTTCTGAAAGTAGGGATATCTTAGTCCTATCTATGCTGTCACAGGGAATTTCGGAGTAGCCATGCTAAGCAGGATAGTGACAACCATGAAGCTACTCGGCCACCTCAGTCATAAATCAAAATACTTACGTAAATTAGACTTTAGTCTCAAAATGTGTTTCTTGCCTAAATATTTAAACACATAAATAACTTCCAGCTATTCCAGCTTGTCATTTTAAGCTTTCTGACATTTATTGTTCGCAAGAAAAGAAAGGTCAGACTTATCAAATCTCCATTTATGCTTCCATGACATTTTTCTCCAACCAAATTTTTTCTGAATTAGAGAAGCAAGACAAATGTGGCACATTTCATAAAGGACCTTTCTCAGCTCAGCACTGCAGTCTCAGCAGCCCTGTCGAGTTCAGAAGTGGCTTCTCAGGAAACAGAAACTGTGGCTCAGTGGATAGATGGAGATTTGCAAAGCAGGCAACCTGAATTGCTGCTTGCTGCTTGGTAAATCACTTGTGCCAAAAAAGTAGATCTCCTAGTCTCAGTACTCTAGTTCTGGGTAGCCCAAGCGGGTGCTTTGGTACGAGAATTAAAGACAGGAAATGTTCAGGCACAGCACTGCATATGCTGCCGCTTGGGAAGGAAATCACAACTTGGACTCCCAAAGCACCATCACCCCAAATGAGCTAGCACTGATATACTGAAAAGGTGATACCTCCTTTACTATGACAAGGCTCATTTATTTGGGAATTTTGTGAATAAGTGCTAAATGCTGCCAATCTCTCCTCACTTTTTCTACTTTTTTTTGGCTAATTCTGAAACATCATCACAAACACAGATTCTGTTTCCTATCATGTAACATTCATGTGAGATGTGCAGTGAACCAAATGACCAGATTACTTCAGGATACAGTTAAATCAGACACTGCAAAACTGCCTTTGATTTTGAAGTATTTCTCTGCATTTGTACAATAAAGCACTTACATCTCCCAGTGAACTATTTTGCTGTAGGTATTTATTCCCTGGTTTTAAGGATGGGGAAATAAAAGCACAGCAAGTTTAGAGAAAACATCTTTTAAAAATGTGCCAGAAATGCTCATTCAAATTAAAAAAAAAAATAAACATAATGAACTGATACTTGTGCCCATTTTGGTGTTTGTTTATGGATATTTTATGGAACATGCTTATGAATAAGAACATTCATAAGAACAATGAGCCTAAAAGTAGACAAAATTTGCACAAAACAGACCTGTAAATCATGAGCACATTGTGTGTAATCCTGAATCCCATCGAAGAGCAGCAACGCCGTGTGACTCTGGTCCAAGCACAACCATGTGGAATAGTGATCACAGCATCTTTTCTGTGGACCACTCAAAGACTGAGCATCACTTCTAACAAATATTATCTGCCAAACAATTGCCAACATATTTGCAAAGCCCTAATTTTTTGTGGTCAGCATGGAAAGAGAGAACAAGGCATCATCAGTGAAGAGCGTCATATGCCACGAGTTTTCTTAGTGCGGACAGAGTAGGTCAGTGACTTGGCCAGGAACAGGACAGGACCAAGGATCATGCCACCCACAAAGCCAGGCAAATCCATCACGAGGCAATCGGTTTTCTCTTCAAGAGGCATATACAGCTCAAGAAGAGGCACTGTGAACTAACTAAATCCACATTTCTGGAGAGCACCAGTGACTGGTGGACTGGAGGGAGCTGCTACAGACCTAATACTTGGGGCAGGAGGGACTGGGAAAGATGCTTCTAAGCACACCTAGGATTTCCTGTGATTTAGCAACTGGCAATCAGCATGCAGCACACTGGCACCCATGACGACCCAAGGGTAGCAAAGAAAAACCTCAGTTTGCACTAGTTCACGTCTACAGTAAACTCAAGCCCATCCTCAAGCTTTGGACTGGCAAATCTGGCCTGATAGATGAGGCAAAGCGCAAAACCCCAGGCAAAAAAGAGGAAAACCACTTGCAGTAAAATGAAAACCTTCAGAAGCCCTACTGCAATGCTTCAGTCTTATTCACCACATTTTGCCACTGATTTATCAGAAGAGCAAGATCAGATCTCAGATGTTGCATACAGTCAAGGATGAGAGAAAAACAGAGAGCAACTAGAAGGGGACTGATGTCTTTTACCAGTTTTCAGGGCAGTACGGTGTGACTCCAAGCTTTGTTCTTTGAAAACAGAAAAACAGAAACAAAAAATAACCAAAGAAAAATACAACTGAGAGACCTTGATTAAATGCTGGTGCCTCTAAAACATGCAGAAAGAATTCTCCAGACTTTACTACAGCCAGATTTCAGCTTGGAGCTCTGATTTTCAGTTACAAAATGTCCACTTTCAAAACCACATTTTCATCTAGTCTTAAGTTCTTTCCAATCCTTAGGTAAAGGGTTCCTCCTGCAAATAAGTTCAGCTGTATGGTAGCAGTACCCTAAAGATGTAAAGCGTAATTGTCTCAGCATTATAATAGCATTGGTATGTAGCAAATGCAGACAGTTTCAGGGAGAATACATGTGGCAAGTTAATAAAATTTTAGATGAAGGCCACAGTGCAGGAGTAATATTTCGCCTAGCCAGAGGATGAAAAGTTATGCATTGCTATTTAAAAAATATAATTAGAATGTTAAATCTATTTCATGAATGAAAGTACATTGACCTTTACAGGGAGGAATGACTCATTTTCATCCATGTATGCCCCTTTTTAACATATGCTTCCCACCTTTGCATATGTAAGTATCAATTAGTTCTCACAGGAAGTTATTTTATGGCCATTTCAGCTTATTAAACTTCCTGAGTAAACTCACAAGAAACCTACTTAGCAACATTTGTGGCTCAGGTGCCCTACAGTGAGTGGATTGGTTACCTGTGACATTAACATGAAAAAAATCCAAACGCCAATGCAGGGTTAGGGTGCAAGGGCTCTGGATCACTACGGAGCCCGTGAGAGTGTAGGGCGCTCACCTCAGACTAACCCAAACCTGTGCCTACCCACGCCGTATTATCTCTGGGATGGATTTGCCAAGAAGGCCCCCACCAGACCACTGCACTACACATGCTACCCTGTCTTCAAAAGTCCTGGTAGTAACTTTAGCCCAGCAGCAAAGGATCAGTCATGCAAGGGGCAGTCAGTGCTGATGCTCAGACACTTCTTTAATTGACAGTCTCAAGATAGAGACATTTTAGGATTTTTTCCAAGAACACTCAATAACCTGTCCAGAGAGCATAATGCTAGAGACCCATTGGTTTTTTTTGATACGAGATAGCAAATTCTGTAAGACCAGAACTAAAACCAGCCAGGATTCTTCTGACAGAAAGGTTCACTAGCTCTTCAGTTTCCCATGGCAAAGTACTGCTTTTGATTAAACTCTTCTGGGAAAGGTTTCCTTGGAGGTAGGGTGGAATTTCCAGTCAAGACCAAAGACAATGACAGCAAAGTCAACAGCAACCTGGTAGCTGGGAGGCTTGCCTAAAAGATGCGAGATCTGCAGCACTGCAATCCTCTCTGAGCTCACCCTTCCCTTCCTCTATTTTTTGTTGAGTGTTTCTCCACAGAAATGATTGAAGTTAATTTGATTTTTGTCCCAGAGAAGCACTGGGGGAAGGAGAAGCCAATATTAACTCTGAAAGCATTTCCAAGAGAGGAAAATTCTCTCACAGCTGATTTTGAAAAGGCTAAGCTGACACAGAACTGGTAGATGGACTGAGGACCACAGCTTCTCTAAATGGAAGCTTTTTCTTGCAGGATGCTCTGTTCCTATGAGGATGAGTGTGTGAAAGAGATCTGATATTACGAGTATTTGCAGGAGAGCCCTGTAGAAATCCCTGTGAACTTTACGGTTGGTCTGTCAAATAACGGCAGTCCAGTAAGTACATCTTTTACTAATTGTTCAGTAACACACTGGGACAAATTGCTTTGCGCCTTGTGCAAACATGCTGTTAAAAAGTGAAAAGGTTCACTCCAGTTAAATATATTTGAGCCAGTATCAGAAAGCGTAACCGTTAAAGAGAATAAAGCATTATTTACAGGACCCTGTTGTCACCCTTAAGGTCAATGGGAATTCAGCCTCTTGCATTTTTTTCTCATCCTAAAATATAATTCATTCTTCATTCACACAGAGGATAATTTGGCAAAAATAATTTAGCAAGGTAATTCTATCTTTTCCTGGGAAGTAGTGCAATCCTGGGCATCTCCAGTGGAGACAGGGGGGGTGGGGGGGGGGATCTAAGTACATCAACAT
>Ga0181612_147974_pt1 | contig 18803 bp, 8 predicted proteins | sample HoacroProtozoa21_FD_119630 | JGI IMG/M metagenome (GOLD analysis project Ga0181612, IMG submission 119630) | Hoatzin crop microbial communities from Cojedes, Venezuel. Combined Assembly of Gp0051906, Gp0051904, Gp0051908 | reverse complement strand
GAAATTTGCTGCAACATGAGAGTAATAAAGAGGTGAAATAATAACAATAGAAAAAGTCTTCCTGATTCTGATAGGTAATCAAGGGCGGGAGAGTGCAACTGCAGGACCACCACACCCAGATTCACCACTGGTTGCACTAAACAGTTGACAGAAAGTAGCACAGGGCATCTGCAAAATGCAGAAAATGTTGCCTTAATAATTTTGGTCTATGCAGAGTTTGGGTGAATGCAATGTGAGAATAATTCTTGAAACACACTTTTCCATTAAAGAGTGATGCATCTATGGGTTTGCAAAAAAGAATGTGTCTTGTACTTTGTGAGATGCTACCCAAGGCACTCACTGATGTTCTGCAAACTGATGTGTGTGCACATGTGTAAGTGATAAATAAAATCAGATAAACCAGGTAGCTTTGTTTACCTTGACCTTAAGTAGAGGATGTAACATCTTCCCTTTGCATATGGCACCCTTATATTACTGTCGCTATGCTAGTAGCATATTACCTCAATGACAATGTGGTATATAAACTGAATGAATCATTTATCCTTTTAGAACAAGCTGCAGAGAATGATATTTGGAATAGGGAGTGAGCATCTGAAAGTGGGCTATATCCCTCAGCCATTGTGAGTTATCTTCAAAATTACCCTGCAGCAACTGTTTTTCAGGCTCAAAATATTTTAGATCTTGCATATTCCTTTGATATTTCCCCTCAAGTACAGACAGGGCAAAGACTCTAGTGGTTGCGAGATTAAAATTGTAAACTGCACTTTGTAGAATTTGGAGTGTTAAATCTCCTACTCGGCTTTGAAACTCTGATGTAGACTAGTCATTGACATCTTCATAACTATTTTGCCAATATTTACAGCTTGAAAAATGTGCTAAATAGGGCGGGTCCACAGTGTTTGACAAGCCAGAAGCCAGACATGTTCTTTGTTTTCTATGTTTATTCATATTCATGGCTGTTGAAGTTGTAGCCAGGTGTTCTGCAATACAGATACTTTATGAAGCCAAAAGCATAAATACAAAGACAATTCAGAACTTGCAGTAATGGTCTGTTCCCTGTTATGCCAAAATGTAAAAAAGCCTCATCATAACTTATTAAAGCAAGCTATATATTTTTGCGGTATGATACAGTGGAACCCGACGTAATGAATCACCAATTCAAATGAAAAAGAGGCAGATTCAATATGTGCAAGAACCTTGTTTTTATAGAATGCCTGGGGTGGTCTAAGGGTCTGAAAATGTGTGTAATGGAGACAGGCTTAAGCGGAGATTTCCCACAAAGATTTGTACTTACTTTTCACCTGGCATGATTTGTGGCAGCTAATCTTACCACCTTGCCTAATAACTGTGCTGTGAAAATCTATCATTCAATTCTGGTACTGGCTTTGCTTTTCTAGTGTTTTACTTAATTACTCTATTTTTAGGACAAAGTCTAAAGGAAGATGCAAAATGAAAGGCAGAGAAGCACCTAAGGGCCATAAATTTACTTGGTAAGATGATAGTTGGTACTGGGTTTGAGAAGTGTGTGTGAGACGGTGCCTTTGATTGTCTTACTGGACGCAGTTATTGTGCTGTGCATTTACTCTCATGATTCACAAATTGTTCTGAAAAATCATTTAATGTTAACCTGCTCAAAGGGAACTTTGGCCTTGTTTGGCTCTGAACTTTTTTTTGGATAGGGGCGTGACAGTGTTAGACACTTGCTGTAATGTTTCAGCGTTGGAGAGGACTGTAGCCCTGTTTCCATTACGGTATTTAGGTCTTAAGCACAAAAGGCTATTTATCTTCCAAGAAGTCTAAGAAGTTTTGTAATGCATGTTCAGATTTTATCACTCATTTTTACATCTGATTCAACTCTAACATTTTTAATAAAAGCGAACTATCTCCACAAAATAAAGTAATAAAGCAGTGTTACAAAACTTTTCCATGTCAAACACGTCATACACAAGCAAACATTTCCCAGCCATTACTCATGGAGCATGTATGAAATGCTTGGGGAGTGGGTGGCAACAGATCTGATGTGACGGTGACTGGCAGCGTTCTCCCTGGCGCTGAGGGTGTGTTACAGGAGAGGAACACTTAGTCTGTGGTATTACATGGGCGTTTGTCTCTGTAAGCCAAAGAGGAGATTCCGCGCTGGAGTGCGGAAATTTGCATACCGCTTCCTGGACAACAAGCTTTTGGCAAATAAATTCTCAAACTTGGAGATCTTTGACGGAGTTTACTGTAGTGAGGTGACGTTCTGGCTCAGCTCATGTGGTTTCATTAGGCTTAGTTAGTACAGACTCCCTGCGTATCCCATCTCACATATGTGCCGGCAAATGGGAGGAGAGACATACCAAAATAAGTGTTTTATCAACATACTGGATAAATATTTCAGCTTATTGACAAAATAGGATGCCTTCCATGGCTCACAGTACTTGCAAAACAAAGAAATACTGTGAAGGTATATTCCTTACATAGAACACATGGGAAACAAGAAAAAAAATCCCCAAACTTGTAATACTTTCTTACAGGGACCTACATTTCTTACTAAGCTGAAATAAGAAAAGGATATATTGCTACTTCCGAAAGAAAAGAAGAAAATAAAAAATGTCAGTAGTGACAGTAGTTTGAGATTTATTTTTATTTTCAGGAAGACTTTTATGGAAATAACCTTGATTTTACTAGCTTATGTTCTATTTTATACCACAGTCAGAAAGAAGGATTACATTTAATAGGGAGAGCAGAACAATTAACAGAGTTAATAGTCTTGAAGATAAGATAGGAATGCTTTCTGTATGTGACTGTGAGGTCATCAGATTTAAAGAAAGAAACCCAACAAAACCACATGAACAAAGCCATTATTGTATAGCTTTCTCTTTCTTCAAAATTACTGGAAAATTTATTTTGAAAAATCATTTCTCACTCAACTTTACAGTACCATTTATCTGAAAGGAGTGTTTTACATTTTGACTAATTATACAATTTTAAAACTCCTGCTTACCTAAGGGTGGTATTTATTGGCTGTCAGTAGTAGATGAAGATGTTAGAATTTGAAAGAACATCTCATACTACAAGCTGCAAGGTCATTCAGAATTTGAAAAACAGTGCAGATGTCCAATATTAAAAGAAATCTGCTGCGTAGGAGTCTGAATACTCGTGAACATTATAAAGCTTGGGCTGACGTAGGACCAAAAGCTCTTCATCATTAGCTTCTTTCCTCAACTGCTCGAATTTCAGGACTGCATTCTGGTCCACCTAAGGCAGAAAGAAAACATATTAATATTTTACAGTAGTCATTTAATATACATTAATTGTGTGTGATTTACTTCATGATGCCAGAAATCCCCCAGAAAGCAGATTTTTATGAATGCAGGATTTGACTGTAGAAAGTTTCCTTAGCAAAACATGGAAAAAATAGTATAAAGAACGGCTTTCCTATAGTGTGCATTTTTCCATATTAAAAAATCAATTGAAATTCATTTTTATATGACAGAAGTATGAAGGGTCAATTCATTCCCTCTCTTTAGTAGTCACTGAGGGGCCTGTTTTGGCAGCAGTGAAGAAGTTCTGCTAACAGCGGTGGGAATAGCAAGATTTGATCATGTCATATATGATATCTTCCATCTTACATTCATTCCCTTATTTTAAAGTTAATCATATGCCAGAGTGTTTTGGGGACTGGAGTTTTGAAGTAAAACTCAGCTAGTCTTAGATATGTTTGTATTTAAGCAGCACACAATTTTGATATGAAAAAGCCAGAGATTTTTTGCAGAAAATCTTATCAAAACTTATGCACTAAGGAACAAAACAGAATTCTAGTAAACGTGTAAACCTTTGTATATTACTTTAAATAGCATATTTAATGCAATTAATCATTTTTCATGTAACTAGTAGCTAGTTTTGTAGCGAACACTACCCAAATACAACAAATTATTGTAGCAAATACAACAAATTCTGCTGCTGAAGAAACTTTTCCAAATGAACCATCAGATAGTATAAAATGATTCCATCTGGTGATGACTACTGTGATTTCATAACCAAATACCGGCTGGCAACAAATAGGTCTTCATCAATCTTAATTTATAACGATAGTTAGTATGCTTCTTTAAGAAAAATCAAAAATATTAGCTATGGTGAAAGACAGTGAAACTGTATGTTTCCAGCACTGTGAAATGGTATTTTGAATAGAATTTCTTCCATTATTGTAGGCACGAAATACTCTAATATTTCAGTCATAGACATAAATATCTCATATATTTCCCATATATTTTTTGTCTGCTGTAGTGTATATTTGGTTTTGTAGTTGTAGTTACATTGGCCATTAATAAACATGCTATTCATGGGATGGCATTGTAGGCTTGCCCTTTTGAAAGTAGTAACTGGCAGGTTTTTGGTATCTCATTGAATATAATAATGGATGAGTGCTTTAAAGGAAAAGGAGTAGCACTAGGTTGAAAAGGACAGCCCCTGTGGAGACCCTCCAAAATCTGCAGAGAATTTCTGTAAGCAATAGCACGATCCTAAATACTCTTCGGTTTGGGGATAGCGTTGTGATAGCCACTTGTACAAGAATCCTGTTGTCCTGATAGGGCCACTGGACTCTACTAGGGCCAGGAGGAGAACTCGCCTGAGACTGCATCCGTGTGTCCACAAGGACACAAGATGATTTGTGCCTGACAGGTAGCCCTGGGGACTTGGAAATTATAAGGATGAATTTTGGAATGCTTTTTTTCTAGGTCTTTTCCTGTAAATTTTCTTTTTTCATCAGTAGCTTGTCTGCCATTGATTGCCTTGCCTTTTTTTTTTTTTGTTTGATCAAGGAAGTTTTTTTGACACAATTTTGCAGATACTTTTACTGAACAACAGCTGCAGGCACTCTTTCCATTCAAATAAGCATTTCAATGCTGTATATACAGTTATTGGCTCTTGTTAATTGAATGTAAACTGGACAGTTTTCCTATATATGTAATCTTTAATGTAACTGTTGTTCAGTGTAAAGGGTAGTTTTCTGTAAAGAATTTATTGAGAAGTAATAACTTTTGAAGTTCCACTATACAGCATTTAAAGGCATGTGTGATTAGCAACTGAAATTCAGCTATCTTTTGCATAGATTCAAGCAGCTTTACAGAAGGTTTTTTAAATGACTTTGTACACACCATGTTCACCAGCTGATGAGCAGTGGGCCTACCCAGAGATTCTTCTTTTCAGAGAAGGATTTTTTTCACTTGTGCATCTGCATGGTGCTTGAAAACAACACGCTGCCATCACATCTTGCCTGAAGAAGAGTTAAGAGCAGAAAGCCACCTTCTGAGAGTGTGCAAGGTCCTCTGCCTAGAGCCTTCGCAGCAACAGAGTGTGTGATGGGGGGGATCTATAAACTGGCCTTTCCTGCTGCAGAGCTTGTGTTGCTTGAGGCCTTGGTTAAGCATGCCGACACAGACAGCTCGTTGCCCCTGTTAAAGAATGCTAACAGTAGTTAAAACAGAAGGTTTTGCAGCTGTCTTTTAAAATATGATGGCGGATGTTTTGGGTATAAGGGTAGTCCATAATTATATCACACTGCTTTATCATTTTGAACAGAGAGAGCAAAATGGCATATGAACCTACAGTCTCTGCACAGAACAGTCAGAGCATTTAGGACCGTTTATAGCACACATTGACAACAAAATGCGTGGCAGGGTGCAGGAGATAGGAAGCTTCCTGCATGTCCTTGGGTTCACTCAAGAACTAGAACCAGTACAACTCCCAATAAGGTATTCCATAAAGCATTCCAAGATTATCAGAAGGACTACACTGTATCATAAAAGAAAAAAAAAAAACCAGGTAGAATATAGCATGCAGAAGCAGTTTTCCAGCTCCTCCCATTGCAGCACGTAAGTGACACAGTTATAGTTAACTTTGGATTATCAATCACTGTGAAACAGAATGGGAAGGTTGTACATTTGAGCAGCTTTTTCACTGTTTTTGCATTCAATGATGAGGCTCTCGGAACCAATACTAGACATGGAAATGGCAAACTACAGTGAAGTTTTAGATCCGACGTATACAGCACTGGAGTTCGAAACTATGCAGATTCTATATAATGGCAATGGTGAGTTCTGCTCCAAGATGCAAAATCAAGCCAGTTAACACAAAAAGTGAAGTGCAGTAATGTTATGAGGAGTTAGCTAAATGTTGTATTAGTGGAGTATTTGGGGTTTGTTTTCAAACTACAAATCTGCCCTTTTACACTTCATCATTAAGTTACTAACATTATAATTATTTTACATTAAGGAAAATAAAAGAAAGGTTATATATAATAAAGTAACTGAATTGTACTGTCACCAGTCAGTTAATCAAAGGAAGAAAATGGTGTATTCAGCAGTTGTTTTATTTACTATAAGACAAATGAATAACTAGTATTGACAATTTGGACGTGACACTGTATTTCTTATATAACGTTCAGAAGGACAAGACAAAATTATCCAGAGGCTTATGAAAAAAATTAACCACTGTTTCTTGATGCCTAGTCGCTGATTGTTGGACTAGTATTTTATTTATTTAAGTGTCAATCTAGCCTTTCTAGGTGTGCCTATATAAACTAGAGTGATTTTTTTAAAAAAATCACATTGACTTTCTAGAAGCTAATGTTTATCTGAGAGAAACTATTTGTGAATGGCTAATGTAACAATTTAGCTTCAGGTGGAATTTTTAATGCAATACATTTTTTAATAAATTGTATCAGTGAGTTAGCTTGAAATAGGAAGCACACTATTTCATTCTTACCATCGTTGACTACTGACCGAAAAAAAAAAAAAAAGGAAATGTCCAGCTATTAGAATGAATAAAAATCTTAGGCAAATTAAACTGCTCTAAAATGACTTTCCAAATCTTCTAATACACTTAAAAAACTTGTTGTATTGTACTATAAAGTATATTTCATAGATCTATTGTCGTATGTATTTTTAAAGGCAGAATGAATGTTTAGTGATTCGCAGGAAAAATACTTAGCACTTGCATTTCCACATATTCCTGCCTTATAGAACTGAAGTTAGTTTTTGTTGTTGGGCTTGAGGTTTTATCTGAATTTCTGATATTACTTTACAGCAAGCTTAGTGAACTGAAAGACAGATGTGGTTATTGGTTTGGGAAGAAAAAATAGACCTTTATGCCCTAAATGATTTTGAAGCTGTCAACCATGATTATGTAACTTTTAGATGATTTCTCTGCTTTTTGTTCTAATATGAGTGATTTCATTGGTCATTTGTTTTTTGCTGAATAGCACTTTTTCAGATCTGTTAATGTTACATAAAATGGGAAAGCAGGTTAAGGAGGTTATGCTGTGTTGCATTACATGTTGATGATAGAGCTAGTTAAATTATTGACTGTGATTAGTTTGATAATTATTAGTTATTATGTTTTATAAGTTTTAAGTTACTAGGTTTTTCTGTTTAGAGTTTGCTTTGAGTTTATCCTAAGTGCTTTCTCACAGAATTTGTAAAGATATTGTCTTGTAGCTACAGTGCTAACATTCAGAGAAGCTTAACAAACCTCATTCAGGCAGATTATGCAGTTCTGTTAAATAAAACAATTTTGCAAAATGAGCTCAATTTCCAAGACAAGGAATATCAAGGAAAATAAGTATATCCTTGTATACGTACACAACTTACATTGCTATGAAATATTTCATTACTAAATTTAAATATTGTATTTTTAATTATTCTGCTGTCATGATGATGCAAAAGTACAAAACTCCAAAAGATAGATTTTATATTATTCTAGCTCAAGTTATTCTGTAACCCATTTTTAAAAATAATTTTCCAGTCATGACAAACCTAGTTTTAAAATAAAATCTTTACAGAACTGAATTCTTACCTTTAAGATTTCATTTTTATTTAATCAATTTTTAATATATTTCCTATCAGTTTTGTCTCTGTAAAACAGAAAAAAATGTTGCTTTTTCTCTCCTTGTCTAAAGAACTCTGTTTAAATTAAAAGCTCTTCAGGACACAATGAAAATTTTATAATATATTTGTATAATACATTTCAGTTGGATCTAGTACAATATGAATAATAATGTGTATCAATATTAACAGTTTTTACTTTTCAACCTGTCCACTGGTCATGAACCCATGGACTTGACTTTTAAATGCATGTTTGAATAACTAATTGACTCTTTCCTCTCCCTGACCAAACAGCTACAAATGTTTAGGGCATACTGCAAACAGCTTTCCTTTCAGAATACCAGAAGCACAACAGAAAAAGCTATTTTGCATTTATTTCTTTGAACATGTCTGTTAAACATTGTGACTCAAAGAAGAATAAATGTACCTGTTTGGATTTCAGGTGAATTTCTTCACTATTGTTTACAGTATTCAGTGACTAATTATTAAACACGTAGCTAATATTCTCTTGTGCAAGTAAAGTCTGCACCGATGTTCCTTTGGAAAATTTGTTCAAGAAATAGCACTTAGACAGTCCTCTTAACATGCTCTTTTTTTTCAGGTGGTACTATGCAAAAATTGTCTGTTTTTTTTTTTTTTGGTCATGTATGCAGTTGTATCTTAGAATTGTGGAATCATAGAATCGTTAAGGTTGGAAAAGACCTCTCAGATCATCAAGTCCAACCGTCAACCCAACACTACCATGCCTGCTAAACCATGTCCTGAAGTGCCATATCTACACGTTTTTTGAACATCTTCAGGGATGGTGACTCCACCACTTCCCTGGGCAGCCTGTTCCAATGCCTGACCACTCTTTCAGTACAGAAATTTTTCCTTATATCCAGTCTAAACCTCGCTTGACACAACTTCAGGCCATTTCGTCTCATCCTATCGCTAGTTATCTTGGTGTGATAGCTGCCAGTTATTGCCAGCTCCTGTGAGAACTCATGTATGAGATCTACCAGCTGACTAGGCAACATTGCTTTGTGCCAAAGTTCCTCTTCGTGTTAGTAAGAATGTATACGCAATTACACTTGCAGAGTTACACTTTAATTTTTAACCCCTTTCAGTCAGAAGGAGTTTAGAATAAAATTCTTGTTGCAAACTTCATAAATTCTGCTAACCTCTCTATAACTTTGAAAGTGCTCATCTGAATAACACTGGATGTAATTAGATATGCCATGCTATATAAATAGGAAGTGGCAATTAAAAGAGAAAAGGCCTTTATTTAAGTACAAATTGTTCATGAGACGGTTGTTGAGAGTCGTGTCCGTAACTACATATGTTGTTCTTGCCTCTCCTCAGATAGTTCAGGAGAAGCTGTCAACATGAATGCTGCTGACAATGGAGTCAGTAGTCTCTGTGCAATATGTGGAGACCGAGCAACTGGAAAACACTATGGTGCTTCCAGCTGTGATGGATGCAAGGGATTCTTCAGACGCAGTATACGGAAAAACCATGTCTATACATGCAGGTATTTAAAAAGTTAATCTAGAGGCACTAAATTAATGAATTGGAGCAAAAATTACTTTCAGACCTTTTCAAACTTTTCAGAACTTGTAGGAGTATATTCAGTTTTTCTTAAGGAATTCTAAACAGCACTTTTGATGAGCATGTGATTCATGGTTTATTCTCATGATTTGGAATAAATGCCTTTTCGTCAAGACTACTTGACACTGCACATTCTAGATACCACATTCCAGATGTATGTTTATATTGTTGATATCATTATGTTTCATTCTTTTATTTAAGATTACAAAGGTCATTGCCTGGAAAAAAAAAAAAGGAAAAATTCTCAGATTTTCACTGGCAAAGTGAAAAGTGTAGTTCTTCACTGTTTTCTAAGAATTCCCTTCCTTTTTTTTTTTTTTAAATGAAGGCAATTTCTGAATAAAATGCATAAGATCTGTGACCGTTGTTTTAAGGACTGTAGAAGCACATCTACACATCTTCCCACTTTGGGTGACACACTGCTCTTTTGAGTGACCATTTCTCACCTGCCAGTCTGAATGGCAATCTGCTAATTTCTGGATGTCTGGCTGCCCAAATTATCGTACTGCAGGTCTGTGCACCATGTTTGGCAAATTGGCTTGTGCATGAGTGAATCCATACAATATCAGTTTTAAGCCGTGCACAGAACATATGGATATTTCTGTGAGTTTAGACAAATCACTAAAAGCGAAAAGCTTTTGTAAGAAATGCTTGTTACTGGCAGGGTTGTTTGCTACACTCTTCCTTGATTGCTTAACACTCTTCTAAGGAAATCTCTCCCTTATAGATATACCACAGTGATATAGCATAGACATAACCCTAAAGTGGAATGACAAAAGCTGATATAAGTGATTCCAAGAAGTGCTCTGTGAAACATAGATCTATTTGTCTAACAAACACGTGCACAGCAAAAATGCAGAAGCAAACAGGGAGAGGAGGAGATGCCTCATATACATTGCCTTTAGGTACACATGTAGGTGTGCACGAGAGCTTGGGTGAGCCTTCCTGAAGTGTCATGCTCTGTGTGTTTCCTCAGGTCTTTATTTCATTGTGGTGTTAGAAAATTTTCCTCCCAGTTCTTGTTTATGTTGTCATCTGTAATGATACAACATGTAGCTTGTTCATTCGTATCTCCCAGAACGAGTAAACTTTGCCAGCCAAGGGTACTGGTTTTGCAGCTGAGGGCTCCTCCATGCCAGTGACACTTGGCATTTGCCCTGATTGTCCTTTCCTTTTTCTGTTTGTAGCTTTTCTTCTTTTTTCCCTCCCACTGTTTGGTGCAGCCAGTTACTGACATATGTCACATGTAAACTGAGGTGTAAATGATGCACATAATTCCAAAATTTTCCACACTTCCACTTTCCAATGCGTACATGTATCTCTACATACACATATATTCCTGCAAAGTGAGCAGATATGAAACACCTCTCAAGACTGATTAATTAAAAATAAAAATCAAAACAATGGAAGAAGAAAGTCTGTGGTTATAGGCATTATCCTGACAGGCCAGATGAGCTGGCTTTCTTCTTCATAGTCAGGGTGCCGCTTTATTAGTGGTTTATACATCTACCTTTTCTTGTCTTTAATAGATTCAACCGGCAATGTATTGTTGACAAGGACAAAAGAAATCAATGCAGATATTGTCGTTTAAAAAAGTGTTTTCGAGCAGGAATGAAAAAAGAAGGTAATAGAATCATTTACTATTTGATATACAAAGAGAAATAATCTAAATTATTTTTATAACGTAATAAAAATTCTAAAAAACTCCAGCAGAATAATTCAATGGAAAGTCTGCTATAAGGCCTTCATGATGGAGAAATGCTTTTATATTGAGGGGAAATATGCGTCATCTGATTTTCAGGTGGGTAAGCAGTTCTAACACATTGAGCATTAGCAAATCATTGTGTTTAAAGCAAATTTGCAGCTGTTTAATCCATTAATCCTGGCACCAAAAATCAATGATTTCTAAGTGTTCAACCATATCCTGGAAAAGTTCAAAGCGTGAGATTTTCATTTTAATTTTTACCGAATTTGAGTAATAAAATGTCTATCTGGGATTTTGTTTCTACCCTACCAAAGTAATCACAGTGCCAATTTACTGGTTCTTTGCTTGAATTTAAATGTTTGAGGCATTTAAGCCAGAGGAAGGAGTGTGAAGTTGAGTGAAAAAGTAGTGGTAGCTGTCAGTGGAGTGTCCACATTAACTGAAAAAAATTTCTAATCTCATTGGGACTTAATATGGGAAGATTGTTACTTATGCATCTCACTGAAAGATAAGAAGAAGCATGGGTGTCACAGTGATCTTCCTTTCAAAGTAGAAGGACCAGATGACCACAAGAGCAGAGCAATAGGGAACAAAAGGCAGTGGGACTATCAGAGGATTTTTGTTACCAGGTTGTTGGGGCTGTTTCTTCACTGGCAGTTATGATGTAGAGGCAAAAGACGGCCTGATCTGGTTCAAATAAGCACTTGAAAATGGTTCATCACAAACTTTGCTGTCTGTTTTCTTTGGAGCATAGTGCATCTGCCTGAAGGCCACTCTGCAATGTGAGTGTGCAGTTCTCCTGTACTGTAACTAGGTTATAGTATTTTTAGTCTATACATAGTTTCTCTAAGATAAAGGAAGCTGTTTCTTTACGCTTTCATGTATCTACACCATAGTACTGCTTTGCTAGTGACCAAGTTTTAGTATAAGGTAAAATGGATTTTCTCTTTGCAGCTGGATGGTGATATTCTAAACAGCATTATACAGTGCGTGTATGAAACAGGTTTGCTGATTCTTGTGGATCTCCTTGAACACAGTTAAGCCTTTTGGAACTCGACCCATTAAAATCAGTAACATATTGTATATATATTAACAATCTGATGTGAAGAAAAGGGAAGACCTGTGTGTCTACATCAACCCTAAAAGTTTTGCAAAAAGCAGAGCTTCATAGACTTTCAAAACCTAAAATTAAAGAACAGTTTAGCTCAGAAGGGGCATCTGGAAGTCAGCTAGTTCAGTCCCCCATTTAAAGCAAGGCTAACTTCTAGGTTGAGTCAGGTTGCTTGGGACCCTGTCCAGCCAGGTTTATACAGTCCCTGAGAGGGAAGATTCCACAGCCTCTCTCAGCAACTGCTTCCAGTGCTTGACCACCCTCACTGAGAAGAGTTTTTTTCTTTATATCTAATTAGAATGTGTCTTACTGCAGTTAGGATAGTGTCCATTGCTTCTTGCCCTTTCACTATGCATCTGAGAAGTACCTGGCTTCATTTTCTGTGAACTACAGAAATTAGACCCAAACCTCTGCCTTGGTCCTCTCATTTCCACATAAACAAAGATGTCTCTCTGCTTCACTTTATGCATCTTGTGCATTACATCTCCATAGCCCTTCGCTGGACACTGCCCAATTTTCCAGCATCTTTCATGTACTGGGGAGCCCAAAACAGAGAAATAATCACTTCCCTCAAGATTCTAATGCAGCCCAGTGCATAGTTAGCTGACATGGCCATGAAGCATGCTGCTGACTCATGTTTGTTAAGTGAAGATATATCCTGCACAAAACTTTTAACCTAACTTGCACTGCTCTGCCTCCTGTGGTCCCACTAGCTATAAAACTTTCATTTTTCATTGCGTCCAAGCCATGTTTATTCAAGGCTTCCCAGTGCTAAAATAATTCAAAATGCTGAACTGTAAATTTCACTGCTTGTGTGTTGTTATATGCCTCTCTACACCATCAGGGGATGTCTCATAGAGTAAGTGTAACATAGTCTGTATGAAAGTTTCTCAGCTTGTTTCTAGCAAATTGCCTTCTTCTCATCAAGGCAAAGGTGAGAAGGGCTTCAGCAGGTAAAAGCTATGCAAGCCCTCTTTGAACAAATATTCCTCCTTCCACATGGAATCTCTGTTTAAGGCAATTTTAACCTGAACTGACAAGGCTTTAGCAAGTCAGACAATCCAGTTTAATAATCCAAAATTATGCATACACAGAAGAAAACTGAAGCATGAGTCTCAAAGTGCTCCACCAGTGACTTTCACTAGTGATTGTCAGAATAGCTTACCGTTTTTCTAATACTAATCAGCACTGACCTTATTTTAATATTCTGTGGCAGCACTTTAGCTGCTGAGATTCAGTGAAAGTTTTTTTCTCCATTCTTTTAAATGGAGAACTGTTTTAAATAAAGGTTATTTTTTTTGTTTCCTGCCTATATGAGCATTTAGCACTTTGTGTTTATTACTGCACAACATTTCTTACTTTGACCTTAATAAAAGGCCCATCAGTGAGTGTCCTTGGCAAAAAAGTTAGTATACCTCTGGAATAAACTATGTGCATTTTTCGGATAAACCCTGAAAACTATTCAGTGTATAAAATATTTTTTTTATTGAAGCCTTTGGTACTACTTCTGAATTCCGTAATGCAACTTGTTTCCCACAAAATGGCAAACATATCTTTGGAAATAAAGCTGCTGCTCTTAAAACATTATGAGATTCCTGCTGCAATAAAAAGATTTTGATCAGCACGATTCTTTTTTTTTTTTCTTTACTCCTTGTCCTAACCTTGGACATGATCTAGGTTTTAGAAAAATCTGATTGATAGGTTTTTTTTTTCTTCCTCCTTCAATTCAAAAGTAAGCCTTTCTGCTTCATACGCCTTGCATGTGCTGATTAAGGATTCCTTATCCAAAACTCTTCAACTGCTTTTTTTTGGACTCCATGAGACAAAATTTACTGGCTTGAAACTTTTTTAGTGCCTTTTTTTTTTTTTTTTAAACTTGGTTGATCTTCTGTAAACTGGCTAGGAATGCAATTTCATTGAGGAGGAGCATGAGATTGAGTTTCAACATTATCTTACTAGTGGATTAAGTTCATGAATCATTACTGTTTCAGGATTTCTCACAGGAGGGCATGGGTAGGGCTTTTACACTTCATCTGATTGAGACATTTTGTCAGTTGTGGTGTTGTACCTCTTGACCTGTTCAGTGGTCTGGAGATGTCCATTTCTACCATTATCATAAAGCCTCATTTATTAAATTGGTTAAAATAACAAAACGACAGCATGTGTTCAAGTTCAAATGAAGAAAGAGGTTTTACTGTAATAAAGCCAGTCACACAGTGCTGATAATTCAGTAACTATCTAAAATTAGTTATATGTAGTTTTTACAGGCAAACACTATACAGATAAAGACCATAAACGTGTTGTCATCCTTCCTCATTACTCACAGCTAAAAGCACAAGGTCTTTTTTGAAGGTCGTACCTTTTAATTCTTACAGTTATCTAGTAAGTTTCTGAAATGATATTGTGTGGCAATGTCTGTAAGTCAATAAATGAGATGATTATTATTTTCCAGCTGTACAAAATGAAAGGGACAGGATAAGCACAAGAAGAAACACTTTTGAAGGCTGCAGCATTCCCTCTATTAGCACATTGTCACAAGCTGAGACGCTCTCCCGCCAGGTACTGAGATCTACCACAAAATTATTTGATGACTTTAAGACCATTTTTTCTGAAGTTAATTACTTTTCAGTTTCTTGTTTTATTAAATATGATTATCAGGATTACTTTTTTCTAGTTCCAAAATGCACCCAGCTTCCTCTTCCCAATGAAAGAATCAGTGATAGAATAAATTCTTAAAGCAATGTCAATAAAAAAAAAAATCTGCTTTGTCCAGGACAACATGTCCCAGGCGCCTTTCTTAATAAAGCTTTATGATTCTTACTGCTTTTAAATCTGTCACTGTCTCAGGCAGCTGGTGGCATCTACCTATCCTTGAGGCTGATTTTCCCGTGAAACATTAGGGAAAAAATTGTCCAGCGCCATTACATTCAAAGGGGTGTGGACACTTATTTCCTTAAATTCTTTTGAAAATCCAATTTTTAATATCCTTAGATATTATAAATACGGCAAGCAGAAGTGTTCCAACTGCAGAGTCTATTCACATCTCGCTTTTAAATTTTCTTTGTCTCATCTGAACTTCATTTTGTTCTTTTTTTTTCTTCCCTTATCCAATCAATTGCTGAATGGAACAGTCTCCAGTCCTTTTCTGCACCTCAGTAAATCATGGTCATTGATTCTGCATTCTTGCACCTCTTACTAACTTGCTTAGAATTTAACTGCTACCTTTATGATTTCATGTTGACTGATTTATACATCCCCAAATGTTTTGTAATCTCATCCTTTATCAGCATCTCTCTTAGGGTAGAAGTGCCTGTAAAGAATTGATGCAGGAATTACTGGGTGATAGTCTTTGATACATATTGCATGTCGGGCAGACTAGATGAACATAATGGACCTTCCTACCTTTCATACCTATACACTATGAAAAATATATCTATTTTTACCTCCTTAGTAATTCTTTGAACTTGCTTATTGTGCTTTTTTTTAATGTTACTCCCTTAATCATTTCCAACTTGTATATGCAATTCATGTCTTAAACAGAATCACATCCTTAGTCTTTCCTGCCACAAAGTTCTTTTCAGACAATAGATTCCTGGCCTAAAGCATCACCTTGCATATACACACAAATTTATTCTACTCATTTTTTGGTATCATAGAATCATAGAATCATTTATGTTGGAAAGGACCTTTAAGATCATCGAGTCCAATCAGCGCAAAAGAGATCAAAAACAGGAAAAAGAATGGGGGAGAGGTTGAGACAGGGATAAAAAGACCACCAGAGAGACTGGGACGACAAAGAAGAAGGAAGGGAAGACTGCAGGGATAAGAGAGAAGATATCTGAGAAGAAAGATGTTTGCGAGATGTCCATGAGGAAAGAAAATCCAAGAAGCATCACAGAAATGAAAGCAGCCCGAGTCCTCCTCAGTCACCCAAACGAGCACTTTCCTGATAGTGATACTCACAACAGTGGAGATGATAAAAATGAAAAGCACAGACTTCTAAGCCAGGTTGTGTGGCCACAGGAATCCCGGTTACTGAGCCCTTGTCATGTTACAGAAGAGTGGCAGAGTCACTGGGAAGAAGCAGAGCAAAAAATCAAACAGAAAGGAAAGTTCCCAGAATTATGAAGAACCAGAGATCAAAGAGAGGGTTTCTTCAGCAGATAATCAAAGAGGGCAACCATATGCTTCAGAGAGCACCTAGTCCACGCTTCAGGAAAATCTTGGACATTGCCCCTCTGAAGAAAGAAATGCTTCTGACGGAATGCATGATGACAGCGAGAAGTCTCAAGTGTAGAAAAAGGCCACAAAGAAGAAGAAAGATTAGGACAGTAGGGTGGAAAGGTACGCTAATGAATCAATGACCGGGGAAAGCCAGGTCTTTTCACCCAAGAAAGGTCAAAAAAAGAAAAATGTAGAGAAAAAGCAGAAGAGGTCCAAGGGTGATTCTGAAGTTTCTGACAAAGAAATTGTTCCACATCATAAATGGAAAGAAGGCCCAAGAACCTCCTCTGTAACAAAAGAAGAATTGGTTCTTTTCAAGTGGTTTCTCTCCACCTGAGAAAGCTGTGGCAGAAGTCCCCCAAAAAAGAGAAGATACAACATTTAGTGACTGGTATGTGGTAGTAGGAGAGAATTGCTCCCACTATGCCGAGCATATATGAAGATACACTCTTGGCCTCAAAGACCAAGAGGAAACCTTAACATGATGGAGAAGTAAAATCTTAAAAGTCCTTTTTACGTCAAGCACATGGGTCTGTAAGATGAGTTCAATCCTGAGGAGAGACATGGAGGAGGTGTCACAGATCATTGTCCCAGTCCTTCAGCTGCAAGATGAGGAAGAAGGTGTCATTCATCTGTTTTAAAATTTTCATATTAAAATAGGGAAAATGAATTATTTTGTCCCTGAAGATCCCTTACAGAGGGTAATTGTCCAATGCAATTTTTCTCCTACAGGCCTAAGAGAAGCTTCCAGGATTATGTAAATATGAAACGTGCATGCTGGACTCTTGTAGGAGTAAATGCATGTGTCTCTGATGGTTCTCAGGACAATAGGGATCTAGTGTTATATTGTCATGTTCATCAAGTCATTAATGGGTACAAGTTGCATCGTGTTTCATCTCAGAGAAAAAGGAAATTTTTTACAGTTAGAACAATCAATAAATGGAACAACCTTCTCAGGGATGTGGTGGAGTCCCCATCACTGGAGGTTTTCAATATGTGATTAGACAGGGTGCTAGACAATGCCATCGAGGCTCCCTTTCCCAGGAAAGGTTGGATGAGATGATCTTTTGAGGTGTCTTCCAAGCTGGGCTAATGTATGATTCTATGAACCATCGACTTCCATGTTGCACCCCAGAAATGAGAGGCAAGTTAAGCAATAGAGAAATAGAAGGAGGAAAGTTCACAGCTTCCTATCCTTGTGAAGAGATGTAACCCTAGGAGTCCACAATGAGCTCTGTGGGAGTCATCCCATGAATCCCAAGCAGAAGCTTACCAAGTCATTTCAGCACAGACTCTGTAGTTCATCCTGGAAGATGTAATTTATAAAGATCCATAACTTTGATTAGAAGGTACTAAAGGAAGGACATCGTATTAAGTTCATGAGTCAATAAGTCTAATATTTAAAAATCTGTTCTTTAGCTTCTTGAATTAACTTCAGCTTTGTGTATGGTGATATCTTTTTCTGGTAGATCAGAGCACCTCCTTCTATCAGAACTCTCTTCTTTGTGTACGTACTTTTGAATCATGATCAAGACTCCACTTAGTCTTCTGGTGGAAATATATTTAATGAAATGTATTTAATTTCTCTACTCTCTTTCTGTACTGAAGGTTTTCTAGACTAAAACATTCTGATAGCTCTCACCTGAATGATACTCAATATTTTCAACATTATATTGGTAGAATAGATGCCGGAAATGGACTCATGATTACAGCAGGGATTTCACAAATGCTCTGTCTACAAAAAGACAATACCTCTAACCTTTTTCATATATCATAGCCTTTGAATTATGTGGCTGAGGTTTTTTTCACTTGCCTAGCCGCTGTATTTCCCTGAGAACTAATGTTCAGCTGGTTAACTGCCATTAATATTTAAGCTGTTTTCAACTACCATATTATGCAGAAAGTGCTGAGCTTTAGTTTAGAAGTGCAACTCCTTTTGACCACCCAAGGATAATGGGATTTTACCACAGATCCCACTGGGGGATTTAACAACCTAAATAGAATCCACCATCCTGAAATTTGTAGGTACACAATATTGGAAGACAAAACAATTGGGGGGGGCGGAGGGATAAACTACAGAATATCCTGACTATGATTTCTGTAGTAAAACATAAGGTGAAAGTCAGTTTCATAGGACTTGTCCAGTGGTGGGGTTTTGCTGTTGTGGTAGGATCTTTTTCCTTTTTCTTTTTCTTTTTCTTTTTCTTTTTCTTTTTCTTTTTCTTTTTCTTTTTCTTTTTCTTTTTCTTTTTCTTTTTCTTTTTCTTTTTCTTTTTCTTTTTCTTTTTCTTTTTCTTTTTCTTTT
>Ga0181612_125475_pt1 | contig 18803 bp, 11 predicted proteins | sample HoacroProtozoa21_FD_119630 | JGI IMG/M metagenome (GOLD analysis project Ga0181612, IMG submission 119630) | Hoatzin crop microbial communities from Cojedes, Venezuel. Combined Assembly of Gp0051906, Gp0051904, Gp0051908 | reverse complement strand
TGGTCAAACATGATTTACCCTTGGTGAATCCATGTTGACTACTCCTGATAATCTTCTTTTCCTCCACTTGCTTAGTGATGACATCCAGAATGAGCTGTTCCATTATCTTTCCAGGGATGGGGGTGTGGATGACCAGGCCTGTAGCTCCCTGGGTCTTCCTTCTTGCCCTTTCTGAAGATTGGAGTGACACTGGCTTTCCTCCAGTCCTCAGACAGTTCTCCTGTCATCCAGGACCTTTGAAAGATGATGGAGAGTGGCTCAGCAATGACATTGGCCAGCTCCTTCAGCAGTCACGGGTGCATCCCCTTGGGGCCCATGGATTTGCAGGTGTCCAGTTTGCTTAAATGATCTCACACCCGATCCTCCTCAACCTAGGGAAGGTCATCCTTTCTACAGGCTTCCTCTCTTACCTCCAGGGACTGGCATGCCTGAGGGCCAGCCTTAGCAGGAAAGATTGAAGCAAATAAGGCATTCAGTAACTCCACCTTCTCTGTATCCTCTGTCACCAGGCCACCCACCTGATTCAGCTGCGGTGTCACTTCTTATTAACACTCGTCCCACTGTGAGTGCTAGCAAAACAGCTGGAAAAAATTGGGGATGCTTGAATATAAGCAATTGGCAGGTATTAAAATTCTTTGGGAGAATATTTTTCAGGATTCACTTCATTGTCTTCCTCTTTTCAAGAGCCTCTCTGAAGTTAGATATACACACTTACATAAAAAGTAGTATGAAGTTTCATTTAAAGGTAAAGCTAACAATAAAAACTTGAAAGCAACTCTTCCACAGCATCTACAGCCATGATTTGAGGAGTCTAATTGGATATCAATCCACAGGTCCTGTCCTGCAAATATTCACAAGTCTCTGTGAAATCTCAAAGTTGCGTGAAGATAAGCATATACCTAAGTATTTTCAGGAAGGGGAAGAATGTTGAGTTCTATTACTTTGAAAGCTGCTAGCATTCATTGTAATTTCTATTAATATTATATAAATTTTTACATGACTGTAATCAAACTGTAGGAATATTTAAAAGTATGTTTTGTCTGCAGTAATCTGCAAGCTTTTCCAAAAATGCAACCTGCCAAAGCAATGTACAGTCAATGCCAGTTCTATTGCCTATTTTAACAACCTCTCCTCTTGTCTTCTTTTGACTTTATTGGCAGTCTCTTCCTTAATTTTTTTTTATTTTATTTTTTTATTGGCACAGGTTTGCTATGAAAGGTATATGTTCAGAGCAGTTTGGGACGCGATTTTTTTTTCTGTTTTGGGGTGCGGGTGAGGGAAGTAAGAATATAGAAGTAAAAATGACAAATTACACCAGCTGTATTTACCATTTATTCGATACTCAATTTGGAGCAAGTGAGAGCGGTCAGTTTTTGTTTCTGTGACATGATTTATCTTTTTAACATGAAATGCAATAGATCTTGTATTGTATTACTAATAAAACAACCAAAGTATAATTAAAAATTTTTGCTAATGAATGCAGTGAACTTAACATGCAGGTTTTAAAGAAGTCTATGAAAACTAAACTTTTAATACTAAATATAAAAGCTCATATGAGAAATTTGAATCCAAGAAAGCATTAATTTGCAAAAAAACTTTATCCAAATCTAACTACAACCAGCAAGTTACTGAACACTTGTCCTAACTTCACAGGCTACAATAATTTCTTCAAAAGATAGGAATGATGTAGGATAATGACTTGACAGAAGATTGCAGAGCTCATGGTAATTTGCAGTTATTGGTCACCTAGAATAAAATACTGGTGACAGATCCGCTGTTCAACTTTTGCTGCTAATTACACCGTAAGTAGGATCAGAGAAAGCTGAAAGCATCTGCTTCCACAAAATACATATCCTTTATCTCTCCATTAAGCAAGGAAAAGAGATAAGAATAAACCTAAAAAAATATAGGAACAAACCAATAGAAAGTCTTAAAACGAAAAAGAAAATAAAAGCAGAAGGGTTAAATTGCTCAGAAAATGTAGATAGGAAACTATTATATCTAACCTGAGAAACTTTTTGTGAGTGATTAACTCCTTTATGATTTAAAAGATTTGTGGTATTTCATTGAAAAAATTCCCAATTATGGAAAACTAAGGCCTGAACACATGTCAGGCATTAAGCTTTTCAGCGGTACAATAATCTCTTGCTATGTATTTGTATCTTTTCCATTACCATACAGTAAATTTGCAAAGAACAGAACATATGGCATGCATTTTTGTATTTTTCCCCACACTGCCAATGCTCCTAAATGTTTTTTTCCTGTTTATAAATGCTGACTAAGAACATTAATATTCTAGTTTGATTTCAAATCCTTTCCTGAAAGTGTATTTTATTCTTTTGATTCCTCAGATACAAAGAGTTATTCATATATTTTAGGACCCAAGAGTTTCAATCAAATAAGTGAAATAATGTTTCCATTTTTGTTCCTTCTTCTCATGAAGGCAACAGGAATCAGGCCATTAAAAGATGATAAAATTCTTTTGAGGCCAAAAATGGAGATGTGCTTACCTGGACATCTAATTTAGCTGCATCTCTACATTTCTCTTTTTAGGGTTTTATAATTGGAATTAATCTTGAATTATTGTACAGCTAATTACCTGGTTTGGCCGCAGTTCCTAGTAGAGATTCTTCCATTAAAGACTACTGTCTCTGACCTTGGAAAAAACTTCAAACCATTGGCTTTCAACAGCAGACTACCAGTGTTTTCAGATGGGGAAATGTTCTTTTTGTGCTTATAACAAGCAATAACAAAGATTATAGATTTGAGATTACTTACATGGAAGAATTCTATAGGAGTCTGCCTTTGATACATGATCTATTATTGTTTTATCTTGTGAAATGAAATGTAACAGTTAGTTTCACAAGACTTAAAGAGACACCACAGTTGAAATTAAAAATTGAATTAGACTCTCTGACAGTATTTCACGCTTCTCATGCTAACATCAGTCTTTTTGGATTTTCCTAACGCATAGCAGGGGATATACTCGTATTTTTCTTTCAGCAGCCTTTATACTTTAAGAGTTGTACTTCATTTTAGAAGCCTAGAATGTGAGATATTTTGCATCCTCTTTCTTTTTGCGTGTGAAAAAAAAGCATTTTATAGAAGGCTACACCAGTGTGTTGCCCTAAATAAGAGGGTTTAGCAGTTCATACCCTGGGACAGCACCTCATAATTATTTCTCTGATACTACATTTTTACAGAGATAAAGCTATGTGCATGGTGAGGTTTTTAAATTTACTGCCCTTTGACTGTCTTTGTCCATGTTCTTGTGTTTATCTTTCCTTTTTCTCTTTGAGAATGGTATTTTGGCAGGGAGAGAGAGAAGGGAGTTACTGGAAGAGGTTTCAAAGCCAAACTCTTCAGAATTCTCTCTGGTCACACTCTAATCATAGTTTCTTCTACCAACTTTCAACTACTAAGCCATAAAGTTCAGGCTCCTGTTCTACATGTGCAAGATACAGTGTTCAAAGTTACAAGCAAAAAACACAGCTGCAGCGTGTTAAAACACAAGCAATTACAACACTCTTTACTGTGGTTTCTGTGCTATGGAAAAAGTCGTTTATAGGTCCTGGGTTTATCTGAAAGTACTAATTTATCCAGACTGAAACTGTCCCCAGTAGGTTAAAGGGGGTCAGTTTGGGGAAATGAAAGAAGAAAGTCTGATGAGTAGTTTCTCATGTCACCTGCTCCCTGCTTGTGCCTGTCCTTTCCCACTACCCTTCCTCCTGAGGACACTTCTTCCCCTCCCTTCAAAAACCAGCCTGCCTTCAAAAATATTTTTGCTGTTCTGTTGGTAAGGCAACAAAGTGCTGCCCCTAACCCCAGTTCCTCCCTGCTGTGGTGACCAGCAAGGTCCCTGAGAGCAGAGAAGGACTGATGGGTGGCTGTAGCTGTGGTGTTGATGGGCAGAGGAGAGGTCCTGCAGCTGAGGAACAGTGTTTCCAACAGATCATGGAGCTGAAAGACCTCAGCAGAGCTGTGGGAAACACCACCAGAACATCTAGGAGACACCCATATAATGATTTCTTTGTCTCTGTTTTTAAGATGTACAATAAGGATTAACCTGTGCTCAGGAGAAAAAAAAGTGAGAAGAAATCTTCACTTGCATTACAAACTACAAATGACAAGTCATTACTAGAGCCTTCAGCAGGCAAAATCGTACTTTCTAAGATTTTTCTTGTGAAGCTGCTAATGATTGGGATTGGCTTGCAGTTTTAATTAAGGCTGCTATTTAACATTCATACTGCACCTGTGCCTAGAAGCCAAGCAAACTGATGCCCCAAAATTCTGGGCATTGTTGCAAATTAATTGTCTTAAACATATGTGCAAAGCGGGCCATAAGTACTTCCTAATTTTGACTTTCAAATTTTAGTACACTTCCAGTTTCCTGTTCTCCTGAATCTTGAAGGAGATGGTGTGTCTTCAACTGGCATAAATTACAGTACAAGCTGGGAGATTTCAGTATCTGAGATCTAGTCGTCTGTTAATAATGTCTAGTACTTTATCTAACCCAGGAATAACAAAGCAGTTATTTTATTTACATAGCCTAATTACTGCAGTTGTTCTGTTTGGCAGTTATTAGAGTGTTATTGCTAAATTTATTGATACACCTGCTACTGGTTTGGTTGTTGTGGAGTAGGATTTCTGCTTACACAAACTTAAATATTTTGTATTTCTATATCATACCACTACTAGTACCCTCACCTTTATGAGCAACTACAAAATTTTTCAGGTTAACCTGAAAGACTTATGAAGGGAAAAAAAAAAAAAAAAAAAAAAACTCCACAGCACAACTATTTTTTCTAAATTTGTGCCTAAAATTTGTGTATTTAGGAGTTCTGAAGAGTTTTACCACACAAATTCGGAAGTCTAAATGACTTCCAAGAAGGCTTAGCCTCTTTTACCTGAGTGCAGAGAAAAATAAACTGCGGACTTTCTTAGAAGCAGTTACACTTTAAACTTGCATGATTTTTCTTCCTTTTGTTTTGCTTTGCTTCTGTTTAATCCAAGAAAAGAAAATGTCATGGCCTTGAATAACTGTTAGGCACATATCTCCCTCAGGATTATATTGGTCCTACTTGCTTCAGTCCCATCACTGCCTTTGAAAATTCCCCAAAGATGCTACAGTTAGTTAGATCATCCACATGTAAGCACTAGGCTGGCACAGGAGCTAAATCTACAAAGAGGTAGAGCCAAAGCAGAGCATTGTTCCTGCATGGGATTCCACCAAACCAGCACTGAAACCCACCTGGCATACATTCACCTATCTGCATTCACTCATAGGTTCGGAGCCTTCGCCCAACTTTTTATTAAAATAAAATGTTAATTTTGCAAGAACTATCTTTTTAATAAAAAATATTTTTTTTTTCTCACAGCATCTGTTTCCAAGGAGTGTCCTTAGTTCAGTGCTATGTCACCATTTAATTTAATACAGCTGTTCTATCACGACATTCTTTTCTCGTATCAACATAAATGCTTTGCTTTAGAAGTTTGTATGCTCTTGGAAGCCAATGCTGGGCAGAAGCACATATTTGCTACTTTTTGTTTTGTTTTTTCAGGTAATATCAAAATTATCAAACAAGTCTACGCTATCTCAGGTATGTCAGTCACCTTTTAAATATGCCAAGCTTTACTTTGAAACATGCAGAGAGTTATGGCCAGAGCAAAGCTGGAAAAACTCCAGCTGACTTCAGTGGTTTCAGAATGAGACTTTAAACAGCAACCTGCAGATAGTTCTGCCACTCTCCATTTATGAGTAACAGCTTATGAACTTTTCTTCCAGGTCCTGGATTTGGATATCCTACTATAGCACCTGCATTTTAAATACATGGTTACCCAAGACAAAGTTTTGAATACAAGTAACACTCATTCTCTGTAGAGTATAGGCTGCATCAGTACCAGGTCCTGTAAAATTTGATAATCATGACAGCCTTCAGTTGACTATTATGGTTGACAACAAAGCTATTATATTTTATACAGACAGGTCTTTTGCCATTATTTTAAATTCTTACCTTTTGATAAATGAAAAGGATCTAGTTCACCGAATTCATCAACGTATACTAATAGAAAAGCATTCATTCAATGGAAGTGTGCTGTAGCACACAGCAAAATTAAATCTATGCTGCAAAGCATTTAGATACTAACAGGGGCTTAGAACATTCAGGTAAATTCCCCAAATCTGCATTTCAACCAGCCATTCTTACTTGGCCTGAATGTCGGAAATTTGACTACACAAGCTCATCTGAGGTTTTCCATCTAAAGTTAGCAGTGCCTTAATCAAGCTTGATTAAGAGGAGTAGCTTGAAAAAAAAAAAGATTAATCTTTTCTGAAATCATGAAGTTACATTTGGCTGTCCTCGTCACTGAGATGTGTGGAGTTTGATGACCAGTGTCTTTTATTACCATGCAGCAGTAACAAACAACACACTACTCTTATACTGTGCTTTAATTAGCACATAAAGTACAGAACCCAGGTCTATACTGCCTCTAAATTGCTTTGGTTCCAACATCAAGCATTCAAATTGCATTTTCTTTAAAAACAGATGTATCTCTGCTTTTCAATGACTCAGTTCTGAAGTTGACACTGTCTTACCGCTGGTGCATTAACAGGACTGTATAAACTGAGAAATTTGCCTACTGTCCCAGCAGCGGTTTCAGTTATAGCATCTAAGAAGGACATAGAGGATGTTTGGACTTGAGCTGAACTGGTGCAGATTGCTCTTTATGCATTATGAATGGTTCCATATGAAAATGTGGAATTATCTGAACTATCTGCCTCAGTTCTTTCCCTTGGTCCAACAGGAGTCTGAGAGTGTAATGTAATGCCTCAGTAAAGCAAGATTAACCTACTCAAGTATATATACAATACATGGCTTGTAAGAACTATCATGTAATCTTTCTTGGTAACAAAATATATTGCAGTGAGGTCACTATTATGTCACTAGTGACCGTTTTTAATTGGTTTGTATCTTTCTCCTGTATGTACATATACACATAGTTGAAAAGAGAAGCTAAAAAGATAGCTAAAAAGAGCTATCTCTAATGAGAAATGAAAGCTGTGCTAGATCTGGGTTTGTTCCAGGATGAACACCAGAAGAAATTGTGTCTCTGCAACATCAGGGTCTGAATTTTACACTAGTATATATGATCTCCTATTTCAGACAGAGCTCAAGGGAAATGGAAATATAAAGAAGAGTCTCCCTTCAATTGTGGAAGATGAAGACGAGGATGAGGAGGGAGAAGAAGAAAGTAGCACCCTTTCACCTATCCATACAAGAAGCACAAATTGCTCTCAGCAGAAGAAGGCTGGAAGCAATAAAAGCCACCTAGGGAGAAACTTGAAGCAGTTGGCCTCAGGAACAGTGCCCTTTCATTCACCCATTCGTGCTTGCACTTCAAACCCCTCAAGAACCAAACACGAAACAGAGCTCCGTTACCACTCCAGAAGGAAGGAGAAAAACCTTAAGTTACACCTTTCAGCACTGACCACCAGTGCTCCAGCTGACCTAAGCCCAAGGTAACGGTTATGAACTATTGTTTTCTTCTTTATCATATAACTCCAATCAAAAATACCATGATTGTAACACTATAAAATATTTCTTTTTCTTTAGTAGTTGATAGTTTTGTTCACCCCACCGAGAAGGAAAAGTCCTCTTACTGTAGGAACTATTACATACTGTGCCGAATGTTATGACTTCAGGATTTTATTGTAAAAAAAAAGTATTTCTACCAGTAAAAAGGGAAAGTATTGAGTAATTATGAAAATAACTATTTGAATAGTCTGGCTTTATGGTATCATTTTGTCCATCTATAATAATATGCATTCCCACAACAGCACTGTGAAAGGTTCCAAGTCCATCAGAGAAACAGCAATTTAGAAGGCAAACAGATGATAATACAGCATAGCTGTGCGAATACAAAAATTACTGGAGTAGAGACTATAATGGAAAACTATTGTCTAGCAATTTTAGAAAATACTTTGTGTTTTTTATATTAGAGAAAGGAAACCTGATAATGCAAGTTATGCAGAGACTAAATATGGATTTGACATAAACAAGAGTCCTATAATAGTTTGTTGTGGTATTCTCAGTGTATAATTTTAAATATTTTAATTTTTTACTTTTACACTACTTGTAAGGAGATTTGTGTCTTATTTCTAAATGGCTGCAATATAATAATTAACTATTAACCAAGAGTTTTGGGAACAGTTCTTTGCAGAAATCACAATCACTTTTCCACACACGAGAAGCTGCAGCTGTTGATCTTCCACTTCAAGTTTTGGTTTCTATAATTTGAAGTATTTTACATGTTCAAGAACTTCCTTTATTCACTAGAGACAGAGTGGCAGCTTCAGCAACTTGCCATTGCAAATGTGAAATAGCCACAGCTTGACCAATATTTGTTTAGCTCAGTCAAGGCACCTGTACCTAAGGATGCAAACATAAAAAGGACATGGAAGACTATATAGAAATCTTTCCTCCTCATCATATATTTGATCAGTACAGTTACATTTCAAATAGGAGCAAGATACAAACTGACTTTAGATTTGTTAATACAGGGGAAAATAATGTGTGGAAAACCAGCTTCTGCACTATCAAAACTGAAATGCATAGTGGATATTTTCTCATTTCTTTCACAGATCTCATACGAATTTAGTTCAGGTCAGCTATGGATAAAGGTTATTATCATTTGCACAGCGAGTTATAATTCAGGGAAAAGCTACCTTTTATATTTTCTGCTGAAATGTAATCTTGCTCGTTATTGTTCTGAATATATGCAGCCAGATATTGGCACCTAAGGCTGCAAGAGCAAATGTGAAACAAGTGTTGTTACACATATTATTATTTCCTATGCCCATTCATAATTTTATAAACACAGAATAATCCTGTTAATAGGCTGAAAAATTGGGCCAAGATGTATGTGTTTTTCAGCTTTGTTTTCCAGTCAGAACACTTTCATGTTATTTCCTAAAATAAGTTTATATTATCAGAACATTTAATCTGACAAGTTAAAACCACATTTAAAAGAGCCTTAAGTGTTTCTTAGTAAGTATTAAAGATAAAATAAGACCTTAAATAAGATCCTCACTTTTTGCTGTTGGACAGCAATATAAGGGGAAGGCAAGACTCTGGTTGAAATGTCCCGTCAGTGCAGTTGTGAGGTGTATAACCACAATTTGTCAAGAGAATATACTTTGTCTGCATAAGAATCTTGTTCTACTATAGATGTTCCCTAGAGTAACCCAACCAGAACTCTTCACTGGTGCTTCAGGTTCTTTGCTTGTACACCACAGTGAAGGCAATAAAGCACAGAGACTAGGTGAAATATCTAAACAGTTCTTAGCACAAGCAATAGAAGCTAGCATTCTATCTTCTAGGATACCGTCACAGTCTTTCCAATCACTTTTTGGGTACTGCTTATGAAGAAGAGCATCAAAAGGAAGAAAGTGTAAGTGATAATAAAGGCAATCCTGGGAGGAGGCATTTATGCATTTGAATCTCCCCAGACCCACACAGACAAACGCACTCTAGACTTGACCGACTGGATAGAAGAGGCCATATGTTAACCTCTTCTGACTTTTTGGCTTCTAGGAGTGGAGGAGAAAATTCAGAGCTCAATAGCTAATTCAGAAAGGGGTGAGACTTGCCATCACTTTTGTCCCCTTATGTTTTCAACTCACTAGATTATGTTGCTCCACAGCCAGTTCCTTATATATGAATAGGCATCTTGCCCATTATGTATTTCCCACATGTCTGTCTTTTGGCTCTCCAGAACTAGCTATTTTTGCTAATACAATTTCTTTTTAGTCTGAATCTTTAAACACTTTAAAGAATATAGTGTCTATAAATTCCAAGTCACTTCTGAGTAGGTTTTCCACTGTCTGCTTTAAAGACAGTTAAAATGTTAGCATTTTATATAATTAAAACCAGGAATACTGTTCTTTAAAATTTGCTTTTTGAAGCAGGGAGGCTAGATGACATTAAATAGGTTTTATAGCAAATTTCAAAGTAATCACTCAAGTTTTCAGCTGCAGATAACAGCGTAGGCCAGAGCAGCTCAAGCACCACATTCAAGTCTCATCTCCTCCCAGAGATTAGAGTTAAGATTAGAGTGAAGTCTAGTAACACCCAGCTGGCATCATGAACACTCAGACATGACACAGAGCCCTAGTCTCACACGAAGAGCCAAGAAGGACAAGACTATATGGTACGTGCATAGAGCTCTAAGTTACATGGGTCTTGCAAACCAAATACATCACAGATATCTGTGTTGTCTGTTCTTCCTTTCTGCAAACATTTCCAGTCAAGAGGATTGTTTGAGAATATCCTTATTAGATGGAAAGTCTAATTTCCATCATCACAGTTATCACCATTGACTGAGAGGCCAAGAACTGACTGCTTTAGCCCTTCCAGATTAGTATTCAACTCACCTACTACTGTAAGACAAATTCTGAATTTTGTGCCTAGACAAAACAAGAAGTTGATGCTCCATGTCTGTCAAAACTGGCAGTTTTCTGAGTCACTTTCATTGACTTTAAAACAGTTCTCTTTATAGCACAACTTATTATAAATGAGAACAAAAAATACTCATAATTACATACTTTTAATTATACGTATTGATTCCTCCATCTGATACCAGTTTTCTATTCTTTGTATGGAGCACTTGACTATTGTATAAAATACTTCATTTTTTTCCTTTGGATTTCTTATCCCTGCAAATTGGAGGTCAGCTGCAATGCATGAGTAGAAATAACCGACAAAAATGCCCTTTCTAGTAGTTAGATCCAATACCAAAACTAATGTAACTGGACATTGCAGGCTGGTCTACACATCTTCCTATATCCAGTTAGCAAATAACATTGCTCTGCCTGAGCCAGTAACTTTTAACTGAATTTCAGAATAGCTATGTGTACAGCAACAACACTTTTGACTGTTGTTTACAGGCATGCTTTCATAAATACATTATGTTCAGGCTTAGGGTCTGCCTAAGTAAGCATAATATAAGAGCCTGACTGTTATGTGCGGGGAGATTTAAACTTAACAAGAGCATAGTGACACATCTTCAGCTTGTGTAGAAGAAAGAGTGGCAACAGATTACTTTAGATATGAAAAGCAAACTATATTCAATACAGGTTTTGTTAGGACCAAGAACATACTTCAGAAGTCAAGAAAATTTTGACATTTCAGTTAATTATGTTTGGTCTCACATTCCTTCCTCTAACGGTAAGTCTAATATTTAGTGACTCATAAGAATTTATACCACCATAATAGTTCTTAATTCTCTCTAAACTCATTGTTGTGCAAAAATTACTATCGCTTAAAAAGGTGCCTCTTGGGAGTAATTTTGACAACATAATTATGAATGTGATGTTCATGAAACTGTTCCGTCACTCCAATTTTTCTCAATAGAATTGTTGATGGGATTGAAGATGGAAACAATAATGAGGAAAGCCAAACCTTTGACTTCAGCTCTGATCAGCTTAGGCAGGAATCCAGGTTATCGCCTACAATTGGAGGTAAGTTTTGCCTGGGAAAAATCACTCTTTAGAGAAACCAGTTTTCACAACTGCTTTTTGTTTCCCTTTGTTTACTCGATTCTCAGAAGTGGCATAAATGTATTAACACATTTCCATACTTCCAGTACCATTTCAGTACCACCAATTGGTGCTGTAGAAGAATACAACACAGTCTCGAAGGCCACTTATTGTTTTCCTGCTACCAGACAGCCATGATAAAACAACTTTGCAAAGAGTACTATATTTTCATGTATTATATTTTACCAGCAGTATTGCAGGATCAGCCAGAAGCCTCACACTCCCAAACCTTCGGGCATGGAAAGTACTAAGCACAAGACAAAAATTTAACATAAAAACATTCTAATACCACATAAAAAAAATTAATAAAGAGCCATATGCAAACTTGCCTCTCAATTTTTATTAAAAATACTTACAAAAGTGGAGGAGTATGGAAGTACCTAGATTTTTGGAAGTAAAAGAGTGAAAACCTTGAATAGCAAAAAGTTTCAGGAAGCCTTAAATGACCTGCACTCTGAAAAGATTGCTAAAATAGCACCACAGAGGAATAGCGCATATCAACATGGAAAAAAAATAAAGAGAAAGATAGAGAAGGAGACCAGTGGACTAATGGTGAAGTGATGCAACTAGTGCAGCTCAGACTTCTTCCAACATCCCTTCTTTTACGAGTAAACAATTATCGCATAGTTATGTACCTTTTGCATGGAGGCTGTTAGGTCAGTTTATATTCGTCTTAAAGCCAAACAGAAGAATAATAAGTGAAGCTTAATTGTATCTCCGACTTTTTTAAAACAGTTGACATGTCACATGGTTGGCTCCAGGGTTATCATTTTCGGTCCTTTCAGTTTCAGACTGAAGACAGCAGTACGAACTTTACTAGTCACATTTTTCTTACACATTATATACTGAACATTAAACATAAGATTTTATTTTCATTTGATCCAAGTTCAAGCTGGGTTTAAATTTAAAGCATTGGATAAGTGCAAAGAATAGCATTGCTACTTCCAAGTTATTATACTTCTTTCATTTACATGCATTTGAATTATTTTCAGAGGCTGAAATTGGTGCTGCTGTGCTTGTTATCAAAGCAGAAGAGACCAAACAGCAGATCAGCAGGCTTAATAATGAGGTAACAAGCTTTTGTGGTGGTTGGAGGATGTTAACAAGAATTCAAGGAATGCTGGAGAAAACTCAGAAAACTTAGGAATATGATAAATGTGTGATAAACCAGTTTGCAAAACTGGATGGTGTTCTTAAATTTAGGGAAGTATGGGGCTTTTAACTCTTTCCTAGATTAACTTTCTACATGACAGCTGTATAAAAGCTTGTGTCATGTGAGGTTAGCATAGTTAGTGTATCTAATTTTCTTAGGATTTATCCTCTTCTGTATCTGCTTCTGTTTCTCTCTTTTCTCTCATTCTTTCCCCAAGACCCTTCTTCCAACTTTTCTTGTTTTGGTGAATACTATGCTTTGGAGAATTTAATTGAAAGAATTGCAAATCAAGTCACGTTCAAATTCACCTCAAACATTTCAAATCACTTTATCTGTGCCTATGTAAACAGAAATTCATCCATTCCTGCTCTCCTGCTCAAGCAATATGACCTGAGGAATGCAGAGCCAATATTGTTCAGTGGTGCTTTCTCCCCTTCTAATAACTTCAAACCTGTAATCAACTACCAATCTGACACTAAAGAGGAGATGTTATCTGGCTAAACTGTTTCACATATCCAGCCACTGCAGTACTTTGCCTAACAAGATGAAAGCATCAGACTGTAACTTCACAGTTATATTGCAAGACAAAAATCTGTTCCCAGCATACTCTGCCTTTCAGTATGAAGAGAGTAGAGACAATGTCTTATGATTCCACATAAGGAAAGATTTAAATAAGTCCAACCACATAGTTTCACTTCTTTTTTCCTGACCTCTCTGGTTACCAGAAATGTCAAGTTTTAAATTATTTTTCCTTACAGTGTACACTTTCCTTAAGTGTACACTTAATCTAGTTACCCTTTATTTCCATATACGAAGTACTGAACTTGTAAACCTCTTTCATCCTGGGTCAGGCTAACTTGGTCAGATAACTTAAACGACATAAGCTAAGACTGCATGCATGGTTAGTTAGTGACTATAAATGCATTACCTCAGTTGTAGGCCAAACTGTGGAGTTCAGGCAAAAATCTCATGCCCCATCGACTACAGTTTTTTTAGAAGTCTTGGTCAAGGAACTTGAAGATATCTCCAAGATGTTCACTGACAAAACTGTTATGATAGAAAATTATATTTCCTATGTAATACTTTTGAAACAGACAAGTCATATTGATTCATCCTTTTTGACTTTGAAGAGGACGGATATTTTTAAAATATGAAGATGTGTTATGTGGTTATCTGCAAGAGGCAGTTGGAAAATATATCATGGTGGCAGATGTGCTAAGGCAGGCAGCTTGTGGATTAACAGAAAATTTCAACTGCAATAGTTATGGGCTTGTCATTGCTTTTCTAGTGAAAAGTAATAAATAAATCTTGAAGCAGGGCAGTATGTTAAAAAAAAAAAAAGAAGAAAAAAAAGCCATGATGAAGGTCATTTCCCTCCACAGATAATCTTCATTTATCCTTGCTAACACTATCTGAAGAAAATGTTACACAACTTAGCTGCTCATACTAACACAAAAAAGGAAATGTGACCAAATGCAGTAAACCACTAAAGTTTCCACACAGGGAAACAGAATCTAAAATCTAAAGGCAAATATTTCACCTTTCTGAATATGATTCACTGTTTAATCTTAAAATTGAGGAGGGGGAGATCAGTCCATTTTTTCACATACTATGCTACCGGTGATACTTCACTTGAAATAAGCGGTGCTTACCTCCGAAGACTTCAGCAATCTCTTCTGGGATAGAGGTGGATTTGAACCACCAATTCTTGATTAAACAAGTCAACCATTAGGTTGTCAGACGTAAGAGTCATCAGCAGCATGTCCTTCTCTTCTTTCCACAGCAGAGTGAGAGAAGTGGGTTCGTCTATAGTCTCTGTCTGCTGAGCAGGTATTTTGACTCCTGTAAGTGGAAGAGAATCTCTGGAGATTTAAAAAGAGTACCACCAACTTCTGGAGTCTTGCCAGCTTGGTGTGCGAGACTGAATTTGTTTTCACATTCCATAACTGACTGGGGCCTGCACCAACACCGAGTGCTAAGTACTAAAACTGCAAGCCAAACAAGGTTTTGGTAGGTTTAGACAACTTTGGGCAACATCTGAACTGATATACATCTAGCCTGGCTAGTGATAAAATTACATTAATAATAATGCAACCAGAAGATATAAATAACGCAATAATGTTAAAAAAATCTGAAAATAGTTGTACTTGCTGTTTAGTCACAGCAGAGAAAGATACCTTTCTCTGATTACAGAACCTCATAGAACTTACAGAGCTACACGATGCTACATGATGGATTACAGAAAACCCTACACTCTGGAAAAGACATCAGACTTTGTCTAGGAGCCTAGAGGAATGTTTATATTCAACTTTGCGGTACCTCTAAGATTAATTTACTCCATGCTGTAAAAAGTACACTACATAGAGTACATCTTCACTAGTGTAGAAATGTTTAAGATGAAGTTTGTTGTTGGTGCCTTGCAGTACTTGAAAGGAGTATTCTCTACTTTCCAAGCTCATGTTTTGTTTGCTAAGCAATCCCCTAGCAAAGAAAACGCATTCTGCATTCTGACCAAGGAAGTGTCTTAAACACAGAAATACTCATATACGTGACAATTCTCAATTCAATGTACAATGCATGAGAATACAATACGGACAAATATTGGACTGGGACATAAAGAAAAAAAAAAGGCACAAGGAGAAATTCTAAACCAGTGCAGATTAAGATTTCATAGGTAACATTCTGGGCTCAAATCTCAGAGACAGATGGGTATCCTCCAAGTCCTCCCATGGATCAAAATTTACATTGAAAAAACTGCATGACTATAAGGCTGCTTAATTGCATATTCTACATGTATTGAAACATGCCCCATCTGGAGTTTATGAATTGACAGTACTGACTCGGTACTTACCCAAACAAGCCTATGGGCACCCTTGCTGGAATACACTAGCTGTTCCTTGGATTTTTTATTGCTACACTAAGCATTGAACAACACTTTGAGACCCAGTGCTTACATCATTCCCTCACTCGATGATGACCGTTAATGGAAGATTATGACTGATGCTGCAGCAGACCGCTAGCAGTAGTTAAAATACCAGCAGAGCTGGAAATCAACTTCTTTCTCTATTAAGACATGCTGTCTCCTCCTGAAAAACAAAATATGAGAAAACAGGTCACAAGTAGCCGACAGCAGCAAACATTATCATTAATACATTTTCCAGTAGAGATCAGAAGTCTATCAACAAATGCAAAAATAACTGCTTTCATAAAAGGCAATTGTATTACAAAGTTCACTAGTTAGCTTAAAAACATTTCAGCTGTTCGCTGGGGGAACAAAGACATGCATCTTCCCATACAGGCATTCAATACAGTCTGTTGTTAGCAAAGCAAAGCAAAGCAAAAAAGAGTTACCCCGCAGATAAATCTACAAAACAAGCTATACCTAACACAAATATTCAGTGGAGCTCTTGGCAGTATTTTAGGTGTATGACATTCACTACATAATCCAAATGAAAGATCATTCCCCTAAGAATGGGACTAACAAAAGACAGAGTCTTTAATTTGCTTCTCAGTGTTTGTAACATACTAACTTTAGGACTAATGCATGCATAGACTTCCTCTAAGGAGGGTAGGCTCCAAAGTCAGCACTGCCACCTTATTAGGCAATATGAGAGAAACTTGAACAGACCCAACGCTCCATGGTTTGGCCGCTCAACCAGTTACCCAACTTATTCATTCCCTCACCTAACTTGAGTTCTCATTTTAAGTTCAAATCAGATCCAAGCTGATAAAAGCGAATTTCCCTCCGGTTCAGTATTGCAAGGTGGAGTGGAATAGGACTAATTCATCTCCTACCTTATCTGGCCATTCCACTTAGTTTAAATAATCATTGAATAAAAAAAGCATGATTTTCATTATAGTCCAGTATGTTCAGTATGTGGCAGGCAAGAGAGTTAAGGTTCAGGTTTTGCTTCTGTAAAAATGCAATTATTTAAGCAATAGTTTCAAAGTTAAGCGACTGAATACTCAACAGCATGGCACATTTTCTGAGCTGGGGAAAGCTTGATTCGAAGACCTGCTCCAGATTAGGCAGAGTAAGAATTTAGGAACAGGTCTTCTACCTTATAAGTATGTATCCTTCCTTTGCAGAGGTCTGTACACCCAACTTGGTCCTCCCAATGCATTTGTCTGCAAACAGTGGAGTGTACCTAAACATTCAGCATTTTTTCAGAGGCATCATTTACCTGGTGCAATCATCCATAACCACTAAGGAGCACAGAAATAAAAACAGGAAACCCCTACACAGATTTTTCTGAGAAATACAGATGGCCATAAGTCTAGATTAAAGCACCTATCACTGTCCCATTGTCTGTATCCTATAAGGCTTTTAGTTCTCTGTCATTTGAATGCAACTGTATGAAAAGAGCATGGAAATACTTCTACTTTGATCCAACTCGAAAAACCCAAATCTGAATTATTTAAAACATAGACCAGTTAAAAATAAGAAAATACCCAAATTTTAGCTTTCTCCCATAATTTGCAGAGTGCACATGTACATATTCTTCATTCAAATACACAGGTACATAATTTCACGCTCACATATACAGGCATCTTGCACAGTGCATGTACACAAACTCAGATTTCTTTGTCATGTCCCTTGTTTTTCACATATGCAACTCAGTTCCAGTACAGCCTCCTTCAGCTTCAGAATTTGGGGGCTTATTTCATACTTTACCACATCAGTAGACCCTACATTTATAATACTAAAACAGTATAATCAACAGAGTACTCACATTTCTCCCGTTCAACTGAAAAACAAACAAACTTGTGGAAATATGAATAGAGTCAGGTTTTGTACTAGAAAATTGCCTTCTATTTAGCTGCATGTTGGCGCACTTAGTGGAAATTCAGCTATTTTTAATTTTAGGTTTTTTAGATGCAAGTGCTTCAAACACTCTAAAAGCATTTGGCACTTATTCAGAACAGAGAAAATGCATTCAGAGGGATATTTCACTTGATCTAACAAAAGGAATAATCCTAAGTAAATACTTCTATTTTCCCAATCACCTAAAGAAATTTTACAAATAGATTATTTTAAATCGTATTTCACACCCAGTTGCCAAAAATCAATCTCATTCTCTTCTCAGGACAGGAAAAAAAAACCACTTTTTTTTTTTTTTTTAAGCAAAACATATTCCTTAATACTAAAAATGTATGCACATGATGGAAACAGTCATTTCACAATCTGTGTCAATGAAGAAAATCTGGTAAAGTTAATCAGATCTTCATTTTCTCATAGGGCATGTACTGCTGAAGTTCAGTGTCCCTTCCTGTGTCCACTAAAAAAAAAAAAAGATGTTGATAGATCATGACAGTATGCTTAATTCCTGCAAAGTGTGATTCAGCAAAACTCCACAGACAGTTTTCTATAATACTCCTCATAGGCAGAATATTATACTTGTATTCATGCCACTGATGTTTTCTATCAAATGTAACATTTAACATTTATCTTTGTTGAATTCCGTATTACTGATATTTAAAAGTGACCATTAATTCCATTTAGCCATTAAAAACAAACATTACATGAAAACAGATCAGGATAGGCTACTAAAATGAAATGTCCATGTATGACAGCAAACCATTGATCATAAACCATTCCAATCATGTATGAATCCAAATCACAGTGATTACATCTTGGTCATATTTTCTTAGTTGTTTTAAAATAACATCTTCTGAACAGTAAGATCTGACAAGTCTTCCGACAAAATATGTACTACATCTAAAGTTTCTTCTTATCTGTTAAACCAGCTTTTTTCTCTTAAAGAAGAGAATTACTTTGTTTTGCCATGATTTATTCTTGAGAAATGTATGTTGCCTGTTCTCTTTTAACTATTTATTTAGGTCCTTATAGAAATTGTTTGCTTAATACTTTTGTCCAGTATCATATACGCAACCTCAGACTTTCTTTCAATAGACCTCATCCAGGCAGGTTTTGAATATGTCCAGAGAAGGAGACCCCACAACCCCTCTGGGCAGCCTGTTCCAGTGTGTCATCACCCTCAGAGTAAAGAAGTTCTTCCTCATGTTCAGATGGAACTTCCTCTGCTTCAGTTT
>Ga0181612_127308_pt1 | contig 18806 bp, 16 predicted proteins | sample HoacroProtozoa21_FD_119630 | JGI IMG/M metagenome (GOLD analysis project Ga0181612, IMG submission 119630) | Hoatzin crop microbial communities from Cojedes, Venezuel. Combined Assembly of Gp0051906, Gp0051904, Gp0051908 | reverse complement strand
GGGGGGCCCCCCGCGCCCGCCACACCCGCACAGTTCTGCTCGGCGATGCCGACATTGAGATACTGATCCGGCAGTTCCTTGCGGAAGGCGCCCGTCTTGCAGGATTTGCCGATGTCCGCATCGACTACCAGGATGTTCTTATTTTCTTTACCGAGGGCTACAATCTCTTCTCCGAAGCCTTCTCTTGTTGCTTTTTTAATTACTTCTGCCATGTTAACATCCCCCTCTCTCAAGACACATAGGCGGCTTCCAGCTCAGCCATTGCGATCTTGTACTGTTCTTCGTTGGGTGCGGTTCCATGCCAGCCGCACTGGTTTTCCATGTAGGATACGCCGTTGCCCTTGACCGTCTTTCCGACGATGCATTTCGGCTTTCCGTTTTTGGACGAGGTGGCCTGATCCAGTGCATCCACTACCTGCTGCATATCGTTGCCGTCAATGTTCCAGACTTCGAAACCGAAGGATTCGAACTTTTTGCCGATGTCCAACAGCGGCATGATCTCGTCGCAGGTGCCGTCCAGCTGCAGATTGTTGTAGTCAACGAATGCGATGACGTTATCCAGTTTGTATTTGTTGGCGGTGCCGCAGGCTTCCCAGATCTCGCCTTCATCGCACTCGCCGTCGCCCAGAGCCACAAAGACGTTATAGTCTCTGCCGTCCATCTTTCCGGCCAGCGCCATGCCGACGCCGCAGGCAAATCCCTGACCCAGAGAGCCGGTGGAGATATCGATGCCCGGACATTTCTTCATGTCCGGATGACCCTGAAGGATGGAGCCTTCCTTGCGCAGGGTATCCAGTACGCTCATATCGAAGAATCCCTTCATGGCAAGCGCTGCGTATTGAGCAGGACAAACATGTCCTTTAGAAAGTATAAATCGATCTCTGTCTTCCCATTTCGGATTCTCGGGATCTATCTTCATCGAATGGAAATAGCAAGCGGTAACAAACTCAGCAATCGATAACGATCCTCCCGGATGACCCGACTGAGCTTTGTAAATCATATCGATCACATGTTTTTTTATATCGACACATGTATTTTGCAATTGCTTGATTTCTACTTCATTGCTCATATCTTAAGTTTCTCCTTTTTAATATTTTCTTCAGTATAACACATTTTCAGGGTTTGAACACTCCATTCGCGGCAGTTTTATCGACAAATATTTCCAGTGCAAAACCGTCCTCCTTTCCTCTGCGTCCGAGCCTCACCCATTTTCTTCCCTGCCCTTTTAATTTAGGGTTGTTAATGGTAAAATGGGTGCAGTTTATTACGTGTTTCATGGAGAGAAAACGAATGGAAAAACAAGCTTCGATCGATACCTCCTCCAGATTATCCTATATCGATTATCTTGAGGTTCTGGCAATAACATTTATCGTATACTGCCACTACAGCGTGACTGCAGGCACTTCGCCGGCGGCCAATATTCTCCTGCTGTTTTCCTTTTCTTTCTGTGTCTCGATATTCTTTATGGCGAACGGCACTCTTCTTATGAACCACCCGCTGAATCTGAAAAAGCATCTCAAAAAGATTCTCTGGCTGTTCATCGCCACCGCGGCATGGAAAGCCGTTTACCTGCTGACCTATTATCTGACGCAGGGTCACACACTCTCCCCCGCCACTACCAAGGACATCTTCAACTACTTTTTGGGCTATGACCTGACCGACCCCGAGATTCCGGCCAGCCACTTTTGGTTCATGTATGAACTGATCGGGCTGTATCTTATCTTCCCGCTTATTAAAATCGTTCACGATTCCGGGCACCGGGAGATCCTGAAGTATCTGATGATCCTGCTGTTTCTCTTTGTTTTCGTCTACAGTGAATATGAAAACATCGTACTGCTGCTGGAAGACCGATACGGCATAGAGCTGTTTTCGCTTTATCCTCTGAAGTCTTCCATTTTCCCGCTGGATAAAGGCAGCGGATTCCTCCTGTACTTCCTGCTGGGGCCTGTTCTGCACGATCACTTTTATGTTCACAGGCAGGACCGCAGTCGCTTTACTCCGGTTCTTCTGTTCTTCCTGTTCTTTTTCTTCTATGCTCTTCTCGTAGCGGAAAAGACTCTTACGACCGGAAGCATTGTCGGAGACTGGGAGAAGTGGGGCGACATGCATTTTCGTCTCGGAGCCTTCGGCGGAACCGTCTGTCTGTATTCTTTCTTTGCTTACTGCAGCAGACCGATCAAAGGGCTGGATAAGATTGCCGCCTTCGTTTCGATACGAACCATGAACATCTACTGCATCCACATGCTGCTTTGCTATCTGTTCATTCTTCTCCATTACCAGATCTGGCCTTTTATCAGTCTGGGAATGCATATACTGAAAACCTTTATTATAATAATCTTATCTCTGCTCATCACGGAGATCATGACCTATATTCCCGGGCTCAGCCGATTGTTCGGCGTCAAACCGGACCGGTTTTCCAAAAGAAAAAAAGGATGATCTGTAAAAGATCATCCTTTTTATTTTAGTCTGTAATCTCAGAGAGTATAACAGCCATCTGAACTCTTGTCGTAATCTCGTTCGGCTGGAACGATCCGTCGTCCGAGCCGCTCATCACGCCGTTTGTCGTAGCCCAGATTATGGCGTCTCTGTAGTATTCGCTGATCTTCGAAGCATCGGTGAACTGTTCGATGTCACCCGTCACTTCGGGAGATCCCGCATAGCGGTACAGCATTAGTGCAAGATCTGCTCTGGTAAGTCCGCGCTCCGGATAGAATGCCGTCGAGGTTGCGCTGTCGATGTATCCCTTTGAATAAGCCCATGCTACGGGACCGTAGTACCAGGCATCTGCGGGAACGTCATCAAACGATACGCTGTAACCCGAAGTATCCTCATTTCCTGCCAGTGCATTGAGGATCACACAGGCCTGAAGGCGGGTCACTTCCTCATTGGGTGCGAAGGTAATCTCATCTACGCCGGACATCAGGCCTTTCTCATAGACATCCTTCACAAACTCATAATACCATTTTTCCGGTGTTACATCCGTAAACGGAAGCTCTGTCTTTTCTTCATCTTCATCGGAAGCTTTGGAATCGCCGCTGTCCGTGCTGTCGTCTTCCAGTACTTCCTTGATCTTCGCCGCGGCTTTTGCCACGGAAGCCTCATCCGGCTGCATGACATAAAGCGGCTGCGATCCGCCGGAATACGTCGACTTCATATCGTCGGTTCCGGTGACGGACTGTTTTTCGAAGGTCCATACGGTTCCTTCGGAGATCTGCCGGTTGATCATCTGGGCAATCTCTTCTTCGGAGAAGTTCGTCTCCATGTTTTCCTTCAGACCGGACAGGATCTTGCCGGCGCCGGTGATTCCTGCGGGAGAGGTCAGCTTATCGAATATGATCTCGATGACCGATTCCAGGTTGCGTCCTCTCTGGCTGTCGCCGTCGGGGAACGCGAATCTCTCTCGTACATAGCCGATGGTCTGGTCGCCGTTGAGATGGTTGGTACCTTTGCTGATGTGATATCCCTTGTAGTAGGTATTGAACTCATACTCTGATTCCACATCGATACCGCCCAGTGCATCGACCAGCGTTTCCACCGTGGTGAAGTTCACTCGTACGTAGTAATCGATATCCGTGTCATAAATGGACTCCAGTGTGCGGATGGAGGCATCGATGCCGTAGATTCCCGCATGAGTCAATTTGTCTTTCTCGGTGCCGGAGATTCCCGGAATGACCACATAATAGTCTCTCGGTGTATGTGTCAGCAGGATCGTATGGGTCTTGGGATTGACCGTCATAATGATATTCATGTCGCTTCGGCCGGTGCTGGAAATGCTTCCGATGGCATCGATACCGCTGATGAAAACATTGAACGGCTTGTCTACGCTGGCATCTTCGTCATCCTCGTCCTCATCCTCCTGCGTCTCAACGACCGTTTTGACTTCGTAGGTATAAAGGATCCGTACCTGATCGTTGTAGTCGTCCATATGATCAACAATGATGTCGTTGTAGGCTTTATTGTAAATGACCGCATCGACTTCCCCGTTGACCAGTGCAATGCCTTCATCGATTGCCGAGCTGAATTCCTCGGTCTTGATGGAGTTGCCGATCGTATCCTCGATGTTTTCCTTCATCTTGCTGACATTGCTGCTGTTTTCCGAGGTGCTGATACCGAAGGTATAAGCCGCCGCATCATTGATGGTCTCCGCGGGGTCATCCTTCCGGACAACAACGATCATGTTATCGATCTTATAATCGCTGTCGGTCACAGTGTGCAGGGTATCATTGACTCTGTACATATAGAAGTTGAGCACACCCAGAACCAGTATCACCAGCAGCGAAAGGAGAAGTCCGATGACTTTCCAGCCGCGACGGCGTCTGGAGACGAGCCAGATGACGATCAGAAGCGCCAGGCATAGTGCCGCAGCAAGAATGACCATCAGCTTCAGGGGCAGAAATCCTGAATCGAATACCTGATATCCCAGAAGAGCGCTCAGTCCAAACTGCAGCAGGCAGAAGATGACCGTCAGAATCCTGAGTCCGCGGGACTCGCGTCTGGTGGCGTCTTCGTAGTACTGCTGGTACTCCTCATCCGTCATATCCTTGATCTTTGTTTTTCTTTCCTTTGCCATTTAATAACAAGCCTCTCTTAATTTCTTTTTTCGATAGGTTGTCTGAATCAGTAGTCTGAATGCCGCTGAGATCTCTTATTTTTTCATTCCATAAGTTTTTATATTATAAGACGAATCTCATGTTAACACAACCCCGAAACAAATCAAGCCCTAAAAAGTAAATTTATTTCAGTTCGCTGTTGCACAGCTCCAAGGCCCGTTCGATTACTTTATCCATATCATAATATTTATACTCGCCCAGTCTTCCGCCGAAGATCACATTGGATTCCTTGTCGGCAAGTTCACGGTATTTCTCATACAGAGCTCCGTTCTTTTCGTCATTCACCGGATAATACGGCTCATCTCCCGGATGCCATTCGGAGCTGTATTCTCTGCTGATGACCGTCTTTTCCTGGGTTCCGAATTCGAAGAACTTATGTTCGATGATCCTGGTATAGGGTGTCTCCGCGTCCGTGTAGTTCATGACCGCATTTCCCTGATAGTTCGGCGTATCCAGAACTTCCGTCTCGAAACGTACTGAACGGTACTGAAGGGTTCCCAGTTCATAACCGAAGTAGGCATCGATGGGGCCGGTGTAGATGATCTTATCGGCTTTCTGAGTCAGTTCCTCTCTGTTTTCGAGATAATCGGTATTCAGGACTACCTCGATCCCTTCCAGCATATTCCGAACCATTTCCGTATAGCCGCCGATGGGGATGCCCTGATACAGAGCGTTAAAATAGTTGTTGTCGAACGTAAATCTCACCGGGAGTCTTTTAATAATGAAGGCCGGAAGTTCGGTGCAGGGTCTGCCCCACTGTTTCTGGGTATAGCCTTTGACCAGTTTTTCGTAGATGTCGGTTCCTACCAGGCTGATGGCCTGCTCTTCCAGATTCTTCGGCTCTTCGATACCGGCCGCCACTCTCTGTTCTTCGATCTTGTTTTTGGCCTCTTCCGGTGTGACAACGCCCCACATTTTATTAAAGGTATACATATTGAACGGGAGCGAATACAGTTCTCCGTGATAATTTGCCACCGGAGAGTTCGTATATCTGTTGAACTGTGCAAACTGGTTTACGTAGTCCCATACTTCCTTGTTGTTGGTATGGAAGATATGGGCGCCGTATTTATGCACATTGATTTTCTCGATCTCTTCCGTATATACGTTTCCCGCAATCTGGCCGCGCTTATCAACGACCAGGACCTTTTTTCCGCACTTTGTCGCCTCATGGGCAAACACGGCACCGTACAGTCCGGCACCCACGATCAAATAATCATAATGCATTTGGATTCCTCCCGTAATGTAATTTCAGATTCTATTTTCCCAGCTTATGCTTGATTTGCTGTATGGTCTCCCCGACAAACGGTTCCCGGCAGATGCACAGAACGGCCGTATAGGCCAGACCGAAGCAGACTACCGAGATCAGCAGCGTCAGAAAACTGCCGAGATGGAGAAGCTTTACCCAGGCCGAGCAAAGCACCGCAGCCGCAACGGCGGCGACAAGTTTCAGGTAATGCACCTTTTTGAACGCCGGCAGGATCTCTCCTTTCAGCGCCGCCAGCTGATAGAGCAGCACGACCAGTTCGGCCACCACCGTGCCGATCGCCGCGCCGGAGGCCTTCATGGACGGGATCAGAAGCGCATTGATGATCAGATCCGTCACGGCACCCGCGATCTCGGAATAAAGGACCGTTTTCTCTTTTCCCAGCGGCACCAGCATCTGCATGCCGATGATATAGGATAGTCCGATGAACACCAGCGTCGGCATAATGATCTGCATTGGCGCAATAGACCCCATATACTGATCTCCGGAGATCAGCAGAATGACCTCTTTGGCAAAGATCATAAAGTAGACCATCATCGGAAAAGCAAACAGGAAGACGAAATTTATCGCCTTTCTGGTGATCTCATGAAACTCCTTCATCTGACCGTGCTCCACATAATAGGAAGATCTCGGAAGCAGGACGGCACCCAGCGCCGTAACGATGCTGACAAGGATGTTTTTGATCTTCACGGCGGCATCGTAGTATCCCACATCCACACTGGTCGTCATGAAAAACAGCATGACCACGTCCAGGTTGGTATAGATCGTGGTCGCACAGGCCATAGCAAAGAAGATTCCGACGGCCTTGAGATGCCTTTTATAGTTATATCCGCCGACAGGCTTCGTATAGATATACTTTTTGGAGTAAAACAGATTTACGATATTGGAGGCATAGGCGGCAAAGACCGAGATTCCTCCGTAGATCACGTAATCCGACGGTTTGTGAATAAGTACGAACATGGCCACCAGCGCAATCAGTTTGAACGCGATGGACCGGACCGTGATATAGGTATACTGCTCCAGGCCCTTGTACATCCATTCCATTCCAATGGCGTTGAGGAGGATCATCGAGCTGACGATGACATAAAGGCTCCGGTCGTCCTGAAGACGAGGCACCACAAGAAGCGCCGCAAAGAAAAGGATGTAGGTCAGGGCACTCATGACCACACTGATCACAAGAAGCTCATGCACGGTCCTGGACAGTTCCAGTTTATCGTCCCGCACCTGTGCACAGGCCCGGATTCCGTAGGTCGGGATGCCCAGCTGGGAGAATATCATGAAATACGTAACCAGTGAAACGGCAAAACTGACCGCTCCGGTTCCCGCCGGCTGCAGGATTCGCGAAACATACGGGAAGGTGATCAGCGGAAAAACGAGAGATGACATCGTAAGGATCGCATTCATCAGAAAGTTTTTTCTGATCGAACCAGTTTTCTCCATCGGACGTCATCTCCCTTGTATGATCTATTCTTCTATTCGTCTGCCTGATCGGCTCCGATCACGCTCGCCGTCTTTTTCTTAAAGCCGATCCTGCTGAACACTTTTTCCTCGATCTTCAGCCGGTCCTCCACGACGACAAGGACAAAGATCCAGGAGAACAGCACCAGTTTCAGGAACGGTGCGTCTCCGATCGTCTCGTAGAACCTGCAGGAGAAAAAGCTCATGGCCAGATCGTTGAAAAGATAGGCAAAGACATACAGACTGAAGTCAAACTTCTTCTTGCTTCTCTGCGGATCGGTCACTTTGCGATAGGTCTTTTCATAATACCATGCCATGAATCCGGTAAACGGCAGAACGCCGAAGATTCCGAAATCATAAAGGATCGGATAATAGAAGGTATACACATTTCCGATCTCGATCTTGTTTTTGCTGAAAGCAAACTTGTAGATGTTTCCGTACCGGAGATAATCGATTCCCAGAAGCTTTCCGATATAGTTATACAGTGTCCTGAATGTCTGAGAGCCTATGATCTGGTGTCCGTAGTCGGGTCTCTTATGCGTCAGGAATGTATCCAGGTTCACCAGAGGCGCTCCGAAATAGGTAAACAGATATTTGAAGTAATCCTTCTCTTCCTCCGAATCCGCTCTTCCCATGACGACGAGAAGGACCAGAAAGGCGATCACCGCCGCAATCATGATGACGATGATCCACTTGAGCAGTTTGGGATCTCCGCGCCGCAGTTTTCCGTTTCTCACTTCCAGCACATAGAAAAGGATAAACGCCATGGTAAGTACGCGGAACAGCGGGCTGCGGCTGCCGTTGAGAACGATCAGCACGCACATCAGTCCTACTGCGATCACATGGCTGATCTTCACTTTTCTTTCCGCGGAGAAATTATAGACGATAACAAACAGGAGGATATAGGCTCCCGCATTGGTGATCGGGTTTCCCACTCTGTATACCATCGGAAGCGTAACGTTCAGACGATTGTACAGCTTCGGCATGAACTTTGTACACTTGTCGTAAAGCTCGATGCGCTCAGAAAGAGTTCCGGGAAAAACATTATAGGCTACCATCAGAGCCCGCAGATACTTCATAAAGGAGATCACTGTGATGATTTCGATAAGGATCAGAAGCCATACCCAGATCGGATGGATACGGATCGGTTTCGTATGTGTTTCCGGAGATCCGACTTCATAGGAAGAGATCGGTCTCAGTCCCCTTTTCTGTCGAATCGACAGATAATAAGTGACCGCCGTAAACACCGCAAATCCCAGCAGGAGCACCAGCATGGTGATACCGTGAAGCTTGATCTTGAAGGCATTCTGACCGATCACGCACATGATTTCGGACGCAAGAAACACAAGGCAGAATATCGGCCCCGGGCTCAAATAATCTCCCTCACTGATCCAGTAATTCAAAAAGAAGAAAACCAGTGTAATTGCAATTATTAAATAGATCATCCGTTTTCCTCAAGTATGCCCAGTGCCTTATCCAGTGCTGCTGAGGCATATTCTCCCTTGCGTAGTTTCTCTGAAATATTTCTTACATTTTCCGCAATAGCATCGTATTCTTTTTCCGTCATCTCAGCGGCTCTCTCGTCAAACTCATAGAGAGAATCCACGCAGACGCCGACCTTGTTTTCCCGGACGAACGGCGCTTCCGCCGCTCCGGTCCAAATGACGACCGGCAGCCCCGAAGACAGATAGAGCGACAGCTTGTGCGGATTGTTATATCTGAGATACTGTCCCGAAAGGCCCTGACATCCGTCCAGACTGTCTCCGTCCCACACAAGGCCGAAGCCTTCCGTCAGATGGTTCGGGATCTCATCCACGGGGAAGGAACCGTGATAGCTCACATTTTCAAACCGGCTCATCGACTCGTCGAAGTTCGGGCCGAAGAGATTGACTTTGACGTTCTTCAGCTGACCGAGCTGTCCGATATAGGCACATTTCACGGTGTCCAGATTGCCCGCGACCGTAACGGATCTCTGAAAATCCGGCTTTTGCGGTGCTGCACTGTCCTGCAGATAATCGAAGATCTCCAGAGAAACGATGTTCTCTTTCTTGAATCCCTGCTGGACGAAATACTCTTTCATGACTTCGTTGTGCACGATCAGCACTTCCGCAAGATCCATCATGGTCTCGAATTCCTGCTTATAATAGTCATTATACCTGAATGCACGCAATTGTTCCACATCGTGAACTAATGAGATAAAGTGCACATTCTTGCTGACTTTCAATTTTCTGAGGGTCTTCTCCCGAGTAAGCTGAACATGATGGAAGGGATGCTGCAGAAGCACTATGCTTCCGTCCTCGATCTCCTTGTAGGCCGCACTCCAGTCACGCTGATAACCGACCTGTCTTGCAAGTTTGGCCGGTTTCGTGTCGGCGGTGGTGTTCATGCGCACCGGAACGGGGCTGAATCCCCTGTTTTCGGCAACCGCCGCGATATCTGCGGTTGCCTTCGTTCCGGCATGATTAAATTTACCGGCATGCTCTACAATCTGATATTTCTTCATCTCGGCCTCCGAAAGCCCTTTGAAATATTATTCTGAAAGCAGCGTCTCAAGACGCTTTGCTTCATGTTTGATCTCATAGCCCGCATTTTCGAAATTTTCGCAGACCCTGTCGGGGTCTGTCCGCCCAAGATCCATTGTCAGGACCGCATCCGCCCACACTTCGGGGCTGTCGCTGATCGAACGGTGAATAAAATTATCGTTGATCTTCGCCTGAGGAGAACCTTCCACCGACGCCAGGACCGGAAGCCCGTTTGCCTCAGCCTCCAGTGCGGCGATGGGCTGTCCCTCAAACACGGATGGAAACAGGAACAGATCCATGGCACTCAGCCACTCCGGCACATTCTTCTGTACGCCGGCGAATAAAACGCTTTTCTCGAGTCCGAGAGACCGGACTTCCTCTTTCAGTTTTTCCTCGTCTTCTCCTTGCCCGATCAGGACCAGCTCGGCATCCGGACGTTCCTTTACAAGTTCGGCATAGGTCCGGATAGCCAGGCTCTGGTTTTTCTGATGGTGCAGTCTTCCGACGTTCCCTACCACGAATTTATCATCCAGTCCGTAGTTTTTCCGTATCTCGAATCGTTTTTCCGGATCAAAACGAAGTTTGCTTACATCGATCGCATTTTTGATCAGCACAACGCGGTCCAGCAGGTCCTTCCGGTAAAACCACTCTGCGGCCGCATCGGAGCAGGCCCAGAAATCCGTGGCATAGCGGTCAATGATCCGTCTGTTGAGCTGATGGACCTTTCCGCGCAGCTTGCTGTCCATATTTTTCGAATTATGACTGTGAATGATTCTTTTCGGGATCCCGTACCGTTTTGCCTCTATCAGATAATCGATATTGGCAAGGCTCGATACATTGACCCAGATCACATCGTACTCTTCCGCATGCGTTTTAAAAAGCTCCCGAAGTTCTCTTTTATATTTCATCGGGTCGCTGCTGCGGGCGGTAATGTGGTAGGTCCTGCTTCCCGCGGAGAGGATCTCGTCTTCATATGCTATTTTCTCATAGGAATTGCAGAGAAAATCCAGATGGATCTTCTGGGGATCCATGTTTCGAAAGTAGTTCATCAGGAATGCTTCGACTCCGCCCGGATTTTCCGTCATTCCGAATACAAGTACGTTTGTCATTGATGTTTTTCCCACTATGTTATATTTTCAGATCACTGTTTTCTGCGGATCACCGTTGCCAGATATCCGAGTCCTGTCGCCCGGCAGCGCAGGGCGGCAAGAACGACGCGGTTCGCCAGCCCCATTTCTTCCTTGTTGTAACGCTTCAGGGATTTTCTGAACAGTTCGTTATCGAGAAGCTCTTTCATGGCTTTTTTGCCTTCCCGGTACGGGATCCCTTCTCTGAACACATAATTGACCATCATGATCAGAAGATTGATATTGCAGCAGTTTGCAAAATCATCGTCGTATTCGGGACGGTCTTTTACCGCCTCGCCGATCCTGCCGATGGATTCGCTGAAGCTGGCAAGTGCATTTCGATTGATTTTCGCGGCTGAGGACGGAAAGATATAATAATGGTAAAGCGGCTCAGAGTAATATAGCACGTTACTTGCCTTCGTCAGATAACGTACTATAAATTCCGTGTCCTCGGCATGAGACAGTTCCGGATCGAAACCGATCCCGTTTTTCTCGATGAGATCTCTTCGAAACAGTTTTCCCCATACCGCGCCGTATAGATTCGGATGACACAGCATATTGTGCAGATATTCCCCTGCATCTGTCATGCTCTCAAGCATTTCGCACTGCTGCTTATCGCCGTTATTTTTATAGAACGGCGCATAGATCAGATCAGCATCACCGTCTGCATCTTTGCTTTCCAGCAGTTTTATCAGATTCTCACTTTCAATGAGATCATCGGCATCCGCAAAAAAGATCCATTTTCCGGAAGCTTTCTCCAGTCCGTGGTTTCTTGCCGATGAGACTCCCTGATTTTCCTGACGGATCAGACGGATCTCCTTGTAGTTTGATGCATATTCCTGCAGTATCGCTCCGGTCTCTTCGTCGGAGCCGTCATCCACAACGATCACTTCGGCGCTGCCGAGAAGACCGGCCGCGCTGTCAAGGCACTGGCGAAGATATTTCTCTTCGCAGTTATATACGGGAATGATAATACTGCAGTTAATCATGTATCCACCTTAAAAACTAGACTCGTACTTCTTGTTCAGAAATTTTGCCGCCAGGAAGGAGCGAACCTTTCTTCCCCAGTCCATTTTACCCAGATAAAGATACGGAAGCTCGCGTACCTCTTCTTTTTTCAGTTCCCCGGAGCTTTCCATGTGAGCCAGATAGACATTGAACAGGATCTCGCTGATCCTTCCGGCGTATCTCCGCTCAAAACCGGTCATATTGTCCGTACCGACGGTATCGACAAGTTCAAAGAGAATATCGAAAAGCCATTCACAGTAGCGATCGGAAAAATCCTTGTCGGAGATAAACATGTTGAACATGTATCCTTCGTTTTTCGTGATCACCTCATCGAAATCACCGATGAACTCCGGGCACTTTCGTTCGAGAATTTCCCGGGTCACATCCAGATGATGTCCGTCATGGGTATGATCATAATGCGAATACAGGCTTTCGATATAGTACCGGCGCTTCATCGGAACCAGCACGCGGTACTTTTTCAGAAGCCTCGTGGTCTGCTTTCCGGTCAGCACCTTGTCCAGCGTATTCTTTCCGGATTTTTTGATTTTTCGGTGCAGTGTGAAGTATCTTCTGTACTGCACAAGGCCGATGTAATCGCATTTGAGATTTTTCCAGGCCCAGTAAAGGCCCGTAAGTTCACAGAACTCGGGATTTCGGCTGCTGATGTTCTCCCCGGTGTTGTCCCCGGTAAATCCGATGGGTTCCTTTCCCTCGCAGCCCACGTGGATGGGCATATAGATCGGATCCTCCGGAACATCGCAGGGCTTATGGCAGGCCACCAAAATCCTGATGTTATTTTCTTTCATGAAACGGACTCCTCTAATTTCGACTTGTCGTCTGTCGCTTTCAAACGTTGATGCGCACAGCGGTCCCATGCGCATCATTTTTATTTATATATAATATGCCCGTATATTATATTGGCTTTGCCAACTCAATTCAAGCTGATTTTATGAACACTTTTTGCAGATTCCGGTGTTCCCTGCTTTTATTCTTCCGGTGAGCCGTTGACTCTCCAGATAAAGGTAACGACCATACCTCTCGTGCATACCAGTTCTGGAGAGAACGTGGTGTCGGATGTTCCTGTCGTCACACCGTTTCTCACAGCCCACATGACCGCATCGTAAAAGTAATCCTCCGTGCTGACATCGGTATACGGATTGGAGGCAAAGGCCACCGACGGAGATCCCACCGCGCGCCAGATGAAGGTCACGGCCTGTGCTCTCGTCACATAGTTGTCCGGTCCGAACTGGTTGTTCGTAATGCCTGCGGCAATGGTATTTTCCTTGGCCCAGGCCACGGCCTTCGCATAATACGCATCCGTGCTCACATCGCTGAACACCTGCCCGGAGGTGCTTGGTTCCGGCGAACCGCAGGCTCTCCAGATGAAGGTGATCATCTCAGCTCTCGTGACGGATTTATCCGGAGAAAAGGTATTGGCGGAGGTTCCTGCCGTGATTCCGTTTCTCTCCGCCCAGTAGGCGGCATAGTAATAATACTGGGACGGGCTTGTCACATCGACAAATTTCAGTCCGTTGGTGTTTTCAGACCAGATATCGAAGCTTCCCAGTGTGTTCAGGATCTGCTGGGCGATATACTGATGGCCGTTTTCCGTTGCGGGCATCTTGATGCGCATCTCTTCGTTGAGTGCATCCATCTGCCCGTTGGAAAGGTAATCGGTAAGATAGCCGTCGAGCGGATAGACTTCCGTATCCGAGATATCCGCATAGAGGTAGTCGTAGGCGCCGTTTCCGCTGATACCCGGCAGATTCTGAATATATCGGTTAAATGAATAAACGCAGGCATCCATCAGCTGCCAGACGTTGACCGGCAGTGCCGAAGTCAGCTGCAGATTTTTAAAGCCGTTGTAAAGTCCCACCGCAACGATCGTAACATCCGGGTTGAGTTCATAGATTTTCTGGATCAGCTTCAGGTAATTGTCCGTGAAGCTGCTGTAAGCCGATGCATAGGCCGCCACCAGATTGTTGGGATTCTGAGACAGGGCGTTTACGATGTCGTTTCCGCCGAGCTCCACCGTGATCAGCCGGGCATCCCGGATCATATCCGCTGCGTTGTCGTACAGATAATTGAGCTCCTCCGTCGTCATCCCGCAGCTTTCATAGGACATGATCTCATTGCTGAGGGAATCCTGAGACATCTGATTGTCGAAATCGCTTCCCTTGCCTTCGATGATGCGTCTCATTTCGATGGTCCGGAAAGAGCATCTTGACATATTGTGGTAGTGGCCGCTGTCCACTCCGAGACTGTTTGCCACGAGAGTCGGAAAGCTGTTGGGCAGCATCGCTCCGGCGGGCACCTTGTAATAGATATATCGCCCGTCCGAATCCGGATTCAGGTTCGCATAGCCCCAGGAATTGTTCTCCTCCAGGCCGAAGCCGGCGGAAATACTGTCCCCTATCACCGTATAGGCATGTCCGCTTGTGCTGATCGCACCGGCTGCGGGTGCCATCATGGCGGTCAGCAGGACTATCAATACAATAATCGATATGATTTTCTTCCTCATTTTTCCATCTCCCGGTTGAGAATAGTTTTTTTATTATACTATAACTTTATTTATATTTCTAGACTTCAGATTACACATATTTCCATCCCTCTTTTCGGCATGCCGTCACCGATCGGCATCCGTAAAAAAACGAGCCATCGGCTCGTTTTTCAGGAATGAAAATATTTGTTAAGAAGATACTCGGCCAGCGGATGCTTTTCCGTTTTTTCCACCAGGCCAACGGCGATCCAGGCACTGTCATCCACTTCCGAATTGATATGCACGGGATCTTCTTTTGCCGTCACAAGATAGTTGAGCATCAGTGTATTGGATTCCTCGTAATAGCAGCTGGTAAGATACTGTATCTTCTCCGTTATCAGCCCGACTTCTTCCATCACTTCTCTTTTGACCGCTTCCTCCGCGGTCTCGCCCTGATCCACATATCCCGACACCAGATAATACCGATGATCCCCGAACTGCCGGATCATCAGGTGCCTGTCCTGCTTTGCGTTCTGTATGATCATGACTACAGCCGTACTGAAAACGGGAAATCTGAATTCACCGCAGGTGCCGCAGTAAGGAATTGCCTTCTGCTCTTCCTCGTTGTATCTTTTTTCAAGCACAGAGCCGCAGTACATGCAGTATTCCGCCTGTCTTTTTGCCATGTTCCCGTTCCTTCCGTAAAAAAGGGGCACCGCTTACCGTGCCCCTTCTTCGCTTATTTGCTGTTCGATGCGTATTCGCCGTAGGCGCCGTACTGTCCGTACTTGCCGTACTTGCCGTATTTTCCGTATCCGTAATAGCCGCCCTTATGACGATCGACTTTGTTGAGGACGACGCCCAGGATCGGGCACTGCGTATTCCGGAGCTGTTTGGTCACATCCTGTGCAAGATGATAAGAGATCGTTCCCGATTCGATCAGCAGAATCGCACCGTCGCAGATGGGAGCAACGACCGCAGCATCGACGACCATTCCCAGTGGGGCTGTATCGATGATGACATAGTCAAACAGTTCTCTCATCTCGTCGACAAGGTTCTTCATCTTCGGGGTTGCCAGAAGCTCCGAGGGGTTGGGAGGCACGGTTCCAGAAGGCATCACGTAAAGGCCTCTTATGTCCGTTGCATAGACCGCCTCTCTGGACTGGCACTGTCCCACCAGATAATGGGTCAGTCCGATGGCAAAGTCTCCCGACAGGCCGCCCTTGTCATCCTCGTCTTTTCGAAGGTCGGCATCGATGTACAGGACCCGTTTATCGAGCTCTGACAGCGAGCTTGCCAGCAGCTGTGTCGTGGTGGACTTTCCTTCTCCGGAAAGACAGCTGGTCACCAGAATGACTCTCTTGTCGTCTCCGCAAAACTGGATATTGGTTCTTAGAGTCTTCAATTCCTCACGGACGGCATAGGAAATGTCCGTATTCATAAAAGTGATCTGTTCCATAAAAAGCTCCAATCCTGATTATAGTTGTCTTATGTCCTGATTTCTTCTTTCAGCCTTGCCGGGTTTTCATACAAAATGGTATTCGCCATGGATCCCGACAGTTTTCTGCTTAGAACCCTGGCGCATTCGCCGAGATCCGGTTCTCTGAAATTCACATGATGCGCATCCGAGCCCACAAAACTGATCACTCCGGATTTCATCAGGTTCCAGCAGAACTTTTTCTGCTTGCTTCCTTCTTTTCCCAAAAGTCCTTCGGTATTCATCTGCAGCCAGGCACCCTTTTCCGCAAGTTCTGTCGCTAGGTCGGGATGCCGGTGGACGGCGGGATACCGCTCGACATGGGCTATGATCGGTTCAAAACCGAGTTCCTGCACTTTGCTGACGAAGAAGCGAATATCCTCTGAACTGTGGTCGTGAAACTCCAGCAGCATGAACCGGCTGTTTCCCATGGTCATCGCCGTTCCGTCTTCCAGTGCCTTCAGAAGCATCCGGTCACAGTGATTTTCCCTGCCTAGCAGGATCTGCGGCATTTCCGGGTCTCCGTCGATCTCGTCTTTCAGCCGCTGAAACTGCATCTCCACTTCCTCTCGGGGTGTTTCAAACATATGATGTCTCATATGGACCGTCAGGTAGACCGTGGAAACTCCCTGTTCGGCCTGCAGTCTCAGAAGCGCTTTTGATTCTGTTAAGTTTTCCGCACCATCATCCACATACGGGAGGAGATGGCAGTGTATATCGGTCAATCCTTCTATCATATCAATGCTTATCCGGTAATTTTTATTTTGCGAATAGTACGGTATATCCTTCATACAGGGCAAAGTTCCCGTCTGCATCAGGACATACTTTTTGTTTTACTGTCCTATTATATAGAACAGAAGATTTCAATGCAAGAAAGCACCCGAAAAATTTCAGAGTGGAAAAAAAATGAAAACAATCACAGCTTTACAGAACGCAAAACGAAAAGATTCCCTCAGCTCTCCGCTGCGGGAATCCCGTAAATTATTATTCTTCGAGTCGTTTTCGGCCGGCTCTTACCGTATTTTCTTTGCCACCAGCACCATTCGTCCGTTCTGCTGTGAATACTCGCAGGTGGACAGAGTGATCAGTTTATCCCCGTATGTGGCGGTAACACCGGTCTCATAGAGGGACAGTTCCCTGCATTTCTGCACGTATTCATCGAACTCGGATTCGTTCTCCGCGTCAATGAATTCGTAATACTTGAATTCAGTGGAGCTTCCCGTGCTGACCGCGGTCTTGAACGCGGCAATGATCTGATACGTTCCTCTTTCGGTCAGCGTATCATAGTAAATATACCTATGCTCTTTCCAGAAATCCTTGTCCTTAAAGTAGTCGAGGTTTGCAAACATCGAACCGTCTTTCATGTGGTGTCCGTAGATGATCACGTTGTCGGACGGCTCGGAAACGTCCGCCGCGGCGGCCACGAACGGGCAGCCGTATACGTTATAGGATTTCGAAAAATCATGATCCAGATAATAGTCGTCGTTGTCGGCCTGTACCACCGGATAGTTTATTTTCGTATCCTCGATACGGATCCAGCCGATCATTTCCGTATTCTGCTGGCATACTTCCGCATATTCCGGCAGAACGGAGCGCCCGTCCGCAAGCTTTACAAGCACCGGCTCGTCGCTTTCATCCTTTTCCTGCCCGTCGTCCTCACCGTCTTCGGTGGTCTGTCGGTTATGATCCACCGCTTCCGCAATGTCGTCATACTGTTTTGCGACCTCCGCCGAGCGGGTAAAATACCTTACGAGCATGAATGCGCTGACCGCAAAGATCACGGCGAACACCGTTATCAGGATTCTATTTAAGACTTTGCCCATTTTCTGCTGTTAAAATCCTTCCTTCATGAAATCATACCGTGCTGATGCTGCATCCGGATTTTGCAGTGATCGAAGAGACTACTTCATCGATCTCATTGAACATTTCACTGTACTGCGCCTGGTTTTCCGAACTGTACTGCATATCCGTGGGATAGATCAGCACGATCGAAAAATTCCCGTCCGGTGTTTCCAGCACTCCGTAGTCCTTGTAATCCGGCAGAAAACTGTAGTCTGTGGATTCGGGATATAAGGCAATATCCACCAGGGCTCCCGCCCCGTCCTGCTGATGCTGATTGAGCTCATACAGCGTCAGAAAATATCCGCCTGCCGGCTGATAGGCGACCTCATACGTATATTTACCCGTCCAGTCCGAAGGGATCGTCACGGTATAGTAGGTAGTATCCAAAACAAGATTTTCCGTTCCGTTCTGAGGACCTTCGATAACCGTTACGTCGTCATTGACCCTCATTGTTTCATCCTCTTTGGGCGTGGGGATCGGAGCAGTCGTTTCCTCGGTTTCTTCCGAGGATTCAAACTCGTTTTCTTCCTCGAGATTCTGTTCCTCGGACTGTGCCGGTTCCGTCTCCTTCGCACCGAATATGATATCCGACTCATCTTCACTGTAGGCCGCTGTTTCCGCCGAGCATCCGCACAAACACAGAAGGGCCGCGACCGCTATAAGGACAGCAATATATTTTTTCATCATACGCCTCCGTAATAAAAACAGTGTGTCTGCGCATATTATAGCACAAGCACACTGTTTATGATAGTTCAGACTAAATTCGCAGATCAGGCAGGAATGTGCAGGTCGATCTGCAGGTTTCCGTCGGTCAGATCCGAAATGATATTGGTGACTTTCTCATTGACGCTGTTCGGCTCAAGCACCTCACGGATAATATCTTCCACGATATTTCCGCTCTGTCCGCTGCTGGAAGCGTCCGCAGCCGAGCTTCCCTGCGAAGCGGGTGTCCGGATCTCCGTGGGCGCCGGAATTTCTTCCTCTTCATCCAGGATCTCCGTTTCGGCACTTTCTCCTTC
>Ga0181612_161443_pt1 | contig 18807 bp, 11 predicted proteins | sample HoacroProtozoa21_FD_119630 | JGI IMG/M metagenome (GOLD analysis project Ga0181612, IMG submission 119630) | Hoatzin crop microbial communities from Cojedes, Venezuel. Combined Assembly of Gp0051906, Gp0051904, Gp0051908 | reverse complement strand
TGGAACTTCCTCTGCTTCAGTTTGTGCCCTTTACCTCTTGTCCTGTCGCTGGGCACCACTGAAAAGAATTTGGACCCAAACCAATTATAGTTATGGGACAGCAGTTTATAAGTTAAACCAGCTATATGGTTAATTGTATAACTTACAGTAAAGCGTTAAAATTTCAGATTTGCAAGAAGGACTGTTAGGAAACAGCAGCCATAATGGGAGGCTCGAGTGCTAGTGTGCACTAAAGAGTCAGACTCAGTATTGTTCTTTGTCACCTAAGCAACAGATGCCATTTTGAAACTCTTCAGGGATCTTGAAAAGGCTTGTGAGCTAGAACTTTGGGGTTTTTCCCCTACTCTAAAGTGTGTGGTTAACTGAACCAAGTGTTTATTTTTCTGTTTTAAATGTATTTTGGATAAGCACAGGACTGTGAGGACCTGAATGATTATGAAAACTTCCTTGTGTTTAGTTTGAAGGGAGGCTACATTTATCTATCTTCAGACCTTGCCAGGTATTCATAAACAAATTAGGCATTCAATCACAGTTACGTATTTTCAGAGGATGTTTGAACTTCTTGCGGTCATTTGCTGTGTGCCTAAAACTTACATTCAATTTTTGTCTTACAATTTGTGTTAATTCTTCTTCTAGTACCTCTGCTGTTTGCCTTAAACCCAGAATTTAAAGCTGCAGAAGTTTACTTATGAACGGAGATGTGTGGTCTTAGTTTGGGTGTGGGCCTACGTTGTGCAGTAGGACTTGTGTCTTAGAAATGGCTCATAAGTTGAGGATGGTACTGCAGTCTAAATATTTATCTTGTTTGTATGTTTTTTTGTCTACCTTTCCATTTCTAAATACAGTGAAGTGGTGTAGCATAGAGTTATTGTCACAGCAGTTAAGAACGCTGTAATAAGTAGCCTCCTGTATTAAAAGGGACATGTGGTGCCTATTTAACTTCTTGAATATGAAATTCTTAAAGCATAACTATTTATTAATATTATATTTATTTTGAGATATTTGGGGTTTTTTGTTGACTGTAGGTAAGGTTCAACGTAGTGCAGTATGTTGTTCCAGAAGTGAAAGAACTTTACAATTGGCTTGAAGTAGACTTTCACCCGCTGAAGTTATGTAGCCGTGTCAGCAAGGTAAGTTTTGTAGCTCTGTGTATGTAGTAATTGGCCTTGACTAGTAGTGAGTCATTTGAATATTGGTTTGTGGTAAATACCAGCTAGCTTCTTCTATTGCCAGGATTTTCAATGGTAGGCTTTAGTTGGTCAAACTCCATTAAAATGGCATGTATGTAACATCTGATATACCTAGTGCACCGGATAATTGAAATAGAATGAAAATTCCTTCAGGTCTCTAGGGTGCTATTCAGAGGGCCCCTGTAAAGGTGCAGAGTTTTGGGAACGTATCAGAAGGTCTTGCTGGTGGAGATGATACTGAGTTAAATTCTGTTTCAAGATGCAGAAATAAGAAAACTGTGTGCACACGTGCATGTGCATGCAAGTGGGTTGTGTGGGAAGTGGAAAAATATGCCAATGACTTTTTGCTATTAAAATATAAAGTATTGGGAGATAAAATAATGTGAGAGCTGTTGATTAGGTTATGTAAATTCTGTGATTGATGAAGCACATCATCTTCTTTTTCTTTGATAGTGGGAACAAAGATACTTGAGGTGCTAAAAAGAACTTGAAGGTAAATTAGCAGTGTGGTAAATGTTGCCAGTACTGTCAGTCGCCTTCATACAAAAAATGTTACACTATCCATTATAAATAAATTATCAAAAGATACACGTCAGTAAAACAGTGTAGTATCTGGGCGGAAGTGCTGTTGTTTCATGAGCTGTAAAACAGAGGTATTTAAGAACCATGCTTTGTACTTCACTGTTGAAGTTTTTAAGGGCTGGTGCAGATGGAGTAACTTTTCAGATTTCTGATAGGTTCTGAATTGGGTGAAAGACCAAGCTGAAAAAGAACCTGAACTGCAGCTGTATGTTCCTCACCTGCAAAACAATACCATTCTTCGCCTTCTGCAGCAGGTATGAATAAAGAAAATGTATATTCATAAGTATACACAAGTTAGATAATGCTTTGGAAGAACGTAAAGTTGGAAGCTTCCATGCTGAGGTGGGTTTTTTTCCATCAAATAGAAGACCATTATGATTTTGCAATACGTTTTTCCAGCAGATAACATTTATCTTCAGGTTTGTGTATTGTTTAGGTACAGCCATAGTAGCTATACTTAATAGTGGCTGCGTACAGCAGCATAATCTCTTGCCTAGATTTTCTTCATTACGAATCTGTGGTGTCTTGTTTAAGGTAATTAAACTTTTTTTGGAGTAAGGTTTGGGTGGGATGTTTTGGGTTTTTTTTGTGTTTAGGTGTTTCATAAAAGGCACATTTCATTGACCTGCTTTCGTTACAAGTGATGAGCAGTGTTATTTCTGATGTGCTAAAGAAATAGTTGAAGGCTAATTAGCAGCATAGCTGTACGTAGTTACTGCTGCCAGTCTCCTTCATACAAAGAAGCCATTCATTTAATCTTAGGTTAAGTTTGAATACAGGACAGAAATAAAATCCTGAAAGAGCATTTGTAATTGTATTCATATGTATACATTTATTTATTGATGATTTACAAAGTTAGCTTTAGAGCCCGTACAACAACTTTTATTTCTGATCTCTTTTAATGAGAGAAAATAAGTAATGTTTCTGTTCACATACAGGTGGCCCAGATTTATCAAAGCATTGAATTTTCTCGTCTGGCTACCCTGGTTCCTTTTGTTGATGCTTTCCAGCTGGAACGTAATATCGTCGATGCAGCCAGACATTGTGACTTACAAGTAAGTGCTGTAAAAGGACTTCTGTGAAGTGAGGTATGGATTCGTGTGTATTACACTCCATGAAAACTAACTGGTGTACATTGAACACGAGGAAGATGTTTCTGATAGATAGAGGTAAACTAGAGTAAATGATGCATGTGACAATCTATTAAGAACTGATGGTTATTTGCATTCTGGTGTGTATTTTTGATTTAGGTCAACAACCATTAATGCAAGTCCAGTAGAAGCAAAATTTGAAATAAAGTTCACTGAAACTTGCCCTGTGAGCCCCAGTCATTTAGTCCAGAATATCCTGAAGCAAGTCTAACAAACAAAAAAATTCTGAGTATGCTGAATTAGTTGTGCAAGGCTGAAGAGCTAGCAGTCGCTGATGTTGGGTTTTGTCAAACCAAGTGACTGAAGTAAAATGCCAATGTCTGAGATGGGCGCCAATGTATGAGATGCACACCGATGTCTGAGATGTTTCAGCTGCTCTTGAAGATTGCGTTGTTGGTAAAATTATCTGTATAGAATAAATGACAGCCTGTAATGAAATATTAAAGCTGGTGATGCGATGCAAGTAGTTTTTAGTTGAGGTTGCTCAGTAATTATCCATTTAGGTTTTTAGATAAAGGTTTGTAATGTGTTTAGATTAATACACAACTTTAGCTTATATTTTAGATGTGTTGAAATTGTCTGCATTAAAGTCAAGATTCTTGTTTCGCGTATTACTAATGCGGAGGAAGAGGCAAGAATTATTTGTCTTGCAGTACTCATTTCATAGAACCATTGAAAGTTCAACCTCCTCCTGTGATGATTTTTTTTTTTTTTTTTAATAAGCCATGGAAATTAAAGTTTTATTCACAGTGCGATTTTTATTCTACTAATTCAGCATTTCTTATAGTCTGGTATAGCTATAACTTTTTTTAGAAAGTAATTTCTGCTTAGAGCTTCTGTTGACTCATTGGTCGTAGGCAGCGCAACAGAGAAATTATTCAAAAGTAATGAATAATACAAACCTTGTTTGGTTGTTTTTTTTTCTTGCAAAGGTTCGACTTGATCATACTACACGAACACTGAGTTTTGGCTCAGATTTGAATTACAGTACTAGAGAAGATGCTCCACTAGGCCCTCAACTACAAAGCATGCCTTCTGAGCAAATAAGAAATCAACTGACTGCTATGTCCTCCGCTCTGGCTAAGGCTCTTGCAGTCATTAAGCCTCCTCACTTACTGGTGAGTCATTTCAAGTCTTCTGAAAATGTTGACAAATTCTGACATTCCCCAAAGTGCGTTGTGTGATGCTTATCTGTTGCTCTTATGCAGCCTTTTGGTGGTTTTTGCTTGTCTGATCAACGACTTGTTCCAGTAATTTGTTTTCAGTGCCTTGATAATCAGTATTGTTACTGCTGCCCCCTCCCTTCAGAACAGAGAACTGATCCTTGAGGTGTTCATGTATACAGATGTAGTGCAGCGTTACTGTACTTATGAATGACGAAGTAGCCTTCTGCGTCTGTTACATACTCACCTGTTCTAATAGATCTAAATTTTCTGGTTTAGCAAGACAAGCTTATTTTGAAGTTGTGAGGTCATACTTGATTATTACGCCTTTCTTTGACGTAGGAAAGGCAATGAGCTATCTAATGATAAATTTAACATGAGATTGCAAGGATTTGATATTGGTGCTTGTGTGCGTTTGTGTATTTTCAGAAATGTGTTGCTCTGTTTTTCAGAATATTGTGGTAACGACCTCTGATATAATTTGAGAGTAATGATAGGCTGCATTTATATACTTGTGGATTAAGTAGAAATGTAAGCTAATAACTCAACACTTTATACTAAAGCTTAATTTTAATGAATGTGTTTTCTCAGTTTAGATGTACCTTTTCATTTTTTTTTTTTCAGGCTGGTGGTAGTCAGCTGTTTGTGCTTGTGAAGAAGAATAAATCATTCTTAGTGCATCCAACTAGTTAGTGTTTGGTCATAACTAAAATCATGTCAAAATGTACACGAGAGGCCTGAGGTAAAACTGCCAGTCTTGCATTTATCAGGTTTAGGATATACCAAATAATAACTTGCCTGTAGATGGGCCTAGAGAGCTAGGATTTCTTTAAAATTTTGCATGCATTTTTGAAAATCCAAGAGCCTGCTTTCTTTAGTCTTCCTGGAGAAACTGCTGTTGTGAAGAACCTGGAATGTAACTTCATAGTGGAATCCAAACACATGAACAAAAGATGGCACAGCTCAAGAACTGACCTGTCCTTCTCACTCCCTGTCCTCCTCACTGGGGCTGTTGGCTTCAAGGTCGGACTCACCAATGAGCTCACATTTCAGGTTCTCCAGAGCCCTTTGGAGCAAGGTGTAAAAGACACTCAGATTTCCAGCATGCTTTGGTTGTAGCAAGTTAAACCTTCACTTCTCTTAAAAGAGCAGTGGAAATTTTTGCTTTATGTTTATGTAAGAAAGATTCTGTAGCGAACATATAAAATAATTTTTCCATATGGAAAAAAGGCTGATAGCAAGATGTCTGTGTTACATTGTTTATCCATGTTGAAATATTAAGTAATGCTCTTAAAATATAAACACATGAAGTAGGACTGTATCACGATCCACTAATGCTAGGTTACTTATGTTAGCTTGGACATTCATTAGCTGTTCTGTAGGTTGAAGATGAAAATATTACTGTGTAGGTTTTCCCTGAAAAAGGTTTTATTATGGATTGATATTAGACAGGTGGATTGTTGGTTTGAAAGAAAAAAACATGCTTTATTTGTACATTCATAGATAGAAATGACAAATACTCTTATGCTTGACGTGTTAGTACAATTAGCTGAGTAAGACGTAAATGCTAGTAATTACGCTTGTAAAATTTGGTACTGTATCAAGGTTATTTTTGGTCTGTGTGGTTGGAGAAGCTATAGAACATGTTGATACCCTTTTTTCCTTTGCTATTCAGATAAAACTTTTCACTTTTGTCAAGTGCTGAAAAACTTTTAATTTCTGTTGGATTTGTTATAATTCACAAAATTGTTGAATTCGTCTAAAGCTTTTCCTTTTTGTGTTTCTGGCATCTCCATTTAACTTTAAGTGCTTGCAGGTCAGCAACAAAGTATGGATGTTTCAGTGTTTTTGTTGAATGCGCTAGAAGTGACAGATTGCTAAAAATACCTCTGAGCTAGTTCACATTTCAAGAGCAGCGTGACCGAGGAGTGTAGTGAGCTGACTGGGCTGCAGTGTTTTGCTGCTTGGGGGAGTGACTAAAACGGGCAGCTCCCTGAGCTGGCACAACTACACCTCTTCATGTGTGCAGCATGAATCTCTACAAAGAGCTGTGTAGGTGCTCTGGAGGAGAGTGGTGGGGTGGTTAGAAAGATGCTTAAAGAATCGCGGAGAAGAATCTGTGCAGGTGTCGAAGTCTAGTGCTTTTTGTTGTTTAATTAAAATGGTTTTCTATACAATATTTATACATAAATTGTTGAGAAACGATCATCAGTTTTTATCATCTCACAGATAGTGCTTTCTGTCAATTGGGATATTTTTCTTTTATGTTAATGTGTTTGTGAAACATAAAAACTTTAAAAACAAGGGAGCTTTGGTGAAATACAGTACGTGTGGTCCTATACTTGCTAACACATGTAGAGATAAACAAGATTGACCTCCCCACCCCCTTTCAGTTAGAGTCTTAAATATCACTAACATACAGATGTGCAATATTTTTGAACAGCAACAAGTGAGAAAACACCATACCTAAAATGTATTGCAGAATATTGTCCGATACAGACAGCTTTCTCTATTTGCATGTGGTTCTAGTCAGTTGATACTACCTTGTTATGCCACTTGGATGAGTGATCAGGTTTGCCATTACAGTTACATTTCCATGCAGTTGGCAAGCTTGGAGAATAAAACTAACCGGGAGTTTTCTTTCAGAAGTATTTGCTGTGCTTTCTGCCTTTTTAAAGAGGTGCTGCTCACATCATTGTCTTATTCTTAATTTAATTTCAGCAAGAGAAGGAAGAACAACATCAGCTGGCAGTCACTGCCTTCCTAAAAAATTCAAGGAAGGAGCATCAGCGTATTCTTGCACGTCGTCAAACTATAGAGGAAAGAAAGGAGCGCCTTGAAAGTTTAAACATTCAGCGTGAAAAAGAAGAACTGGAACAACGCGAAGCAGAATTACAGAAAGTCCGGAAAGCTGAAGAAGAGAGACTACGCCAGGAGGCAAAGGAAAGAGAGAAGGAGCGTATCCTGCAAGAGCATGAACAAATCAAAAAGAAGACCGTTCGTGAGCGCTTGGAGCAGATTAAGAAGACTGAACTGGGAGCAAAAGCATTTAAAGATATTGATATTGAGGTAGACAACTTATTAGTGAGGTTTTGAGGGGTTTTGTACGTTTTTGGTGTTACATTGCTAGGCTGTCTGAATTTCATGTTCTTTGCTAGTTTTATACTGTAACTGGTCTTACAAACAGCATCTCTTAAAAATGAGACAGTTTGACACTGAAGTATTTAGTTTGCTCAACAGCATAAGTAAACCTTAACTCTGAGTTTAGGTAGGACCTTTCTTACCTGGAGGAATTAAGCACAGCTGTTTGGGTTTCCTCCTCCCCCCCTCCCTTGTTGCTTAAACAGTATCTGAAATATGAAGTAGACCCACAGATCCAATTTTGTAGTACCTGGACTGTCTTTATTAAAAATCAAGACCAAAATTCCATAGCAAGCTTTTTAAAAATAAAATACAAGTTACCCAGAAGAGAGGAAAAGAGTGTTCTGAAGCAAATTGGTTTAAAAGTCAAGGGGAGAACTGCAGAGAAGCTTAAATAAATAAACAAGCCACATTTGTAACAAAAAATATTTGCTTTACATTGTATTGATAACTTTACTTGGTTGTAGGACCTTGAAGAATTGGATCCTGACTTCATTATGGCTAAACAAGTTGAACAGCTTGAAAAAGAAAAGAAGGAACTTCAGGAACGTCTGAAGAATCAGGAGAAAAAGGTACAGAGTAGGAAGAGTACAAAACCATGTCTATACAATGCTTTAGTTAGTGACTGTGAATTCCTGTATTGATACATAGATACATATATAATATTGGTGTTGAAAATGTTACTGTATGAAACTAAAAAAGATAACTGGGTTAAAAACCAAGTGAGTTTCTAGTATCAGTGCACAAATCTGTTCTAATTATTAGAGTTGATTTGAAAATGGACCCTTAAGCTGTATGTGAACTGAGCCTTAGTTGGGAAGACTCATAATTGGAAAATGTTCAGAGAACATTGTCACAGAAGGTGAGACCTTTGTAGAGAAGCTAAATTTAATTAGTTGTATTAGTCCTCACTGAAACAGAGGAGATTGCACTGCTGGAGCCCTTCTAGGTGGTAGAATAGTGTCTGCCTGAAACTTGGATGACTATAAAAGTGTGAGGAACATGTTATCATAGTAAGTAGAAATATGTGATTTGGGGAAGGTGAAACTCACCCAGGACTTCCAACAGTATTGAAGAATGAAACAGAGATTATATGATACAGTTGGTGATTCAATTCACTTAAAATTTGCTTGATACTAGAAAGTGGCAAGTTACTTAAAAATGTTCCAGTGAGGATCTTTTGTGCTGCAGGCTTGTTAGCCTGATGCTTGTTACAGGGCAAAGTAGCAGAAAATTAAACAGTAGAACGAGTAGTCAGCTGGGTAAATATGATCTACCTACACAGAAAGGTCAGCACAGCTTCTATAAAAGAATTGTAAGCCAGGGCTTCCTCTTGGAGTTCTCTGAAGCTGTCAAAACAAATGTATGAGTAAGGGTGGTCTGGTTGGTGTAACTAAGTTGAATTTTCCAAAAAGCTTTTTACGAAGTTCTTCTCCAAAGAAAACTTAGCAGCTGTGGGGTAAAAGGACTAGTCTTTCTTGAAGTTCAGTTTATGTGGATATAAAATACCTTGTGTAGGGGAAAACGGGAAAAAAATATCGCCCAATCTTTACGCGTTAAATGATGGGCCCCAAACTTAACGTTCTTAGTCAGCAATGAGAAGTTGGTGGTTCTGTGTCTCGAGCACTATCTGCAGTTCTAGCCTCTTTATCCGAAAAAGGATGCGGTTGAACTGGAAGTTTGAGAGGAGGCCAACAAGGATTCTCAATGATGCGAATTGGCTTCTGTGTAAGAAATGTCAATGTAAATTAGTACCCTTCCATCTGAAAGACTTCTGGAGAGAGGATGTGGTAGCAGTCTATTAGAGCGTACCTGTTGTAACGGCTGACGATGGGGAGCAGCTGTTCTTGCACTGACTGCAAGGGATAGCAAGCTAGGAAGCGTCAAATGAAGTTAGTAGGAGACATATTCAGAACTGTTTGTAGGTAGAAGGTGGATCTTCGTGCTGTAAGCCATAGACACAGAGGAGTTCTTTGCAAAGTACGTTGTTGTATATGAAAAGCTTCTTCGAGTTCAAAAGGACAAGAGGAGAAATCTACCGATGCCTACTAAATACAAAAAAACCCCTTTGACACAGGAAATGCTGGGACCTGAAAACTGATGATGCTGAGAGAGTGTTGTATGTATGCCTGCCTCTGTTCTTGCATTCATGCCTAGGAGTGCACCTAGTTGCCAGTGGTAGAGGCAGGTTCTTGGGTAGGTGGACCTTCGATGTGGTCCAGTGTGGTTGTTCTTATGTAACAATAATATACCAGATGTATTGGAGAAGTCTCCAGATATCGGGGTTTTCTTTAGGGGATGCTGAAGATTGGGTCATCCAGATTTGGTCTTTGCATTATGACGTGCTAAAGGTGTGATGTCTTTGTTTAGATTGACTATTTTGAAAGAGCGAAGCGCTTAGAAGAAATTCCTTTAATAAAGACTGCATATGAGGAGCAAAGAGTGCATGACATGGAGCTGTGGGAGCAACAGGAGGAAGAAAGGGTAAGAATTTTTTGTTCAGATGATAAAATCCATTGGTGATGAATGAAAAATAGTGGGTTTTGCATTGGCTTTTTCCCCCAGCTCAGTCAAAGGGAAGAAGGGAAAAAGTCAATGTGAAGAATGAAGTGTTAGCTTGCTAGTGGCTGAGGTAGATTGAATGCAAATATATAGTAAGATTTTACTTTGTAATACTTTCTATATTATCTGTTTTTAGATCACCACTTTGCAGTTGGAGCGCGAGAAAGCCCTTGAGCACAAGAACAGACTCTCGAGGATGTTGGAGGATAGAGATTTATTTGAAGCCAGGCTCAAAGCATCACGACGAACAGTTTATGAGGTACACAAGATATGGTATTATGATAAAATAGTCCCCTGAAGTGAGGAACTACATTTGTGACCCAGTGATTCTTCATGAAAACTAGAAACAAATTAGTATCTAGAATGGCTCAGAATTAAGGAATTGTTTATTTTATGCTTTGACAAAAAAAAAAAATTCTTGCACTCATTCCCAGATATTATCGCTCACAATTTTTGACAACTTCTGGAATAGCTTATATGGAAAATAAAAGATAACGTAAATTATTTATTTCAATGCAGCTACTAGTAAGAGATCATGGAGTAGCATATGAGCAGCCAGCTGTATCTGTACAAGTACTTGGACTTGCTGTAGAAATGGAATAATACTGACAATAATATTGAAGCCCAGAAATTTACATAAATACTTGTCTATTGCTTTCTAAATATTTTTGTTTGAATCTAGAAATTATTTTGATAGTCCAAGTATTTGCAACTTCAAGTTATATTTTATGCGTGCAAAATTTAATAACAAATGAGACCATGAGGGCAGGGAAAGAACTGTGCCTTTCTTTCTTGATCTACATTTTTTAAATTCTACCTTTGCTGAGGCTGTTTGTAGCTTTGATTATTTGGCTATGTTGCAGTAAGGACTGGCTTAAAAAAAAAAAAAGGCAAAAAAAGGTATGACGTTAAAATAAGTTCAGTAACTGCGTATGATCCTTTGCAATGGTGTAGGTGATTTTAGGTAATGTATTTTAGGTAAAGGTAAGTTATTATTCAGGCAATTCTTTTCCTGAAACAGCAGATGAAGGACTAAAATTGTGCATGCTGATTGTCTTCCTTCTAAGTAGGAGTACATTCCCTTATACGAAATTTATTGTAGAAAAAGGTTAAAATGGCAAACAGATAGTTTTTCAGTGGAGGAAAGTTACTGTGTTGCAGTTGGTTTGTGTTTCCGTGCAGCTTTGTTTAGCAATTTGTGTAACTGTCTAGCTCTTAAACATTACAGTTCTGGTGGTTTCACGTGTATTCTTTGTATTTCAGGATAAACTCAAGCAGTTCCAGGAGCGGTTAGCAGAAGAGAGGCGTAATCGTTTGGAAGAGCGCAAGAAGCAACGCAAAGAGGAGAGACGCATTACTTACTACAGAGAGAAGGAGGAAGAAGAGCAAAGATTACGAGAAGAACAGCTGCTTAAAGGTACAGTTGAGAATATGATTATTGTATCTTTTGAATCCTTGACCCATTCCACATGTGTACGCAGATAACTTCTAGTTTCCCTGTTTTTCTGTATTGGAGAAGGTCTCTTTGTTTTCAGTTAGCAGTGAAGACTCTGTTCATTGCTGTTAGATACTGTACCTCTTAATGCGCCTTCTGAATGCTTGTGCGTCCAGCGTAGAGATGAAAGTAAAGCTTTATAGGAGGAAGGGAAAATGGAAACGAATGAGTGCTTCCTGCCCTCCCCTTCTCCCAGACATGAATAAAGGAGGCGATAAAGTAAGTGAGGCTAATGAAAAATTGAGTCTTTGATTTTAGTCATTTAGTTTGAGTTCTGGCCACTTGTGTACATCTTAAAAAGAATAGAAAGGGAACATTGGTGTGAGATCAAGAACTCAAGAACTGTAAGGGACTCGCACGCCTTTCTTTGTGAATTGCTTTGTCGGGTAGCCCGTTTCAAGGCTTTAGAAGAGAAGAGGTATAGGCATTCTGTAAGGTAAATTTCTGTCCTACTTGTCACTTGGTCGATGAAGATTTAAGTATCAGAGTTCATAATCGTGCAATATTTAAAAAACAAGAATAGCAAAAAAAGAAGCAGTCCTGAATATCAAATTTCTGACACTGCTAGCTATGTTTTTTGTTTGACCTTTTCTAGAAAAGGGATCCTCTACCATGCTTGAGGTTGTTACTGATATTTTAACTGGCACATCTGTGGTCAGTACATCAAATTAACGTACGGGTATTGGAACATTATCTTTCCTTTCTTGCTAGCTGTTGTTCAAGATGTCACGTTAATGGATATATCAGGGTTCCTTTTCCTATTGCTTTCGAGTTAGGATGCTTCCAGAAAACAGGCTCTGTGGATAGTTAAAATGCATCCTGTGAAATGCTTGGACTTTTTTTAATTTTTATTTTCTGATAAGGAGTCAAAGAGGAGAGGCTGTACTTTGTAACGCTTTTGTGGATACAGCAAACTAATGGAATTTGTGTGGGTAATACGTTCTGTTTATGTTTCCACCTCTGCAGAGCGTGAGGAAAAAGAACGCATTGAGCGTGAGAAACGTGAGCAGGAGCAGCGTGAATACCAGGAGCGTGTCAAAAAACTAGAAGAACTGGAGAAGAAAAAACGTCAAAGAGAAATGGAGATAGAAGAAAGAGAGCGTCGTCGAGAAGAAGAAAGGAGAGGTCTGGATGACCCATTTTCGAGAAAGGTAGGTAATATCTGCGGGTTTGTTTTCTTTTTGACTGTTCCTTCTGAAGATTATTTGGGAGAAGATGGTAGCATGGAAAAACTGTAAGTTACATGTTTTTTTTAAGTTGCGGTGTAAGGGGCTTTTCAGCTCACTATCAGGATCTGGAATCTCTAGTTTGGTAATAAAGTAAAACAAAGAAACTGCTAAGATCCCCAAGCTGTTTGAAAACTAAACGAATAATGACTAAAAGAATATCAAATACAATTTTCGTTAACACAAGAGGAGGAAAGCTGTATTGGAAGCAAGTGTAGTGACTCATGCCAAAGTCAGGAATCGAAGTAGATATTGAAGAAAAATCCCAGACTAAACATAGAAGCATAGTTTTATGTTTTATAGGAAATACACAGTAACATAAAACATAAAAACGAGAGATGTGTGCAGCTTCCCATTTACAAATACAGGTATTGGGGAAAATCGTTATCCCAGTCCAACAGGAAACAAATTTCCAAATAAATGTTTAATCATTTCAAAAAATGTGACTGAGTACCCCAAACCTTCTACTCTCCCACTTTTTCAGAACTTATTGGTAAGAGAACTGTTTTTAAATTTCATTCACCATAGCCGCTGTCTTTGTTTAATGCATACTTCATTGAGTACCACTATGAAGATAAGTGATCAGAGCTTGGATAAATTGTTCTGATAGTCTATCGGGTAAATAATTGTCATGGGTGTTTTTCACATTAGAAGTACCACTAGCCATGGGCACTTGATCATATGGAAAAGCTGGCTCAGGTTCTGAGAGAGATACCTGGACCGCTTGAAAAACACCATCTGCAGTTTTGGGATTCTTTCTGTGCTCACCCTTTGTGGTGGTCATTTCAAAAGCAGTCAAGCAGACAGTCATGGCGCAGTGGATATGCAAGGTCTTGTGCAACCTCTGTATTTCCCCATATTGAAGCATAGACTTTGACAAGTAAAAACACTTTTCAAAGAGCAGTTTAAAACCAAAATACCCTCTTATATAGAGGTCGTGTGATTATGGGAAATCAGGTATTTTATATGGTTTACCTAATTTGCTTCTTGTGGTGGAATTAAGTGCGTTCTAACGCGTCTAATGTGTTAGAAATAGTTTAAATGGTTTGTCTTTGTCCAGCAATGGGGAGAGGCATTTTACCTTTATTAAAAAACAAAACAAAACAAATTGATTATTGCTCTGCCCTGCATTTAAGCAACGTGAGTGAACCACAATTACCTTACCTGTTCTGTGCATTGAGGTACTCGGAGCAAAATGGTCTCTGCTCCTTTCAGTTTGTTAGTTACGTTTTCTGATCTGACTAGAAAGCACAAAAGCAAGTAATTCTTTGAATTCGTGCCTACTGTTAAGCAGCGGGAAAGTGAATCTGTTAGGACCTCTCTTTTGTGTTAACAGGTGGTAGCTATGGCTCACTGTAGCTATTGTTCATACACTTGTTCATGAATTTTTTTAGTGTATTTGCATATATCCTACCCTACTAGTAAAGTATATGGCACAAAGGGAACCATATTGGTTTTTAAACTGTCACAGAAACAGTAATGTTAGTCAGTTAAGACCGTACTTAAGTTATTCATACTCATGATAGTTCAGTATTCTCTACGGTGTAACAAGCGAGTTTTTAATGGCAGAGTATACTCTGAAAGGAGTGTATGTATGTCAATTGTATGTTGAAAAATTTAATTTTTAAAGTATTTGGAGAGAATGTTCCTAATTTCTTTTGACATACAGGAGTCTCGGTGGGGAGATAGGGAGTCTGAAAGCTCCTGGAGAAGAGGTGGTGAGGCAGAATCTGAATGGCGGCGAGCACCACTGGAAAGGTAATTGTTGGGTTACCAAGTACCAGTTTATTGGGCTCAAAATATGTAGGCTTCCTGTTTGTTGTTACTGCTAAAGCCGCACTAACTGAATAATGTCTCATGTCTTAACATCTCTGAAGGTTACCTTCTATTTAAAATTGTTTTATAAGGATCTCAAAATGAGATAGAGGTTTTATCTTGGAACTGCATTCAGATAACATTCCTGTTTTATTTAGCTTAGATATGTGAAAGCTAGCAGAGGCCTGCATATGATAGACAGCATGCTTGCTTGGTTTCTTTTTTAAATCAAAAATTTCTGTCCCACTCCAACATTGGTGTCAGCTGTATAAATACAGAATGGGGAAGGATGACAAGCAAATGCAGGGTTTCCTGGATGATCAAACTGTTTAAAATTTTTTCATTTAGAAAACTGACAGTAATACATAAGAATGGTAAAGTCAAGATTCAGAGTCTTAAACTGTTCAAGTCCCAGAGTGAGTCACAGAGCAGAAAATACGGGGTGTAAACTAAAACAAAGTTCTGAAAGACTGTATTGAACAGAGAAGGAAGGATTTCTGAAGGAAGAATGTTCAAAGGTTCTTTGCACTTTTTAAAAAGAAACAAAACCAAAAAACCCACGCATTCCTTAAAAGCCTGTGCTGATGGAGATACCACTGCTTGTTCCAGTTGGCAGTGTGTTTTACTGCTCGATTAGCCTTCCAGGTAGATAGATTTTTATAAATGTCTAACCTTAATTTCCACTGCAGCAATTTAAATCCATTATGGCCTACTCTGACTCCAGTGGAAGCAAATGAATTTACTCTTTTTCTCTCTAGTAATTTCTTCCAACATGTTGGAAGAGTATGATCTCTCGATGAACAAAACAGTCTTTCAGTCTTTCCTTGAAAGCTGTGTTGCCATTCTTGGTAGGGATCTACTTTCTCGTCAGTTGCAAAATCAAAAATTGAACGAAACTCCTGGGTGAAGCCTTTAATTATTCACATATTGCAGAAGTGTTTAATGCATCTGTTTATATGCTGCAGTGTGGTACTTTTTTTTCACATAGAAAATGATACAGGTGACCCATACTCATTTTCAATGAGTAAGTACTCATTTTCTGAGTATGTGTTGTCGTAGTCATTTCTCATTCGGCTTTTGTCGAAATTGAGTTGAGTGACTGCTGAGAAGTTAAAATTAGGCATATTTTGGATTATTATGTGGCATATTTGGTAGAACTTTCCTTCTCTCTTTTAGTAAAAGGAATATACTGAGGAATACTGAAAGGAAATACTTACAGCAGACAATATCTCTATGGAATTTTAAGTAAAACAATGCTTCTCAGTTATTTTCTTTTTGCTGACCTTAGGAAATAACAAAGTAAAAGTGATGGTGCTCAGACATAATTGCAGAAGAAAGGTGTAATTCTGCATTCTTTAGTAGCCCCTAGTCTACCTTCAGCTGGATTTCAACCCTGAAGGGGAGATGTGTTGGATGCAAAGACAAGAGTGCAAACCTAGCTATGAGTGAGTAAAGTAATTCCAAAATGTATTTCTGAATTGCGTGATAAAGGCAGTAACATAGAGGGCAGAGCATCAGATTTAATTTGCAGCGTGTATCTAGCTGTAAGTACAGCTATTGGATATGTGCATTAAAAAGTCTTTATGGATGCTAGTACAAGGAGAGAAGCTGTAAAATTTGTCTCTCAGACAATTTCTCGTGGAAATGGCACAGTCCTGGCGTACACGCTGTATTGATACACGGGTCCTTACAGTCATGGAGCAACCGATTGTGCTGTGCAGCAGTCCCCAGAGAGCTGGATTCAAGGTGATCAGCGTGTTCCAGTGTTCTCAGTCTTTTCCGTACCATGGTTCCAGTTACAAGAAAAAACAGATTACAGAAAGGCTGAAGAGTCCAGCAAGGGCTGTCTGTCGCTTACACAGCTAGTGGATTTATTATGCGTTATAACTAGACTGCGAGTATTTGCTTTGTTCCTTCACTGTGCGAGAAAGGTAGTTATTGTAAGAAACAAAGGAGGAAAATAAAACTAATCTCTCTGTGGTAGATGTAATAAAATTTTATGAGGAAGAGAAGAAAGTTAATCCTGATATTAAAAAAAACCACTGCAAAAATTGCAGTTGCAAGGAAAAGAGATTAACATGAAAGTGCTATGTAGGAGTTAAATTAAAAGCCAGCTGGTTTGTTAGAAAAAGTCATTTTAAGGTGATACCTCTTGTTCTTTTTCTAGATCACAGAAAATCCATAAAGTGCTGTCAGGAGCTAGAGGCTTGCTCGTTTAAACAATGAAATGACAACTAATACAGACCCGGTGTTCACTGAAAGTGGCGGGGCAGCGCTGCAGGCTGTCATACTTAGCACAGCTCATTACAGTTGCTACTGCCACAGAGTGCTATCCCAAAGGATCAACAAATGCTTCTGTGCTTATGGTCAAGAAATACTAAAAAGCCAAAATGTGTAGAAAAGGGGAGTTGGCCGCTATTTCTTGTCTTTGCTGTTTGTGCCTGAGTTAACAGATGAGCAAAAATGATTATAAATGTGTAACAGTGGTAGACACTACAGTGTGAACTTTGCTAGCAAATTTCTGCTTTGTTTGGTAAAGCTGTCTGCATGCTTTCAGCTCTTGTAGATCTGTGTGTAGGGTTTTTAGAGGTCATTGAAAAATGGGTTATATGATGGAGACTGGATTGCATTACTACCAGTGATTGCCAATTGATAATATTCTTAATATTCGTGTATCCCTCTGTCCTTAGTCATTTATCGGATGCTGTTAAACTCTAGATTTCAGTAAATTTTTAAAGTGAGAGTTAGGATTTCTGTGAGGGAAAGGGAAAAAGCTGAAATAGGAACACTGAAGTTGTCAAACAAGGAAAAAAAAAAGTTAAAACAAGAGGCATAATTTCACCTGCAAGTAATAGTTTAAAAATTAGAGGAGTACTAGTAGTTTAAAAGTAATAGATTACAAATAGATTTAAAAATCCTAAACCCCTGAACCAGTACCTAAATGTGAATGAATGAAATCCTAGTTCACTTGATAAACCTTATGACCATTTCTCTATATGTCTCTTACATTCAAATAATCAGATTTTTCAAAGGAGAAGATGATCCCCTTTGAGTCTAAATGGAAGTTAACAATCTCCCTGTCTTGTTTTTATCTCACAGCTCAATGGTAATTGCATTCTCCCTTATTATTCCAAAACTAGGAAACAGGCCGCTCACAATTCCTTGAAATTCTTGAGATGCAGAGTTGTCACAAACTGTTGCTTCTCTGTTCTCACCTCTCGGAGTCCTACATCTGTTGTTTTGTAGCAAGTCATTGCTGTTCTTTTGTTTACATTTCAGTAGCATAGTATATTTCTAGACCTACGGGAGTTTTTTTGTTTGGTTTGTTGTTTTGGGTTTTTTGGGGGGTTTCTGTTGGGTTTTTTTTAGCCTGTGAGATTCAGCTCCAGTGCAGTTACTCTTCTCTTGCTGAGAAGCAGGTATCAGTACATCTCTATGATGTACTACTACTTGTTTCTTTTTATTGCTGAGGAACTAGCTTAGGAAGGTTAACTTCCTAAAATAAAGAAATCAATCTGATGACAAAGCCAAGGTTTATGGTCTAAAAATATGTGGAACATCCTGTAGCCATTAAACGAAGTGGTGTGTCCAGAGAAGTGACTAGAGTGGAGGCCCTAACAGTTCTACAGTAGTGTCTGATCTTTTCAGTGTTGCAAATCTAAATCTGTTTCAAAGATGGACTGACGACTCAATAGCCCAGGGAAAATTCTCACCAGTTCTTTACTTCCCACATAACGCCCTAGCAAGGAGAGTCCCTGAAGGCGCTGGTAGCCTGCCAGAGCTTGGTGCACCCTGCTTGCCCCCGGGGAGTAGCGCTGGATTGAGTCGTGGGTTTACCATGTTGTCCTGCCGTATCTAGTTGTGGATGCTTGTCAGTGAAAGTATTGCCAGTCTGTGGGGCTGGAACCGTGCCAAAGCTTATGAAAACAGGGATTGGACTGTAGGCTTGGCATGTGCGTGAAGAAGGGGGATACTTACCTGATGGTTGTGGGGTTTTAAATACTGGTTCTTTGAGGCTTAGCTCGAGTTTGTCAGATGAGGCTTGGTGTAGAAGCCAGGCCTCTTCTCTGTTGTGTTGCGGCAGATAACCACCAAGGGACTATAGCTATCCCCTTCAAACTCTAGTTTCGGTCTTCACTGAAGCTGTAGGGATGGTGACGTACCGCTTTCCCATAGGAATGAAAGCAGTTAGGACATGCGCGTTTGAAAACTGCAAGCTCTGTACGTGTGTTTGCAACCACACATCAAGTGGGTACATTCAGAAATGTCCTTGAGGGGTTCAGTACTGTCAATCCAATATGTAAAGCTTCCCTGGATGTCAGCTTCTACTGTCTGTTCATTCCCTGTGGTTTTATAGAGATTGGCGTCGAGGAGAAGCAAGAGAAGATGAAAGACCTTTCCGACGAGGGGTTGATATTCCGCGACGAGGGGATGATTTTCCGCGACGAGGGGATTATGAAGAGAGATGAGGTAATAATAGAG
>Ga0181612_117459_pt1 | contig 18808 bp, 9 predicted proteins | sample HoacroProtozoa21_FD_119630 | JGI IMG/M metagenome (GOLD analysis project Ga0181612, IMG submission 119630) | Hoatzin crop microbial communities from Cojedes, Venezuel. Combined Assembly of Gp0051906, Gp0051904, Gp0051908 | reverse complement strand
TGCAATGTCACAAGATGCTCTGCGTACACCAGCATGACCTTAGATAACCCAGAGGCTGCAACAGCTCAGCACCAGAGTAAACTCAGACTATGGTGTTAGCTGTTTCCCTGCTCAAGCTGAATCTAAGAAGTAGTTACTGTGGGAGAGTGTATTCATATCTGTTGCTTTCACTGCATGAGGATCACTTTTCACTATAATACACGAAGCAGAGATAGGTCTGGGCAACCTGAACACCCAGTGTTGAAAAGGAAGATGACCTTGTGGTACCATGGTTTGTTCTTATCAATATACTGAAATTGTTTGACAGTATTCCTCATGAACCACTCTGGAGAACACAATGGAAGGAATTAAGAGGTCAAGCTGCATCTTCCACACAGAATCCATGTCTATGTACACCGTAGAGCCACTGACGGTACTATTACTACACTATCATCACAAAGCCAGTCAGATGTGATGTTAGCTAGATGCAAACCAGCACAGTCATGACAGGAAAATGCTCTTCCCAGGTGAATTTAACCACTAAGTGGCCTACACAGAATGTTTCCTATCAAAACAGGTGTTCATTCGGAGACCTCTCGAGCATTATGGCCCAACCCTGAAAAGCTGTGACTTAGGCCATGGAAGCGGAAACTTCAAAGAAAACAGGAGAGTCACACTGGAAAGAAGGGGTGGACAGGCAACTCAAAAGAACACACAAATGGGGAAGAACGTAGCTAGGAATAGAGACTGTAAAGAGAAGGAAGAAAGAATGAAGAGACATGCTCAAGAAACAAGAATGCCACAAAGGAGCAAGGTCAGCAGTAGAGTGGAGGAGGGTGAATTTGCTGGGAAATGCTGCTTTAGTCATCCCGAAACTGTTAAGTGGTCAACTGGTTTCATCTGGAGAGAATTAGCAGGGCCAGAGGGGAGCAGATTCACAAAACTGCCTGAGGAAGTGGTAGTGTCAATCCCCTATCACCAAAAGCTTGGCTGTCAGCACGCTCACTCAGGTTGTGTGGGATCAGTTGCCTTTTTTGGCTGATGGCATCTGAACCAACATTTCTGGAAGTGCTTTGCTCGAGGGTATTCAGAGGGGTGTACTGCACAGGGAGGGAGCAAGGGATGGAGCAGTCTCTCATGTTAATGCTATTTCACTCTGTATGAAATACTTCTATTCAGCATGTGTGAAGGATGAAGGAGCAAGGATAAAATTACTCCATTACCTGGCTGTTGACAAGATGGATGAAAAGGTTGCAGTTGCTCAATAGTGGGTATTTAAGAATTTCTGCAAAGTGGAACAGCGACCAAAGGACAGATTGAGAACAATCAAGGGAGCCCAGACTACATCCCAGTGAGGGCAGCTGCATGTTCTCTCAGCAGATGTTGCTTCCAACTATCTCAGGCAGAATGGGAACGAAATATCTGCGATCCAGAGCAACTTCTTTAACTGCTGGGCAACTGGATAAAACAAGCTTACAAAAAACCTGTTTGAAATGTTTGGAACAAAAGGAGAATTTCACCCAACCAACAGCATTCATGTGGTTCTCAGTTTGGTAAAGAACAATTGTAATTTAATGGTTTGGAAGAATTTTTTTTATTATTACCACCATCACTATCATTATTATTAGTAGCAATATGGTTTAGCTTGGTGACCAAGCCAAAAATTGATTTCTTGTACAAATTCAAAAAAGAGCCAGAAACAGAAACAGTGGTCTTTTGGCTGTGAGACACAGGAAGCTTCAGGAGAATTTGGGCATCAGCAGTGGGGAAGCTGCAAAAAGCAGCCAAAATCAACGGCAAGAAAGCTGAAAAAGGAAAAATAAGATACAAAGCGGAAGAGCTAACCCCACCCTATTCTTTCTGGCACCACAGGCATCCAGAGTACATGACACATGATTTCTTCCACTGTATTACGGGAGTAGGAGGACTCACTGGATTTCTACCACGCCTTCTTCTTATCTACCATCTTCCACCTACATTTACGATTCAGAATTGCCAGAATTCAGATTTTTTTCTCTCTTGGCAACATTGTCCTGTCCCTCCCTCATTTCAGTCTGAATGCGCTAGGGTTACCAGGGTTTGCTTTGATCCTGAACCAGATCTGAAGATATCTGCATAAACACTGTTCAAGCTGTGAGCACACCCTTAGGTTAAGCAGGTTCTTCAGCACTGCTCAGTTATTCCCTCACAGGTGTGTATAAAAACATGTAGTCCTCTTTCAGAAAATAAAACAAAACTAGTTAGCGAGATTCAAGCATGATTTCATTCATTCATTCACTCACGTCATTCTTTATCCATACGTAAGTTCAAAATCATTCAGTCTAAGTAATTGTAATAATAAAACCATTCAGAGACTTTGCAGTGAACTATATACTCAGAAAAGACTTTAGCTGGTTAACTTCAGGATCTTCCTTACAGTTTTTTGGCTCCCTTTTTCAGTTCCTAATGTGGATTAAAAAAAACACGCCTAATCTTTCTAACGTAGTTCAATCCTGAGCCACACTGACTTACAGGAGTTCTTTTGATTTTTTTTTTAATACTCTTTAGTTTACCTGAAAAGTACTCAAAGGTTATGTCGAGCCAGTCATGATTCTCAGTCTGCAAGTACAGTTCTCTATCTAATAATCAACAGCTCTTCAACTAAGGGACAGAGGAACATGCTGAGGACCCAAGCCCGTTCAGCCTTGTGCACATGAGCAGCTCAGGTAGTTCAAGAGGACCAGCTGTGTGACATTATGGATCTTTACATCTTTAACACAGTGAAGCTTCTGTGTGCAAAGTAAACATAATAGTGTCTTCAGGACTTCAAGTCAGTTGTGTATAGAATATAGCAAATATAAAATATACAGCTCATGTATTGGTTTAAATCATCTCCTGCTTCTTTTACACCACCAGTAGAAAATTGGGATTTCTTCATCTGTTTATCCTTCATGTGTTTTAATGTCCTCTCTTGAAACATATCACAGAGTGGTCTAACAGGACGTTATTAGCATCATCAGTAACAACCACACAGCTGAGGAATGGTTTGAGCCCTTTGTAGTACACTATATTCATGTTACTCCTAGGGTGACCCATGGGAAGGACAAACTTACGAAACATGAGATTCGTGTTGAGTTTTCATGATAGGTTAAATATGCCAAAAGGCATTGTGATTCATTAAATCATTTTTATGCATGTCAATAGCATTGCCTATCCTGTGATAATTGCACAGTTATGGTTATGAATCTCATAATTAACCTGTATCGTTATAAAAAAGATAGACAAGCTAGACAGCCCAAAAGAGGCACTGCTGTGGTGCACAGCATTATGCACAATTACTACACATTAATACAATCTTAATTATTAATCTTTTTTATTTACATAGTAAGTTTCATCCAAAAGCACTTTGAAAGCTGTATGCAAAGAATACCAGAGAAATGCTGCAAGCTCTAGAATCCTGGGACAAGAACTCCCTGTCCCAGGAAGCACTGACCAGATGGTGGTAAAGGCTCTCGGCCACTCACACCAAGGCAAACCCTGCGACAAATGGAAAGCACCACAGGACTTTTGAAATTCTTACAAAAGCAGAGAGGATCTCTACTTAAACATGGAGCAAGCTGAAACTTTTGCATTTGTCTTACTTGGAAGAACATAATCTTGAGATATCTTACGAGTGTTTTAATACGGAATGCCAGGCGTCACATTTCATGCTTCAATTCTGTTTAAGAACACACAAACTTCTGAATCAATTAAATGACCTACACACCTTTTCCAGTCTTTGCCTTGCCACTTTCATGCTGCCTCCTTATGCTAAGAACAGTTTTATTTTCCCTCTTCTTGGTTATCTGTGCTGTTCTGCCATCTTCTGCTCATTCAAATCCTTCCTCACAAAGCCTTGAGCAACACAACTTGAAGAGGAACTTAATTCTTAAAACAATAGCTAAAATACATATGGTTCACTATGTAATTGTGAATAAAATCTCTCTCACTTATCCAGATAATAAACTCTGTAGAAGAAGTATTATTCCTTCCCCCTGCCCCCCCCGCCTCCACTCTTATGGGCCAAGTAGTTTGTCATCATGCATTGTTTGGCTTACATTGCAGCTAAAATATACCTCTTTATTTGGTATTCAGAAAACACCAGCTATTGGTCAATTAAATCAAAGCAACCTTAAAGTGTTCAACTTGACAGGAACTCTCCCAGTCATTTACAAAACACATCATTCAGCCTCTCCATTGTCATAACTTCTTTAAAACGCCACGATACCACAAGAATAGAACAGTTCTAATTTTAATACAGATATATACCATAATCAGAAAACAGGTCCTGCTCAAACAGGCGCTGTGATGTGTTATGCACACCAGCACACAAATGTATCACTGAATCAGAGATGTTACACACTGCTGGCATTCAACTCCTTTCAGGGGGTCAGCAGAAAAGCTTCTGCCCAAAACAACTCCCACTTTCACACCATAGCCATGACATTGTTGTATAACCAGACAATAGCAAAAATAAATAAATATATAAATATTGTCAGTGTTGTCTCCTCACTCCTGTTTACATTTTAATGAACTCCTCTAGTAATAACTCCCAGTTTCCTCCGTTTCCAGAAAGCCAGCACTCCATAAATACTGAGTTGTACTATTATCTGCTGATGTACCAGTTTTCTATAAACAGAGAAAATCCAAACTTATCACTAGGCCTAGCTGTTGAAAAAGGTTAGTATAACTAAATAACAAAACAGGAATGTTGTTTACTTGTTAATGTTCTACTAATGAAAAAAAGCTGTTACGGATTTGATTAATCTGAACCATACTGGACAATTCTCGCATAACTTTCCTTGAAGAGTGACTATTGATTTCCTTTTCATTCTACACTTTGATACAACATATCTGGAATCTAGCCCAGGTTTCACAACTGCTACTATCTCCACATTAACAGCCTGTGCAAGATTAGAAATAGCTTTTGAAGATATATGCAAGGGTGAGACAATCCAAGAATTTTCTTCATTTCCACAGGTTGAGCTTTTACATCTGTTTGTGTAACAGCTTTTAAGGAATTAGAGGTGTTTGTAGGCACGATCAAATTCATCAACTGCAACTAATTAATTATGCCATTGTTTAATCTTCTAGCACTGCATTGTTTTTTCTCTTCTCTTCTCTATCTGTATATATAATGCCTGGTGTAGACACAGTAATTACCAGATACTATGGGAAGGTGACTGCTTTATCGGCATGAGCTTGGGAGCGCCACACCGTCTCATAAACGGTGAAGAGTGAGTAATACCAAGGGTCTCGAGTAGATGCCAGTAAAAAATCTTTGTACGACTCCTCTCCACCTTGTTTTCTCTCTAAAGATACTCTGCATATAAATCTGTATTCTTTATGGATCTCTTCCATTGGTTTATACACACACTAAGCACAGGCATAGCTTGTCGAAAACTTGTAGGTTGGGTAAGCAGCTTTCACCTATGAAGGGCAACATATTCAAAAAAGGTCATGGTAATTTGCAAACAAAAAAAATTACTTGTAAAGAAAATATTTTGAAATATTCAGTCTAGGATAGTGTATTAACTGCCTACCATATGCGAGACAACAACATCGTAATGTGTTATGGTCATTTCTATGAACACGGAGCAGAAGAACTGACATGGTGTTCATGCCTCAGATAACTCTTCTTTGAAAGTTGGTATATTCTATTTTCCCATTTTGCTTTCTCAATTCACGGAGTAGCTACTCTAAAAATCTTGTGCCTAGAAGTCACAAAAGGCCTAGCTGTGCGGTACTGGGTTAATAACAAAGAACTGCAATAAATTAGGAGTTCATCAGTTTGCAACAACAAACATTAGGCCCTGGCCCATGGAATGATTATGAAGCAATGGCACAATGCCAAAATTAAAAAGGCAACTGTACTTCCAGAATGGGTCAGAAAAGGCTCTTCCAGCAGTTAGGAAAACATTGGTACCATGTAAAAAACATGTAAAAAAGTTTCCAGTCCCTCTTGTTCAATATGTCACTGGAAACTGGGATGTGTGTGCAAAGAAGGTTACAAGGATAAAAGGGGCAAAGAGAAAGCCTCACAGAAAGGAAACCAAAATAGCTGCCTTGGTCGGCAAAAGCCAAGAGGGGACAAATCATTGTTTATGAGTACAGCCACAGGAGTAAGCACTAAAGAAGGAAAACCCATTTAAACACAGAAACAGTGTTTGATCACTGACAAATGAACATAAACTGGCCTGGAATAACGTCAGCTTGATTTTGAAAGACCGTTTCTAATTATCAGAGCAATCAGACTTTGGAAAAGCCTTCTAATCAGAGAAGGCGAAAAAAGGTAACTGATTTGATGACCTCCAGTACCTCTACAAAGAGGATCATACAGTGAGGGGTCTGTATAGAAGGGTCTCAGTGGTCCTAAAGGTCCATCAGTCCTTCAGTTTTGAGTATGCACACATGACATGTAACGTCATGACACGTAATCAAGGACGCACTTCTCAAAGGAATAAATATTGATAGAGGCCTATCAGACACCAATCATAAATAATTTCTCAATTACATTAAGGTCTCTTTGGTGGGCCAAAGAGTGGATAGGAACAGGTAAGGAACAACTGGGCAATGGAAGCCTGCCCTTAGTGTGGTAAAGAGTTAAGAAAACCCAGAAAGGCAAGTTTGCTACAGCCCACATACTTCATATCTGGCACTGATGTAGTGGCCACAGTAGGCACATGGACTCCTTTGGCTGTCAGCTGCAATCCATTTAGACAATTTGAAAGTGGCATTTCTGCAGTACTGAATTTGTGTTGTTTTCTTCCAATGGAATTTTAACCTTAACTGAGCTTAAAAAAACAGAAAATCTCTTCTTTCAAGAAACAAGTTTTTGTGACAACATCATAAAAATCTTTATCAAAATGTAAGGTTTTTTAATACCATTGACACTAATGGATTTTTGCTTGTGCAGTGTTTTCATTTTATTGAATTTATTTCAAATAATACAAATTAACATTACTTCATTAAGCTTTCCTCTTTTCAGCTCAAGCTACACTAGGTAGTATTACAATTATTTCGCATACGAGTTATTCTTAAGATAAATTCAAAGTGTAAACTATTAAAAAAAAACAACCCATACTGAACAAATAATTCAGCCATTATTAATTTTAGTGTGTATCTATAATGAAATATGTCCACAACAGAACTCAGGAGTAGTCTTTACTCATCTGTTTACTAGGAATGTATATTTACTGTGAACTCCCAAGCAAAGTGATAATACTAATTTCTCAATGGAAGAAAAATAAAACCGTGCCTTTTTTGTCAACTGTCAGCAACTGGCATAATCAAAGGCAACGAGATGGCCATTCTTACAGAAAATCTCATTTATGGATCATCTTTTTATAAAAATATCACTGTTAAAATTGCTCTTTTTAACTCCAAATAAATCTAGAAGTCAAATGACCCAATACAGTAATAATGAATTTCTGAAGACAAAAAAACACTGTGTAAATTTAAGATTTTACACCCCTTGTTGCCACAGTCTGCCAAGCACTCACTACCACATGGAACTTTTTTCTATCTAGGTTTGCGCTGGGCAAAAACATTAGCAAATGAAGCTGTTATTCAAAAGAGAGGCTTACTGTCACACAGTATCTTCAATCAATATTTCGCAATTGTCACGAACTCCAGAAGGGCAAGACAGCTGATGTGACAATGACTGTTAGACACAGAAGAGCAAGCCTGGTGAACTGCAGGCTGAAGGTGACTCCAAACAGCGCTCTGCTGTTGCAGAGTGAGCAGTCATCAGGTTGAGAAGTAAGAAGCAGCATTACGCATAGAAGACAAAGTTAATTGCTCCTCTTGGGCTACTGGTAGCCTCAGCTAGAGCTTCCGCTCAGATGTGGAGCAAGGGGGAAATTCAACAACTGGAACGCTTAGGGACCTAGAAATCATGATTTGTGCAGACAAAATGGAAGAATTACACCTGTCTCCTAACAAAAAAATCAAGTACTAGGTAAGTAGTTTTCAAATATGTAAAAGGTTTCTGCTTGGACACCTATCAAGCAGTGTTGCAGCTCACTATTAGATAGTCCTCTCTAACACAGAGTAGCAAGGGAACAGAGTGACCTGAGGGCACTGGAGCTCCTTTGAGACCATTTACAGAAGTCTCTGTTTGAAAGTTTTAGGCAAATCTGACGTTATCTCGGAGGAGGAACAGCAACAAAAGGACCTTTCCATCCCAATTTTTTTTTTGTTTTTGATTAATGATCTTAGACAGTGCATACAGGTTTTCTATTTCTGTTGTTCCAACCACAGAAATAAGAGAAAGAGAAGCAAGTACCTGCTCCCAGCTTCCAGGCACACCAGGCAAAACAAGAACCAGTATTTGCTTCAAAAGCCCTGAAAACACCAAGCCAAACTCTAGATCTGGTTTCTGCCAAAGCCCATTTCAGAAAAGCTATAAGCCTAATGGGAGCATAGACTGGGCTTTTCTATCCATAATCTAGTTTCCTGAAAAGCCAAAAAACCACGCTGAACTGAGCTACTGAGAGGCTTTCTAGTGTGGAGATCAAAGGTCATGGGAAAGGGCTGTATTTCAACAAATATGCTCCCTGTTCTTAGCAATATGAGATCCAATCTCATACCCACAAAGTAGATTATTACCCCCTTGATGACCAGGTGCATTCACACGGAGACCCACTTGTAAAACTAGAAAATTTGCTTCTGATATTTAAACTGGATATTACAGAAGAACTACAGACAAACACAGAACAGGACGCAAAGGAAGCAGAAGTTTTAGACAGGCAAAATACATGCCATGCATTTTTAATAGTACAAGTGATTAACCAAGTTGTTAGGGATGTGGTACTGAAGTCTTTACATCAAGGTCAGATGTCTTGGTACCTAACTAGAAGACACTGGCTTCCTGCAGGTATTGCTTGATGAAGGCCTATGGCCTTTGCCATCCAGGCCAAAGTATTCCTTGCCAGCCCAAAGAACATGATTAGTAATGGCAGTGACACAGTAGGTAAAGGATGGAACAAAGAAGGCCACAGGCAAGAGCAACCAGTAATAAATAATAGTCTGCAACAATCTTAATATAGCATTTCACATGCCCAATGTGATAACTAATTAATCGTAGCAACAACTTTGTACTCTATGCTGCCTTTCATCCAACACCTCAAAGTGCTTTACAAATGTTAATTAATATGTAGGCTGTACTTTGAGGAAAGATATTATGGCATTGGCCCCAGTCAATGTTAATTTGTTCTTCAACAGCAGGGCTTGTGAAATCTGGTCGACTTTCCCAATGAAACATAAAATGTGCAAACCTTCCTGGCAACAAATCTGAAAATGTGTTTCTCCATTCAAATATAAGCTATTCCATTGTAATGCTGACAATATGGCATGCTCCATCCCTTCACATTGTACTCCAGCATAACCTCACATAAAACAGCATGGTTTAAATGTAAGAGGAGATTAACTTTTCACAAGAAAATTGGATAACTGGTATTTTAGTCTGAACATCTGGCACATTTTTAGCTAAACTGTTTCTTCAAAAAGCTATTTTTTTGCTGTGCATTCACATACTACAAGTGTTTGACTAACTTTAGCTCCACAGCTGAGACAGAAAACTAATTTCTTTGCTGCAATGACCTGACTGGGGCTACCAAACAGGACTGGATGTCTGCATATTCTACAGTTATTCTAATCCCTCTATTTAGCACTGTAAATTTACACAATATTTTGTATACATTCAAACCAACTTCTGCTCATACAATCAATCTCCTGGCTTCGAAGGAGTGTGTGCATGAATGAGACACACAGCATTTATCTGACATCCCCATTAAAAAATTGTAATAGATTGCTCTTTAAATTCTTCAAGTTTGTTCATATTGTGCACACATCCCCGACTACAGAGTTACTGAAGAAAAACTTTTGGGGCCCCTATGATCAGAGCTTGAAAAGGTCAGCTAGTTCCCCTTTGTTACACAGGTAAAGTAGAAAATGGTTAATAGTTGGAAAGCTGTGAAACACTAGGTAATAGCCTAGTGTTGCAACTTCTCTGTTCTTGTCTTCTTAAAATCTCGTAACAGCACATCCAGACAACTTTAAATTTACATTGGTAGAAAACTCTATTTACCTTCCAGAATACCAAACCAAGGATACCTTCTGACGTCATTCCAGGTTTGTAGCAAAAACATCTTTGCAAACATCTATTTTAAATACACACGCACACACACACATTTAAGTTGCTAGAAGGAAATGCTAAGGAGAAGCAATACCACACTAATCTAATCACTAAAGCTTTAGCATCATAGAAAGGGCTGACTAATATTCTGCAATAAACATTTACCATTTATTTTGGGAACCATTTCCCATCTTCATGCCCTACAAAAATACCAGCGGTGCAGGATAGAAACAGAAGTAGCAATTCCTAACTTTTGAAACAAAAAGAGTTCACAGCAGAGCCAAGATTCACCTTAAGGGTTGGAGAAGGGAAGGAAGAAAAAAAAAAGAGAGAGAGAGTACAAGAACTATCATTGAACAGGTGTCTGCATAATAACAACATGACTAGAACTAATGAGCTTAATTTCAGTGAGCTTTGAAGTCAGGTGCAGACTATTAAGAGAAACAGTGGGTTAGTATTCCTGGGAGCAGGTTTACTAATAGTATTACACAAATAAGCAGTCATTTCTTTATGACTTGAATGGTCATAACTAGCTAGGGCTTACAGCTTTCTTTTATCAATGAAGTTATTAAGACAATCCAAATCGCAATGTAAAGTGACACACTTTGTGTATGTATGTGTGCATGTGTAGCAACTGCTTGTAAATTATGCACATTATCTACCTGTGTTACATTTACCCTAATGGATTTAGAACTTTAAAATACAGATGATGTAAACCAGAAAAAAATGAAAAACCAGCATCATGTTTCAAGTATTCGAGGGGTACGCTTAATAGTAAGGAACGGGAAGGAGTCGAAGTGTCAAACTGTTTCTTGGATCATGAAGCAAGCAGCCTTCTGCTACTCTTTAATCAAGATGTATTTCAACTTCTCATCCTTTCTCCCGTCCAGGGACCTGACAAGCAACTCCTTAGCTCCCACTTTTCTTAAAACAGAAAGATAGCACGTCCCAGTGGCACAGAGAACCTTTTGACATTGTTCTCTTTTGGGGGGTTATGTGTGCTTTCTAATAAAAGGAAGAACAATCCTTTTCTCTCTGAGATAATAAGGAACTTAAGAATGAATGCAACTTCCATCTAAACACAGTTTAAGTGTGTTGACACAATCTTTCTTTGAATTATTAAGGGTACACAAACAGCAGACTCCTGACTTCAGCAAAATGCTGCCTTCACTTCACTGAATCCAGTATCTTCTTCCATGATTACGTCACTTAAATCCTTTTAGACTAAACATAAAGACCGTACTCTCCAAAACTTAGCATATATGGCATAGCTGGAGATAGTAGACGTCTCTTCTAAAACAACCTATTCTTCCACATGTCTTTCTTTTCACTAGAAATGCTGAAACTTAAAGAACCATGATTACATCAGTTTGTGACCCACTGTATTTCTGAGTTAGTTTTTCCTTTTAAACCCATACTAGATACCCATTGTCAAGGTCAGAGATATTAAAAGTGATTTGTTAGATGTAAAATACTGTTTATTATAGTCTAAAAAGCAAGCCAGCTTGAAATAATAAATTAGTGCCAGATGAAAAACTGCCAGAATTCTCTATTATACATGCCTTTCCCTGGAAAGCATCCCAGATTTTTTTCTTGATAGGCTCTTTTACTAAAGACTCCCTGACTTATGGAGTGTTAGCAAAAGTTGTAGCTTATAAAAGGGTCAGTGAGGAGCATTAAGGGGCTCTGAAAACAACAACAACAAACAAAACTCATGTACAAACTGAGCTGTGGCTACAGCCTGAATGGTATAAACTGATGAACTGCAACAAATGCTAAGAAAAACTTCTGATGTTCACCCACATAATTGCACTGGGTCAGATATTTCTAGCATCATCAGAAAACTGAAAACTGAGTGAAGGAAGAAACCCGAATTATTCTTCTCTTCCCCACTGCTCTGCATTGCTCTGTGCTGTTTTACAGACAACATGCATCTGAAAGAAACAATTAATTTGTCTGAATTATGCATTTCATTCTCAACATGAACTTGAGTGATTTGGGAAGAACACATCTTGATACCATGAAATGGAAAAGCACTAGTGATACCAGCAGGAAGGCTGGACTATAATGAAAGACTGTTTCCTGTCCCCAGGTATATATCACCAGGTATACTGCAAATTGTTATCTGTTGCTATTCTTCAATGGAAAACAACACACTTAGAATTCATATTCTTTTTTGTAACTGTGAGATGAAGGAGAAATGGAAAAGTCAGCCTCTTTCTCTCATGCATGATTATTGATTTCACCACTATATGCTGAGAAAGCAGGGTGGGACCATCAGTCACTGCAAGTCAGCATTAACAGCAGGGGCATAAGGAAGTGCTTAAACCCAAGCAGCTGGCTGTGGCTGGGAACCTGGAGAGAGAAAGGGATGACTAGAAGTTTTCACTGTACATGTTGCAAATATCATATAGTTCCAGGTCTGTTGGCTTGCTGCATCCTCACAAATTAGCCAAAAAGTGCCATCAAAAGCAGCCTGCCAGCAATAACGCAGCAAAGAGGCTCCCACCAGAATGGTCAATGCTGAAAATAAAAGTCATGTTATAAATGTTTACATGATGTAAGTTTGGATTGTAGAGTCCAATAATTCTCACTGGCTCTTCTCTCTCACTTCCGTTCTTGGCAGCTAGATAACAAGTTCAGCCAAGCAACTTACTTAAAATGTACTGACATGAATCCCCACAGTGTAAATAACATATCTTACCTATGAAGGGTGATTATGTTGCCTTTATTCTTGAAAATAACATCTTCCTAGCCTTTTCATGAAAATCAACTGTTTGCATTCTACATACAGTTTAGAGTATAATCTATAAACACAATACTGAGTATTGCTGTTAAGAACTAGAAGTTTGACATAGGCCCAAATCTCAACCATGGAGCTGACACCCCAGAGCACAGAGGAAGTTTGAATCTGAACACTGCATCTCCAGTCTGTCTCTGCGGGAAACAAATTCACAAAGCAATAATAATATCATAAACAGCACTTAACATGTTAGGGCTGATCCTGCCAACCCATACTCCTCCAGCACAAAAACTCTTGGCAAGTCTTACACAACGCTGAAGTCTCACCGAAATTCTCTAAATGGACCTTATGTGGGATTTAAGAATCCTACCATTGCCAAAGGGTGACATTAACCCTTCTTTCTGGTACCACTGAAATTAGTCATCATGCTGGCATAAGCAATACATGATATAAACAAGCAGATCAGGCCATACATCACCCATACAAGAACACCAGTTAATCTGATTTTTGTCATCCTCCCTTTTGGGATTTTATCACTAGTGATTTTTAAATAAGAGCAGGTAAATCTCATGAGCACAGAAGTCATGAAACACATCTGGGTCACCTTCTGCAACATCACAATTGCTCTTGTCTGCTCTGTAGAATCAGATCCTTCTTGTTGAAGCTTTCTGCAGCTGACTGTCCAGTTCAGTTCAGTCTGGCTGTATGCCTGTCAGGGACCGGCCTGGAGGGTATCCTACAAACTGAGAAGGAAGCCAGCAAAGGCAAGTGCTGTGTTACTGGAGGAGGTGCAGACACGCTGAACATGTTGCAACAGTACAGCTCTGCTAGCTGAGGTCTGTCCCCTGTCCTCACACTGCTAGCACTGGCTAGTTTCACTCTCCAGCTGGCTAGATGCGTATCTTCCACAGCAGACCAGCATTATCCTCCTGAACGCATACGCTTATTTTGCCTTCAGACTTTCACACTTGGGATTTTTTTTTCTCCTAACACATCCACAAAAATTCAAGTTTTGTCTGTGTCTTAATGCATTTTCTGAATACAAATTCCTAGAGCAATTCTTTACTTTTCACTATTCTGCAATCTTCAATGAAAACATTAAAAGTGAGAGTACAATCTGGGCAAAATTTCCAGACAGTGAAGAACGCCTTCTGTGAAAAGAACAAATTGGTATACACAAATACTGCATACGGATAAGATTACTTGCAGGGACAGGTACCATAAAGGTACTTGCATAGACAGGTACACAAAGATATGTACAGTACCCAGTTCGTACACTGTCACACAATGTTTGCATAAGAAATTCAGAGGTATATCGGCTTTATTTATTGCATGTACTATTAAACTACTGAATTTTTAATGTATTTCTTCATTGTAATGTCAAGATGAACTTCCACGGATTTACTGTGAAAGAAGAAAATGAGTATTTAAAACAATGGAAATTGCCTTAGCAACACTCAGTTATTATCACCTTTCAATCTAGGCAAGTATGAAAAGCTTAAAAAAAAAAAAATCTCTAAACAGTGAGACGTACTCCTTACGAGCTGGAGGTGAAGGATGCCAAGAAGTAATACTAAATTGCAGCTGCCCTAGGAAACCTTTTTCAAGACAAGCCATACTGACTTGGTGTGGATTCTTTTCATTGGGGCAGAGGAAAATCAGCAGCAGAGGTTGCGATCGACAGGGATCTAGTAGTGTGGTTCTCAGAGGATGTTTGTCTCACATTGGCTCTCCACAGGAACTTCAACAGGTTCGTGCCCTGTCAGAAGTGATGGAAAATCTTTACAGAGAGGGAAAGATAAACCAGCGCTCAGACGGTATGGGACATGCTAGCACCAGAGCTCAAGAACCTCCACCTTGACACCAGCAGTCACAGGACTGATGTGACACAGCAGCTCCAAGCTGTGGAGAAGGAATTGCCTGCTTTCCTTGTCATACTTAGCCCTTTATCTGCTCCAGGATACTAACCAAAAAACCTTGAACTGGAAGACAACAAAGACAACAGGAAAGAGACATGACTCTGTATGTTTGAATGCTTATATACAAACACTCATGGTTGATCTCTTTCTTCCTAAAACATTCCTATCTGGGATTTGGAGGACGCATCACAGAATTCATAGCATTTGGGATTTATTTACTTGCTGTCTTAAGGCCTTCCTTAAGGTAACTTGAGCATAAAAGATTTTAAAGCTAAACAAACTAAACAATGGAAAAAACCCAAACCTCTCAAATAGGATAAGATAGCTAACAGCTGACCGTCAAGCAAAAGTAACCTGTATCTTTGTGCTTAAACAAACAAAAGATGAACTTACTAAAATACATCTTCATGCTAGGTATATAATTTGAGCAGAGCTGGAACTCTTTCCTAGCAGAACTATAGCAGATATCCATTAAAACTGCTGCTGGACCACAGCAATACAGCAGGCCAGCTTGGAACTCATCCTCTCACACTGTGGGTGTTATATGTGGCTTTTGCTTCCACTGTCAGACAAAACTCTCAGAAAAACACCTTTCTAACTAGCTGCTGAGCCATTACACCTTCCCTCACCACCCCTCAGCAAAAAAGACACAACTTGGGATAAATATATAAGTACTAGTTGTACAATCATATTGCCCATTACTTTTAATAATGTTACCTCCATTAATTGTAATAATGTTTTTGTTTGTTTCTGCTGTCTAGCAACCCCTGGCAATTTTCAAAATTAAGTTCTCTCTTCGTACAATGATTGAAGAACTGAAACACTACAGCATTGTAATATTGTTGTACCTTCATTGCATCTGAAATCCTGCTACTCATTCCCAAATAATTTCACCTGAACAGTGAAGATTTTTTTGGTGGACCTTCAGAGCTTATAGCTGAAGTGTGATGGTCCCATAATAAATAAAAAGCAATTTACAAGATTTGCTTAGCAGCTATGTAGACGTTCTCATGCAAAAACATCAAATACTCCAAAGCAGAGGCAAAACTTTTAGCTTTATTTCATACACAAGCAAAAAGACAGACAGCAAACAGATACCAACACTGCAGAAGAGCTGGTACTGGAACCCAGGTCTTCTCACATTTCCTGTTCCATGACTTATTCACCGAGACTACATTCCTTCCATTCTCTGGGCATCTTTCCACCTTTTAATTAACCTCCAGTAGCAATCATTAACTTGCCTGGAATCACTAAAGAAAGGGGAACTGAAGGTCATCTGTATTTTTGAGGAGATGGGATAGAAGCCCACCAGCAATCTAACATCAGACTCACTCGTGGCAGGGAACATTGCCACATGGTTCTTTCAAACCTTCTCTGGCAGCAGAAAGATACCACAATGTAAAATACAGCCAGGAGCCAAGAAGTCTAATGAAGAGACAAAATGAATTCCTAGACTTTTTCCACCTCAGTTCCACTGATACAATGAAGTGATTCCCAACAAACAGCACAACCACTCCGAGTGCCAAAGCATGAATCAGCACATCGGTCCTCTCTGACCAAGGATTCTCCAGCCGTTATTGCACTATTCTGTAAAGCCTTTGCTCTGCTCAGATCTCCCATTGCCAGCAAAATGAAACCTGCCTTGTTTTATTTGTAGGATCTGTCATAGCACCTCATTCAGGGTAAAGAAGTCTCGCACTAACTTACTTTGCATATTTCAGTTCTGTAGAGTCTCAAATCAGTTCAGACACTACAAGAAATCCCATAAAATTTATCCTTAAGCACCAGTGGAACAGAGTTAACATGCTGTCATGTACAGTAATCAAACATATGATTCTCTCAGGATTCTGATAGCCAATGTTCAGGGACTGCACTGTCATCATCTTGTATTTTTTCACACTTCCTTTTTGACATGGGACAACTCTACCAATAGCCTGTCACTCAAAGCTTTGCAATAACTAAGTTGAAAGTATAAGGTATTTTGTATTCTGTTCATATTCTAATACAACGGAAATAAATCAAAGCAGTAGATACAAGCGTTCCGAATAGCAGGGCACTTTAATTTATAAAAACGTGTAGCGATCCAAAGATTAACTCTCATGAACAATGCAGGCATTTTACAGTATCATGTAGGAGAAAGGCAGGTACTTAGTACAAAACTGTGATATAAAACCTGATACCTCATCTGGACAGGCCCTAATTCCAGAGGAACCCTTAATTTTTACCATATCATCTTGTTCCTTGAGTTCTGCTCAGCATATATATGACTGCTAGCCTCGATCAAGATGCAAGAATTCAGTGTCTGCCCATCAAAGCCTCTTGACTTACCAGACAGTCTCAGCCATGCCTGACAGCAATCAGAAGACCCCGCTCTTTCAAAATGCAGTCAGAGAGCAATGCACGCCCTGTTGAAGTGCTCATGTGCAGAAAGGAATTCAGAATTCACTGGACCAGAAAAAAGAGAGAAGCCAGCATGAACCTGCCTCCCTAGCCAGGTGCTCAGAGAGCTCACCTGGGAACTGTTTGGAATTGGGACTGGACCCTGATCTCCGGTGAATTCTTTACTGACAGATTCATTCCCTCCCTTGTACTCAGTCTCTCCCATACAGTCTTGTACTTCTTCTTACAGGCAGCTGACACAGCTCTTCTGGGAAGAAGACGACACAGGCTAGAGACTCTCCTACCTGAGGAGGCTCTGAACATTGGCTTCCGCATTAAAATCCTGGACTATTATATACAAAAGTGGGTAAAATCACCTTTTAAAACAAATTATTTCTACTTAATTCTTTGAAAGAACAGGAGCCAGCACCTAGCCCTCAGGAAGGTGGTTTATGCTATGAAACCACAGCTCCTGCTCTATACGGGCCCACTGAACCACCCGCCTACATATCACCGCTGGAGACCCACTACCGTCCACATGGAGCTGATACAGGGCTCTGCTCTCTTCACAGGCCACACATTGGAGGATAGATACCCCTAACAAGACAGGGTGTAAAGCCACTTGGAGAGACAGGAACAAGCTCAGTGACTGAGCTCAGGTACCAGACATGATATAAATATGTTAACTTCACGCTCTGCCTAGGCTGGTTTATTCTCTTCAGAAGAATGGCAGGCTGCCCCACAGGAACAACGCACTCAACACAATTACACTGTTTCCCATATCCAGACTAGCTTGTTCAGCAGTTGCCTTGGTACCACCGTACAGTCCTGCACTGCTCCACATAGAGCATTAAGCCATCACGGCCTAAGACTACATCCCTGCCTGAATCTACCCTCCAAGTCTGAAAGCTCTTGTCAAAGGACTCAAATCAACAGTTTTCCCTAACTCACTACATACCCACATGAACACCAAGTCTTGCATCTCCCTCCCAAACTAATCCAGCTATGATCCCTTTTGGACTGCTCAATTCCTTGATCCTGTCCACTATGCTGAAAAATGTGGTGCGGCAGCAGTTCGATCTTAGGATGAGAGAACTGAAAGGGTAAGGGAGGAGCCCAAGCCTAGAATATGAACGTGTCTGCCTGGAGCATATCAAGAGTTGGATGAGTGGAGATGGGGACGGACAAACTCATCTGTCTTTATGGTAGAAGACAGCTACATCACCCAGCCATATAAACAAGGAACTTCTTTACTTCCTCAGAGTTGTAGCGCAACATCTTGTAAACTGAGCCTTTCAGAGATGCAACATCAACTCAACAAAACTGAAAAACATGAAAACCTTTCTCTATGCACAATGTGTAGCAGTCATTGTCAGCCATTGGGAAACTAGTGTCCTTTTGCATTCACAAATGTCTTAGCACTGTACAAAACCTACTGTAAAGCTATCTGAATCCAACTGTGACTTAACAATATGAAAACCCCAAAAGTGCTAAACTTCCATTTTTCATATTCTGTGTTTCTGTAATGAGAGGATTAAGTGTATCTTTTAAAATAAGTATAAAAATTACACTAACATTGTGTGAATAGGGAGAATGAAGTAAGTATAAAAATTACACTAACATTGTGTGAAT
>Ga0181612_126738_pt1 | contig 18809 bp, 11 predicted proteins | sample HoacroProtozoa21_FD_119630 | JGI IMG/M metagenome (GOLD analysis project Ga0181612, IMG submission 119630) | Hoatzin crop microbial communities from Cojedes, Venezuel. Combined Assembly of Gp0051906, Gp0051904, Gp0051908 | reverse complement strand
TCTGCCCGGAGCCCTCTCTTCCCCAGGCTGAGCAGCCCCAGCTCTCCCAGCCTTTCCTCGCAGCAGAGGGGTTCCAGCCCTCGGGTCATTGCTGGGGCCCTTTGGAGTCTGTATAAACTGATGGACAATATTCAGGGCATGATTATTTGTTGACGGACAATTGCCAGCACTAGGCAACAAGAGCAAAACCCAGATCATCCCAGAAGGTACTCCTAGTCTGAGTAGTTTTGAGCAAACAAAACTCTTGAGGATATTTTGAAGTCATAAAACTGCAGCCTGACAGAACACGCAGGTTCCTTGACACTGGTATGAGGAAATCTGCCACTTCGGTTACGCTCTCTTGCCTAATACGGTGCTGCAGAGTGTACTGCCTGATGCAACCTCAGTATCCATCCCATCCTTCCAGTGGAAGAGCAGAAACGTCTGTTTGCAGCCTTCTGAGCTGATGTAGGAAGATTTTCTGAGGCCTAGTGCAGAAAGGAAGAGGGGACTTTTCAAAGTGGGAGGGAGGGGGCTAATGAGGGAGACAGATTTTGGATCAGACTCTTCTTAGCCTTTGAAAATTATCTTGCTATTGAAAGGATTCCTGGTGCTTACTCGATACCCCATAGCAGGAATCATAGAATCATTAAGGCTGGAAAAGACCTCTAAGATCATGAAGTCCAACCGTCAACCCAACACCACCATGCCTGCTAAAAAATAAAGCCACGGTGTGAATGTTTCCTTTCCGGTAATGTTTGTATGTTTTAATTAGGGCTTTTGAATCGAACTAAGATTTGTTTTCTGAGCAGCAGACCTCAAGCTTTGTAGGGCTTGGCCAGGCCACTTCAGGTAGGAGGGGTACAGTTCTGACGAGAAGCTGTGACATACTGTAGGATGTGCAGATAGCAGCGCGCTACGAGCAGGGCACAGCTGGGGGTCAGACAAAGTTCTGGAGATTTTTGCATTTTGAAATATCAAAGCTGTCTTGAAGCTCTGAGAAGAAAAATGCCATGCCATACACAGAGAGCGAGTCTGTTTCACTTTCTGCTGTGAGGCAATACTCATATGCAAAATCTCTAAACGAAATTCAGTAAGAAGCAATGCCACAAAGCATTTTTTGCAACTGCAGTTTAAAAGGCTATCGAAGGTATCTGTGTGCCTAGCTCCAAGAATGGGCCGAATTCACATTAGCCAACTGGAGAAAACAGTCACTGTTTGACTCAAAAGATGCTTCATCTGAGGGGCCTTTCTGTCAAGGCTTGCAGAGGCTTGTCGTTTGCCCTGGCAGTCTTCGTCCAGAGCTGGTCGAACAACCTGAGACCCATCGTCCTCAGGTAGGCCAAAGGTCCATCTAGGTCAGAGTGCTGTCTCCAGGAACACTCAGCGGCAGATTGGGAGGAGAATGTAGTGGTTCTTCTCTTGGTGGACAAGTGAACATGAGTCAATGGTTTGCCGCTACAGTGAACAAGTCTAGGTCTGCACGCTGGGCCGTATTAGTAAGCATGTAATTATCAAGGCAAACCCATCATTGTTCCCCCTGTTCAGCACTGACGAGGCTGCATCTGGAGCTCTGCGTCCAGTTCTGGGGTCCCCAGCACAAGAAAGATACTGAGATCAGATCCCATGAAGGACCACCACGATGTTGAGAGGGATGAAGCATGTCATACTAGGAAAGATTGAAAGAAGTTGTATGTTCAGTTTTAAGAAAGAAGGCAAAGTCTCGTTGTTGTCTTCAGCTGCTTTATAGAGGTGCACAGGGAAGATAAGAGCCAGACTCTTCTCAGAGGTGCACAGCGAAAGGAAGAAAGACAATAGTGCAAATTGCAGTGAGAGAAATTCCAATTAGATGTGAGGGAAATAAATTTCACAGTGAGACTAGGCAAGCATTGTAACCGCTTGCCTAGAGAGGTTATCTGAGAGATTAAAAAACGGATCTGTTCTAACCTGGCCGTGGTCTGGTGGTGGGGCAGGGATGTGGGGAACCAGGTGACCGCCAGTGGTCCATTCCAGCCTGAACCGATGCCGATTCTCAGAGGTCAGGGTTAACTGCTGCTGGCAGTCGGGGACTTTGTGGCACACTGGATTTGTCCGTATGAGTTAACGTTTCTAGGTTTGTTTTTTTTAAAAGTCAGGCCTCTTTACCATACCTAAAACTAATTCTGAAGTTTATGGTAAATACTCTGTTTGGATTGACAAATTAGGAGTGAAAGTCTAGCCTCATCAGCAAGCTCATACTGGTTTCCGTTGAGCGGGGAGGTACTGTTTGAATACACGCATGTTAACTGTGGGCCTCTGACAGTTACGTACTTTTATCAGTGTCTGGTCTTTTCCCAACTTCTTACCTCTCCAAGTTGTTATTCTGAAGAAGAAAAAAACAATTACCTGGTGAACAAATGTTTATGCACTTAAACGGGCCTGTTATATCTGAGTGCATATTTTTCTGAGACGGAGAACATTTGTCACGATTATGGATACATTGCTTTTGTGTTTGGAGCCCCGAGTGGAGCACAGATGGGATGCCAAGCACCCTGCTGCAGCACGTCGTTAGTTAAGCGCCTGCTTCACTCTGCGTGGGAGGGTGCTGCCTGGGTGCCCGCCAGGGAGCCTGGGTGCGGGGTGGGTTGTTCCCGCGCACACGATGGAGCGCCTCGCGCCGAGGACGTCAGCAGTGCTCGAGAAATGGCACGCGGACTAGCTAAGAACCCTGTTCTCACACCGCGTGTGCACCTGGGAAGAGCGCAGGTGGGTGTCACGCGATGTGGTCACGAGCGGGGTTCAGAGCGCTGGGCGATGGCAGCGCCTGTTTGTACACAGCCCCGTGCGCGGGCGCCTTCAGCCGCGCCGCCTGTGCGCGGTCAGGGTTGTCCGCCCATGTGCAATTAGCGTATCAGACTTTAAACTCTTGCTCAATGGGAGGTTTGAGAACCAAGTGATGTCGTTCTTAAGGCATCAAACTGTGCCCAAACATTTGGGTATTTGCCTGAAGGAAGGTGAGTTTCCCGTTTCCCACACCTTAAGAAAGATCAAAGGAGCCTTTCTTTAAAATTGCAGGTATCAAGCTGGGACAGATCCCAGCTGAAGGCTTCATGTGTTATTTTAGAAAGTAAAAAAACCCCGACACTATGACTCTGCAAAGGCTGGAGCTGATCTTTATTCTTTTTCTTTCTATCTTTTGATCAGTTTAAGATAAATTACGAGGCTGTGATACCTACTGCTGTGCAACTAGCTTGTGAATCCTTTGAGTTTCTTAGTGTCATACGCTTGATGTTTCGGAATGACTTGATTCTTCACAGATATAGGCAAAACAGGCATTAACAGCTTAACACTTAGCACTGAACGAGTTGGACAGTGAGCATTAAATAGGACTTATTTTAAATTGCCTTCTGTTTTGTGTTTTAAGATGTAATTTCCTGGTGTTTAGCACTTTGAAGTTCTGTCACACTGAAGTCAGTCAGGCGGAAATATTTGAGGAAAGGTTTCTTAGCTTTTTTCATGTCTCAGAACAAGGTTAGAGGACATACATTGGTTTTGCCTCTATTAAAAATATTACAACTTTTATAAAAAAGAAGCTACAATTTACGAGGAATTGGGATAGGATGAAGGTCAACATGGACGGAGGGGCGGGTGTGAAGCATTCGGACCTGAAATCTGGTATGTGTTCTCTCACAGAACCCCTAATTCGAGGTGAGCCTTCTCTTTTTGTTTGTTTCGCTGTCCGCAAGCGCCTGCCTGCCTGGCTCTGATGGCTGAGGCACTGAGAGGACAGCAGGCTCCGCTGCAGCCGGTTGGTGCCTCATTAAGCACAGCAGCCATTTGTGGAGCGCCCACAGAAAGCCCTGGAGGGAATTAGTCAGTCTCCGTGCAGCGCAGATGGAGGGGGGTGTGGTAGGAAGACCTAAAGCCACTCGTGGAACGAGGAGCACGAACAGAAAGCTGGAGGAGCTGCCCGTGCCCGGAGACCGGGGGGTCACCCAGGGAGGCAGGGGTCCAGCAGAAGACCTGTTGTGTGCCTATGTGATTAGCCACGCCTGTACCGTAGGGGCTTCAGGAATAAACTGAGTTCTGTCATCGTTTTATTTCAGAAGCTTTGATTTTGCAATCTGAAGGTTTTTTGGGGGCCCTTTTGTACACTGTGCAACCGGACTGAGCCTACGCGTTGTGACCTTTGTAAGACGGTTTCCAGATTATTTGCAGTGCAACAAGGAGAGATCGATACAGTCTTTGTCAGGATGCTTGTAAATTTAGCCTGCATACTTCCAAGAGTGAAAACTAGGGTGAATCAAAGTTAATGAGCGGTTTCAATGATTGGTTTCAACGGTGCCAGGGTTTCAACCCAGGTATCTGAAGAACAGGCAGGTCCTACTAATTCTGAATGCCGTGCCGACAGTATGAGAGAAACCTCAAAGACCTCAAGACAGATGTCAGCCTGGTTTCAGTTGCAAACCTCCTGACCACGAGGGCCCATGAACTTCAGTGTGCTCTTAGACTGCAAAAGAAACAAATCGCTTCTCAGCCGGCAGGAGAGGGTTTGGAAGAGACTGCTCACCAGCAGACACCGCTCTTCTGCGTTGTCCTGTGCAGTTTCACAGGCCGTGAAAGCGGTAGCGTTCATCAGTAACACTACTTCTCCCTGCAGACACTGCCTCAGAAGTAGTGTCTAATATTCTGGTAGGAAAGCGGAGAGTGATATTAACCGTTCTTCTTAAAAAAATCATAAGTAAACCAAATTTTCTTGTTTTCAGATGTATTTGTTATTAGCTCCTTTGTAAAACAAGCACAGTAAATTGCATTTATAGCAGAAATAAGTTGTATGCACTTAATAAATACTAACAGCACTTGAAGCTAGATTATCAAAAGTTGTCTGAAATATCAGATACTTCCTACTTTTCAATGTTTAAATATCTTAAATTACCACCCATTTCTAAGACTGGAAAAAAAGGAAGCATGGTTGCAAATGGAGGTCTTTCTTTAATTTCAGTGATTCTGTATCAGGGATTAAGGCCTAAATCCTCAAAAGTTATTTGAATGTATTTTGCCCTCCTGAAAGTCAGGATTTAGGTGGCTTGACAAAAATGTGCAGACTTCAACACATGCTTCTGCTTTTTTCCAGACCTGGGGACTTACACTGTAAGCAGTCCAGAACCAGGACTTGAGTTTTTTTCCCTGAGGTTCTGTGAAGACACCTAGCACGCCTCGCAGTACTAGGGAAGTGCTTTCAAAATGAACTGTAAAAGTCTGTATTCTAAACCTCTAACTTTAATTAGATGCTTAACATCCACATATAAAACCAGTTACCCATTGCTCTCTGAAATACCAGATACGCTGCAGTTAAACTTCTAAGTAATTCAGGCTGCCTTGGTTTGAGGTGCAGATGCCTGACTACCTGTGCCCTGTGGCCCTGCCTGCGGTGTGGCACGTCTGGTTTAATTTTACTGCCAGAGAACCCCCTGCAAGAGACGCACGGGGTGCGCGGTGGTCACGGGACAAAGGGCCTCTAGAGATCACCAGCACGAAAGAAAAGGAGTTTCGTTTAGGAGGCGTCACGGTCGGCTGCTGGCTCCCGCTCCGAGGTGGCATCGGGGCTCTCCCCACCCCAGCACCCCGAGGCCGGCCGTGCTCACCAGCTGGCAGCGACGTGGGGGGAGCGCGGGCGGCTGACAAAACGCAGCCGCTAACGTCTCCAGGACTGTGAACTCGCGATTCCGTCTCGCACTACAACGTCTGCCATCAGACGGGAAGACGAGGACGGCCCTGACATGCGACACACAGCTGCCTCGTGCGGCCAGGGCCTTCCACGCTGATGCATTGCAACAACATAAATAAAAATAAATAATGACATAATCAAATAATTAAACAATTAAATAACGAAATACTAAAACAGTTCTTTCAGTAAGTTACTTTCCAAATAAATTAACACACGAAACAGTTTGAATAGCAACTGCCATCAAGTAAATATCAAGTAAATAAATAATTGTATCAAGTAAATAAATAATGATAAATAAATAAATAAATAAATAGGTGCAATACAGTAATATGCAGAACCTACAATAACAGCTGGCAGCGATGGTCCAAAGCACTCCACGTGTTAATATAACATGATGGATGCTAAAGGTGTTACTCCAACCTGGGGAATTTAAAAGAGCTGCCAAAATCAGGACCGTATTTATCTATTACAAAAAAGATATGTTATGGCTTCTTAACAATCTCAAATGCAAATTTTTCTTCTAATTATGCTTATGTTCTTGTGCTAATTCATTCTTTGCTTTCTTTAGGAGCATTGTGCCATTCTCCTAGAATCTCTTCCTGCTTATCTGTAAAATAAGAGAAAGGAAATTTACATAAGAATTAATTTCTTGATTAGGGGCTCAGACTTAGATTTTCAGCCTGTTTCTCCATAAAGCTTTGCTGGTCTGAGCCATCTAGTGAAATGCCAGCACACAATTTCCCTGAAGGCCTCGGGACCACGTAAGGCCAGGCTCAGAAGTTCCGGTGCCTGGTGGGGATCAGGGATCCCGCTTCAACTGCTGAGAGTCGGGCACACCTTCTGGAAACTTCCCTCAGTTCCCACGGGTGTCTGTGGATGCCCCTGCCCCAGGGAAGAGTGGGTCCACGAACAGTGCGATCTCACTTCAGGCGTTTCAGCAGGGCTACAAGTTCACAGCTTTTCAATAGTGTGACTCGGGAAACTCAGAGGCCAGAGAGATTCGCGTCGACATCTAATTGAAAAACAGCTACCCCAAAATTACCACACAGAAGAGGGGAAGAAGATAAAAAAATCTGGACATTTCTTGTTGGTGTTGACCTGAAGGAGGCTATTTACATATTTAAAAATATGTTCTGACCCGGAAAGCTAGGCTGAGTACTGTAGAGCTGTCAGAGAACGCTATTCAGTTCACAGAATAAGAGAACAGCCGGTCCTAGGGCTTGCGGAAGCTGCTAACAGCGTTTCCTTCTAACAGCAAACATCTCCTCTCTCCCATTCACTCCCTTTCTCGTTCTGCAGGTGAGACTTGGCTGCATATGAATTGTCCGCTGTACTGGGACACTGATTCATAAGCGATCAATGACCAGAAAGGATAAAAATCAGCATGGGTTACTCTAGCAATGACCAAATGCTCATCTATTTCTTAAAGTATACTTTATAATTGCCTAGTTAGGTAGAACACTACCCATGTCCATGAACCTACATCCGTTGTTTCCTCTCTAATTTAAATGGATTCTAATTGTTTCCTCAATCTTTTTTTTTTTTAAGAATCAGCATTTAGACAGCCCAACACATTTACGTGTTTATTCTCTTAGATCGTTCATGAAAAAGTGTTTGGGAGACAAAAGTGGTTATGAGGAAATGCGAGATAAACGTGCACTGAAGAAGCAGAATTAGCTCACAGACTCCTTTCTCTCCTAGGCAAGGAACTGTCCCTGCTTCTGCAGCAGAAGGTTCTTTAAGTCTTACCTGCAGAGTGAAGACCACTCACTCCAGGATGAGTTGTAATAGCGGTCCCTGGCCTGCACAGAGATCTTGTCTTTCGGGCCAGCCGTGGGAATCTGAACAGACTGCTCCTCAGCAGTGTAGACCTGTGAACGGGGCACGGCTCCGTCAGCGGGCTGTAAAGGTCAGGCAGAACGCGCACCGCGGTGCCAGGCAGATTGCAACAGGCGCACGGAACTCAGAAAACCCACTGGCAGTCCGTCGTTTCAACGGCACCAGTCTTCACCCACAGATACCAAAGTCATGAGGACTTGGGAGAACTTGAGCCTCAGCAGAAGGAAACTAAAAAGCCCACTTTCCACTGAGGTTAGTGTTGCAAAGCGATCCAAACCCCAAACTGAAACAGTCATTAAAACAAAGGCTTTATTTGCTTATCTGGGTTTTTTCTCTTTTTCCTTCTTCTCCCAGAGCGGGAACCCTAAAAGACAGAAGTTGCTGATTTTCAGTATCATTGAAATTCCCACTGGGGCCTGGCGGCTGAGACAAGCCGCGCTCCCGGACTCGCCAGCGTCTCTGCCTCAGGGGTTGTGCAAGACAACCCGCAGGCAGTCGGGGAGTCAGCACAGGGGAGCGGCCCCATCTGCCGGCACAGGCTCACTTGCTTGTTCCACACGGGAAAAGACATCCTCCGGCGTCTTTGGTTTACCCAGTCGACAGACTGGAATGCTCACGGCATTTGTTTACTTCTCCGATTGCTGGACCAAGGAAGAGCAGCACTGCAGTTAAGGACCTGCACTGCGGTCAGCTGGTTTGTGTATTTCTTTCCAGTTCTGCTGTTGATTTCTTTGCCAACTTAGGCGAATTGCCATGCTGCTGTAGTGTACCCTTTAGTGTATCCATGAGCATTAGCATTAGCGGAGCCGTGTTGTGATTTAAAGCTAATGCAGAGTACCAATGTTTAGTTAACAATTTAATAACTGGTGAGTGAGTGGCAAAGACTGTAGTCTTCACCAGTCTCCACAGAAATGCTACCAAGTGAGTCACTGACTCCTTATTTGTCATTCACCTGTAAGAACGTCTGAGCTACCCAGGAGGTACAAACATACAAGGAAACCAGTGCAACAGATCCTAGGCTTCCAGATTTGGAAACTGGATTTTCCCGCATTAGGACCCACACAGCCTACGAATGAATTAGCACATACTTTTCTCACGCTAGCACAGCGATGCAATGCTGGGCACGATTTTAACTCCCCAGTTACATCAGGGTTGCATCCACCCCGGAGTGTTGCTGGGATCTTACTGCTCATGGAACTGGGAAGAAGGTCTTTTTCTGCCAAGACAGAACCTTGCCACGTTTGGGTCTCAGCACCTTTCCCCCCACCCCACCCTGCCCAGTCCATGTTTCTTGCATACTAAGCTTATATTATTGATACTGTCTGCTCAAGCAAGAGAATCGTGTTTCAGATGTTGTACCTCTGGCTCGCCTTTGTGTTTCTCTGCGCTTTCAACTTTGACCCTGAAAGTCAAAGGGAAGTAGGACTTCGGTGTGCTCCATGTTCTGGGATATGTCCAGGTCACTGTTCCATTTGTGGCCACGGACAGACATTGGGGTGGGTCAGGTTTTACTGCAAGAGAAATTACGGAAGGAGTTAACTCACATGAGCAGCATAGTATCAGACGGTGATGTGCTACTGGTGGTGGTTTTATAGGAATCAGCTTTGGGAGCATCCACGAGATTAATAGAGGAGTAGGCACGATGTGTGAGAACTGCCTTGCGTGCTCATGGAAAATGAAGCACGCTCCCAGAGTCTCTCTGGGCAGGATCCTTCTTTGTTTTGCCTGGAGGGTTGCAGAGGGCTCTGCTGGACACAGAGGAATATCTTCAACCCCTGCTGACCGTTAGGGCATTTAGCAAAACATCTGTTTCTCTAGGATGCTGCTTCGTTTTCCTGTGTCCTGTGGCATCGTGGTCACAACTGGTCCCCTTAGTTCCTGTCAGTTTCTGTTAGCCTGCCCTGGATGCCCATCTGTGCGAACCGATCTGGGGTGAAGCATACGTAGCGTTAGCCATTATCTGAGTAAACCTGCACTTCTCGGAGAAGAGACTGCTGGGTTATTGGTTACTCCCCGCCCTCTCCCACACACCCCTTCCAAAACATGTCCATCTGATAGAGAGGCTACAGAAACTTCTGGGAGGTGTGGGGGTGAGAGGGTTGGTGGTCACAAGCTAGGGAGATGTTGCTTCTTCACTTCCTCATCCTCTTCTGGACTGCTGCTAAGATTTGTTTTCCCCTGTTCCTGTAACTGGGGGCTCGATACAGATTTACAGTAGAACAGGGCAGGGATTCCCAAACTTGGTTTGATCAGCTACTGCTGTTAGTTCCACTATCAGCGGCAAGAATAAAGCTAAGCATTAATCATGACTCTTGGCCCACTCACTGATATCTCTGATGAAGAAGCTGCTAGTGTAGTTCTCGTATTCCACCTCGTCAATGACCTCCAGGAACATCTCGGTTGGCTGGTGCTCTTCAGCGAACGGACAGTAGTTTTCTTTCTGGCACTGGGCGCTGTATTCCGTCACTGATTTATCAGCGTGAGCTACAGGGCTGCTGCAGGTCACGTCTCCTTGCGAGCTAAATACAGAACAGAGAAAAGTACTGGAAATGCTGGTTTGTTCTGAGAATGTGTTGCCACAACAATAACATGTAGTTGGTAAGTAATGTTTTGCTGTTGCCTGTATCATTTTACAGCTGCGCTTCAACTGCCGCAGAAACATTTCGGTGGGAGTTCCTACACTGTCAGTGGGGTGTTACATATTAACGTAAAATCACAGACCCCCCTGCCTTAGCAGAAGGAATCGCTGTTTCAATCTAAACCAAGATATCTCATTTTTTATTGCACCACTGTCCCATGACAAGCTCTGGTATCTTTCTTTGTTCCTTAGCCCTTTCCATAACCCTTGCTGGAAGAAATAAGGGAAGGTTAAAACGGATCAATTGGGAAATAAATAACAAAAGCCATTGATAAAGTACCACCTGAATCTGGTTCTATTTTTGCATTCAGCAAAATAAAACACTCTGCGGTTATTTCTTCTTTAACAAACTGACGTGACCTTTGCTCAAGCACTGCATGTTTTGGAGAAACCCCTCAGAGTAGTGGGAGGTAGGAAATCCCCGCAAGGTTCCCCTCACATATTTCCCTCGCAGGTTTCTGCAGTGTTCCTCAACAGAGACTTGTCAGTGGACATGTGGCTTCTGCAGTGGGCGCAGCCTCCCACTCCCTAACTCCTCTGGATCTGCTGCGAAGGGACTCGGTGCTACGATTGTTTCTGTTTTTGGCTCAACTTCCTCTCTCTCCCCTGCACGAACTGTTTTTGCTATTGCCTAAGTTACTCTGTGGTTGTACTGTAGCAGCTGGAACAGTCCAGTGGGGGTTGGTCCATTTTCAAGTCTCCATTAATTTCTGAGCAGCTTCCATGCCCTTATTAGTTAAGGTAGTTGCAGGGGTGGCTCAGAACATTTTGCAGATGTTCGGACTTTGGAAGTGGGGTTCCTCGCCTTCTGCCCGTCCCCAGTAGCCTAAAATCCAGGATCTCCCACACAGAGTAACACACAGGGCTGTTCCAGCCTTACTGTGAGGCTGTTAAGGAAAGTACAAGCTCTTACCCTTTCAGACTTCTGATGGTGAACTTCACATTTGGACTCTCATTTTCGGTCATCCATGAACATTTGAAAATTCCAGAGTAGTTCTTTGCCTCACATTTTAAAAATGTCCTGTTTGGCTCTAGATGGAGAAAGAAGGAAAATGTGATTTATTGACTCGTTTTGCCAAAATGGTCAAAGCAGAGAGAAAACAGTAGCTGAAGAGACTCCCGTCTGCTCTGGCAGGCGGTGGGTATGTCGGCAGGCCCCGTCCCACCCTGCCCCTCGGGTAGCCACCTGCAGCTGGTGGCCAAGGCTGGTTTAGATGGCACCACAATAACCACGTCTGCGGGGCTACTGACACGAGCTGCTGCAGACAGCTGTCAGCGAGAGGTTTTCATAGACAAATCCATCCTCCCTTTCACAGGGAAACATGGCAGCTATTCAGCTGGCAAAGCTCTGTGCTGGCTGCCCCGCGCACGAGCGTGCACGCAGCGGGTCACCTCACGTCGCCACACACTGAGGCACCTGACGGGGAATGTTCCCAGCGTGAGAAGCGAATGAGGCCTCAGCAGAGGCGTGCGTTTCGTTCCTGCTGCCCGGCCCGGCAGACTCTCAGCAGCTCGGTAGTGTTGCCAGGATGTGGCTGGCTGGCAGAGCAGCCTGCTGCATCTGATACCTGGGTCCCGGGGGAAACCCTCAGGAACTCATTCGTTCCTGGCATTACAGTGGACGGCAGTATGAGACATAGGTGAGGGAGCTTCCTGCAGAAAACGCCACAGGCTTGTCCCAGTGGGTTAATGGTGAATGGAGAAGCTCAAATGACAGCACTTAAAATCTAGGTCAGTCCCTGGTTCTGTCAAATCATGCAGCCCTGGTTTTGCAAACCCTCTCCTGAGTGCTGGGTCTGTCAGCTGGAGGCAAAGCGGGTCAGTTGCTCCTCCACCAGAAGAGCAGTGGTGTAGCACTGATGTTATCCTGTACCTAATCATTCCTACCATCCCTCCATCCTACAGGTCTAGAGACTCCTAAATTAATCCCACGGCAACCAACTCCTACGCTGCTCATCAGCTGCACCACACACACCCACACAAAAGTGATAATTTTCCTCTCGCTGTCAGTGAAGCATTTGAAGAGGACCCATTTCAAAGTGGGTATTCCTCACGCGCTTCTCCAGAGAGCTCCCGCTGGTCCTCACAAAGCTCCAGTGCACAAAGCCGAGCAAGACAGAGCGCATCAGCGTCTGACCGTACCTTTAAAGCTCTTCAGAATTGACCTTATCATTTGCCCATTGGAGTCTATTTTAGTTATGAGGAAGAAATTATAGCTGACGATTTCGTGGGTGTTAGCTGTCAGACAGGTGTAGTTGCCAGCATCTGGGAACTCTTTCACTTCGGCAATCAGAGTCTTTCCCGTTCCTTTGAGTTCTGTGCCCTTTTTCCAGTAAACTGGCAGTGCTTCATCAGACGCGTCACAGGTGAGCTCCACTCTTTTAGCTGGTGTCTCATCGTTCCACTCTGACTCTATGACGTACACTGGACATGGCAGAGAAAGACGAGTTAGCAGCTACCCATGCTCAACAGTGTGAAGGTTGAACTGGGCCCTGTTTTTCACCTCTACTCTCCAGGAAAACTGCTAACGAATTTCTGACTTTCTTGCCTGAGGCCTCACCGTCACCTGGAAATCTCTGCTAGAGATTTGAACCTCTAAGAAGAGGTTTGACTTGGTATCTAGAACCTTCTGATCATTAGCGATGACATTTTAATGGAAGACGTGGTTCTTTTTCCACGTTCCCAGAGAATCTGACAGTGGTTCATAGTTGTGGGAAGTCGGCAGGTACCTTTGTTTTAAAGGTGAGGGTGCCAGCATTTCACTATCAAACGAGAGCTTTAGGACTTAACCACAAAGAAGAAACACTAAGAAACAGATGTCAAACGCTGAATCTAAAATGGCAGAAAACATGCGCCTCCAGGAAGCTCAGAATCTCACCAAACTGCTTATGGATAATTGAAGCACAGGCAAGGTACATCTTCCAGACTTCAAACATACAGATTATTCTCAATACTGACAAACTTATTTGCAGTTTTCAGCACTGTGGTATTGCTCAGGGAACCCACAGGATAAATAATTTTTAAATGAAAAGATATGGGGAAAAAATAATTGAATTAGTTTTTACAAATAGAACACAATCAGATTGAGAATGCTTTTCTCATGTTGATTAGGGCCCTTCTCTTTGGATAACCGCATTGAAGACAGCCTGGATTACTGGAGCTACACTGGGTGAATAACAACCGCAAATCTGATTACCTGAATTTAGTCCAGTTTTCTGGTAAGTTATCCAAAAGACTTGTTTATTTCTGACCCTGTATTTTTGCAAATGTATTTGCGTTTAAGTTATTTACCAGAAAAGCTGGATAAACTATTTCTATGTTTTAGGTTTTACTGTAAAATGTTATTTTTGACAAGTAATTCTTAACTTGTTTGTTTGTGGGCTGTTACCTAAGTCACAAGATACCGTTTCTGCTTCCAAACTGCATGACTGAAACTTCTGAAACAAGAGAACAGGGAATAGGAAATAAGACAGTTTCTAATGCAAATATTCAGAATGGCTGTTGTACAACATTCTAGGACTTGGAAGTATTTCTTCCATTAACACCAATTAGTTGGCTAGTTATTCACAAACAGGAAGAACCTTGGCCTAGATACTATAGTTAACAAATCCTGTGCTTCGGACACAAGTATAACTCTGAAACACCTCTGTGTCCTACAGTCAGCTGTAGGTCTCAGTAAGTGAAAACTGCTTACCGTTTTCCCTCAGCTTCCACTGCGCTTCCAGAAGGGCAGCAAGGGAAAATAATGAAAGTAAGGCAAATAGCAGGTGAGACATCTGTTGGGAAAAGATAAATTACTAAACTTCATTGAGGATTGTTGAGTGTGCGCTGAAATGGAGCTCAATGCTGGACAGGACAGTAAGAAGACAGAGTCAGTCCCAGTGAAGTGAGAAGCAATTCTCCCACTCTAAGAACGCTCAGACTACACAACAATTGCGCCTCAGGTTTGCACTGCAGCGCAAGCCAAGATTTTGATCCGCTTGTTATTCACACCGCAAACCAGGTTAGAGAAGAAATCACGACTCTTAGAGGAAATTGCTGTGAGCGTAGGTCTTGGCCCTTATATGGTCAGGAGCTCAGAAGCATTCCCAGGTCCCTCAGCTAAATATTCCTCATGCAGGAAGAGTCCTGCTGATGCCAGTGAGCTGCGTGAGTCAGGCCCTGGACTAAAGGATCAACGGACATTTAATTCCAGTCAGGCAAAGCTTACAAGTATATTCCTTGGTTTAAGCCTGTCAGTAGTCCTATTAAAACAAAGGACTGCAAATAAAATGAAGGACGTGCTGAAGTGTTTTGCTGGTCTTCACCACCTCTGTGAGAACAAGTGACTGCAGTGTCCAATACGCAGTGTCGAGCTGAGGTCAGTACTGACACTCGCTGAACTGGTACTGGTTCTAGTGTCCGCTTAAGGTTGCATAGCCTGATTACTTTTGCAAGCAATTTCAGTCAAAATTCCTACTGGATTCAGCGCCACAGCTATATTTGCAGGAATGGCTGGATATGTACATCACTGCTGCTGTGTTCATTTGGGACACATACATATATATAGCTTGACAATATATAAGTATGTAGCTGTGTATGCAATATATAAATGTATATTTGTCCTGAATTCAAAATACAGCTAGAGCTCTTCATGAAACATAAAACCTATTTGCCAATTATTGTGCATAAGAAACTTTAACAACAGCTATTTAGATACACTTTTGGAACTTTTTCAGCTGGAGAGTAAGCGAAATGAATAGGAGCACGGCTTAGGAAAAGAGATTGGTGAATATATCTTTCAAAGTCTGTTCTATCAGCGGGGGTCTGAATGCACATGAAAACCACAAAATCAAGTGATTTGCATTTTTTTTCCCGCCCAAATCAGTGTTTTTCAGTGAAAGGGGAACAGTCCTCCTGATTTCTTCTCATGTGCTATGTAACATTTTCATGTGGGTTTCTGGAGGAAGAGCATGTCTGTATTTCCGTGTGCACCAAATCTGTTACTCGCTGGCAGCTCCTGCTGTTATCAGCAAACCTTAATCTTGAGCAGAAGTCAGCATCGCTGGACCAATGCCAAGAACGCGTCCCATCTGATTGTGTGTGCTGCACAGCATGGCTGTTAATGGGACCAGAAGCTACAGTGTCTGGAGGGACCATCTAGGAGAGGACCCGTCTCCCATTGCGTCTGTGCTCGGAGAGGCATGAGCCTCGGCGAAAAGCCAGACGCTAGCAGGCAGCCTATCGGCAGTACGTTGCCTCATTAAAGGCAAACATTCTGAGCTCCTGTTAATTTTCCACTGCAGGCAATTCTGTCATTTGCGAAAGAAAAATGCATTTTGCAACTTTCTGAAAGACGCTCATTTCTCCATTGTAATATGGCATTCATCACACTGCTTCATAAAACGGTACCTGAAATATCAGCTAAAACTTGGAGCAGCAGAAGGGTGTAAACACGCCTTCTTTTCTGTAACACTCTTTCATCAGTATTGAAACCTTGAAAACAGGAAAGTTTCTCTTGGTTTTAGGGAGAAGCTTCACGATTCAGGTTTTTGAAGAAAAAGGTTAACAATTTTCATGGAAAATTGTTGGATTTTTGAGATGGGGAGAGAACATCACACCCCCTCATCTCAAAATTTTATTGAAAAATTAATCAGAAATAAACTCAGTTTCTGAACATCACTAATCAGTGCAGCTGCCCGAGCGCTTCACGGATGAGGAGAGAGTACCAACATCACATGCTCCCTGTGACCTGGAGCATGAGCTGCTGTAGCTCAGCACAGATCCCCCCCTGAGAATGGCAGAGTACTTTATGTCAGAAGGGGCCTCCGGACGTCACACGGACCAGCCCCAGCTCAAGGCACGGCCAAGTCAGTGGTGTTGCATTTTTTGTAAAACAGAAAACGGTCTGACCGTAAATACATATTTGTCGATGCACACACCCCAGCAACATGAATATGGGTAAGATGCGGCAGATTATTACCGTATAACATCAGCTATTCTGTTAGTTAGAGAACAGGTCTATGAGCTATATACATAGATACACCACGTGCTTAACTTCAGGCACATAAGCATATAAATACTGTCCTGAGAAAAATGTCATGACAACTATTTAAATACACTTTTAAATAAATATTTTAAGTTTTCACTAGTTTCATCCAAAGCAACTGGTACCAGACGTGCATTGCCCCAGTGTTAGAGAAGAAAGGAATTCTCACCTTTTCCTGCGATGCCTGTCAGCTGAAGTCGCCAGGCAGGTTGGATTTGTGATCTGAAGGAAGCGAAGTGCTGGCTCGCTTATAAATACTTGTAAACTCTGAAAGGAAAGGGATGCTCCGTTTCACCGCAATACCACAGAATTGCAACACGTGGCTTGAGTTCCTTTTTTACATAGTGGCAGAGCTAAAGCAAAAAAAAAAAAAGTTTGGGACTCCCAGGTAAACTTTAAAGAGGAAATGAGATTATGAGATTGTTGCAATGACCTTTATGGTACGCCAGAGGCATTTCCTTTCCTGCCTGATTCTCCGTCTCTCTCATACTGCCTCTTCAACATCTGAGGAAGAGTCAATACAGACCAAATAAACTTCCAGACCTGTCTGATGGGAAACACATTGTGAAGACAGAAAGAGAAAGTTACATAAACTAAGCCTGTTTCTACCTGGGAAGCAGAACAGAGATAACTACATGCGATAAAATACCAGCTACCACATCAATCAGAAGCAGAGCTAAGGGAAAACTAATTTTTAATTGTTGTCTTAGAATTGTGTTTATTCTAAAAACTGAGACTTGGGTCAACCAAAAAATAAACAATTAGTTCTGGCTCAGAGGTAGAACCCTGAGATTGTCACATTATTTTATGTTGCAGTTTTTAAATATAACCTATTGTTTTTTCTTTATAAACTGTTATTCCTTTTAGACCTGTACTCAAGCATAAGAAAAGCCCCACACATTACATATGCTTTGAAAATGAAGGAGTTTCTGTTGATTTTTTTATTATTTGTGAAATAGTAACCAATTCACTGTATTTGTCAGGCAAACCAAAGCTGAGTTGTTCTCTGGCCCTGTTCCAAACCTGAGCATGATGATTGGAAAGTTACAAGCAAGAAGAAAGATGCTGCTTATAAAAGCAAAAAAAAAAAAAAAGGTTTGCAATTCAACCTGACGTGCTTTGGGAATTCGTAAAGAGACACGACTCTGTCCTGTGTGCTTGCTAGTGACAGGAGCATCCCCACAGCCCGGAGAGCAAAGCTACCAGGTAGCAATCCGGCAGTGAAAAGGTGGCTCCTGTCCCTCCTGCTATAGCCCGTGGTCCTTCAGAAGTCCTTCACACCGACGAAGCAGCACAAACGTCTGCAATACGTTGCACATTTAGTGCCCCCAAATATGGCAAGAACCTAAAACAAGAGAAGGAAGAACCCAAATTAGCAGCGAGACACACTTGCTATGAATCCCAGCAGCTCCCAGACCGTGGGGCTCCTGTTCACTGTCACCCACCCGGGAGGCACCACAGCAAAGAGGGCGGCACGCTCGAACTCGAAGGCGGGTGGTTCCAGGGCTCTGGATTAACCGTGCGGAGAGCTTTACACGGATGTACGGTGTTACCAGTGGCATCCTCTTCTCTCCTAGCCATCCTCTTGAAAGAAGCACCGCTCGAGTAGGATCACGTACCCCTTGGGCAGCTGAGCTTTACCCCCTCCCATCCGACAGAGCGCAGAACTCGAGCACTGCGGTCTCAGGCAGGCACAGCCACCTCGCTGCCGAGCGCAGCGCAGCCGGTTCCCCACGCGCCAGCCCAGACCTCCTTCGCGGGGCCGCCAGCCCAGACCTCCTTCGCGGGGCCGCCAGCCGGGCCGGGTGAGAGCGGAGGGAGGGGGCTGCAGGCTGCGAGGGCGGCTGTCTGCAGCGCGCGTGGAACGGCAGCTCTCTCGCAGAGGAGGACTGCTCCCTTCACCCACTGCACGCTGACTCTGGACCAGTGTGGTTTATTGATTTATTCATGGCAGAACTGACCAGCAATCAGTGAACCTTTCATTGGAGATCCCTATCAATAACATAACAGGTAAGCCAGCGTACCAGACACTTCCAAAGTGTTGATGAATGCCTATCCATCTCCGCCGTCCACTTGTCGCAAAAAGCTCTCCTCTCCCCCTCCCCACGCGCACGGCCTTACACACGCGCACTGGAAGGACGCGCGGGTTACAAGGCCAGGTCCCGTCCTTGCACCTGGCTGATGCTTGTCCTTCTCGCTTACGTGATCATTTGGGACAAACATAGCCCCGGCAGTGCTGGGTCCTCCGTTCACCTACGCTGCTCACATTCCTGCTCCTGCCTTCCCAGCTGCTGTTATCCAGCCCGTTTTGCCAAAGGTGGGCCGTGCAGACACCGACACTTCTGCCGCTGGTTCGCCGTTCAGACAGAGGGAACGGCAGCCTGAGAAACCATGCGGAGAGAGGGGTGGCAGAAGCAGCTGGGCTGCAGGCAAGGGAAAGGTGCTCAGACTGTTCCAGGTGACAAAGTGGTCTCCTCCTGATCCTGGTCCCGGAGTGCTTTCGGCACGCCGGACACGAGGAGGCCAGGCTGTGCACCGCATTCCCATCCACGGCTTCTCCTCCCGGGGAAACCTGGCGATGAGCGCGGGGGGGGCGGCCCGGGGGCGAGGGGCCCCCC
>Ga0181612_145710_pt1 | contig 18810 bp, 12 predicted proteins | sample HoacroProtozoa21_FD_119630 | JGI IMG/M metagenome (GOLD analysis project Ga0181612, IMG submission 119630) | Hoatzin crop microbial communities from Cojedes, Venezuel. Combined Assembly of Gp0051906, Gp0051904, Gp0051908 | reverse complement strand
TCTTTGATCAAAGATCTGCTGGCATAAGAAACATTTCAAAACAATCTCTTGCTTCAGCTTAGATGAACAATTGTGTTTCAACCATACAAATTAACCAAGAGGAAGTGAAATATATCCCATTTCATATGCAAACCTTGGCAGCAAAGCCCAACTCTGACCCCACTTGCACATTTTACAGTGGAACCACCATGACTCTTCCACCTAGAGAAAGTGACTTCATATATGCTATAGAAATTAATGCAGTAGGATATAGAAACAGTGGGATTGACCCAGGTGTAATAAAAACAAGGAGCCTGGAACAGAATTCCCTGAGGAAAGAGGCACTGTAGATCGCAGCTACAGTGCTACTGAAAAAGCAATATTCCAGAGAAAATGTGCAGAACCCCAAAGGTCACAATGAGTACGAAATAGAACTGTACACTCACTGGCTAGCTCTTCAATGAGTGACTCCAGGGCACTGATAAACCAGCACATTTAAACAAATGAATCCTGACCTACAAACTAAAGATTGCTCATCAACGTAACCACATTGGGAGAGCAGTTACTAGGAAAGGATATTTGTGTGACTACCCCTAGATTTACTGCTGTAGTTTCAACATACGTTGGCTGGAAGGGGGTAAAGGGAAAGGACACGAACTTCATTTTTCTCAGCCCAGCAAAACTGGCTGAGCTACTTTTAGAATTCTTTTCAAGCATTCAATTGTCAACATTCACTTCTCAAAAACATCGGGGTTTTTGACAGAGACCTTACAAAATTATCTTTCTCACAGTAACTTGATTAGGAACCATTGCAAGGGGATGCATTTTACCATTACATTATATGACTGCAGGTGATTCAACACAAGAACAGTGCTTCTTATGTAATGCTGGAAAGACAAAGAAAGAAATTTTCCAATGAGCACAGGAACAAACCTTCTCATAAAGGCAATGAGGGAAATGTGACCACAAAAAGCAAATTATGTATTGACAGAACCTTAGACTTTTCAAATGAACACTCACATGTTTAATTACGCTTATCACATAAGTCCTGCTGGGATCAAACCCCTTCCCACAGATATGCTTCCATCACTATTCTCACTTAAAAACATTTGGGACTACAGGAGAAACAGGTGGTGATTTTATTCCCAAAAAGCTAAACTAGATGTATTCATAGATACTCAAAGTAAGATTTTGCAGTAGATGGTACCTTTCAAGTCACTGGCTAAAATCCAGTCAAAGAAATTCAATAGTCTTCTTTCATTATCAGATAAGATACGGTACCTTACAGTTATTTCAAGGCAGCAGGGTAAGATTAGCCACACAACTGACAAGCAGGTAACACAGACACAAACTGCTTGCCTGTAAAAACCTGTTTCTCCCCCCAGTTAACTGCAGATTGTAACCAAACTGCAGGTGTATGCTACTGCAGGATGGAATTTCTCCATGATGACGATGCTGACTTGCTGCATCACCTTCAGTATCTCTAGAGGTAGCAAAGCTGAAAGGACATGACTGCTGAGCTACTCATGTATGCCCAGAGGTGACATTCCCAGGGCGAAGTTACTGATGAACCTTAGTGCCACCCATGCCACACCATTCTTGATCTACTTAGAACTTCTCTGCCTGAAGGAAGCACTTTCCACAGCCTTAAATTCACTTAAAATGCAAACTAGGAAAACCATTGCCTAGAATATCAACAGGAAATTTTAAACCCAATGAATAAGATTAACCAATTTCAGTGCAAATTACAAAATTTCTTTCAGTTTAACTCATTAAACTCCCTTACGTGCTAATCTTCTTAAGTCTAAATGATTAGTATGCAATTTCTTCTACTGAATCAGCAAGCCGCAAGAGAAGTTAAGCTAAACATTTTCACAAAAGGACCCTCTCTTTCCCCCATTCCCTATTTTAAGACTGAAAATTCTACTAGCTGACAATCTCCCATGCCTGTGTGACTTCTCTCGCTGTCTGTCACAAAGTTATAGGAGTGTAATGTGAAAAGAAGCACTAGTCAAAGTAGCAGGGAAAAGGGCTGGTTTTTGATTTATGTCCTTTACAGAATAGATGGCCAGAAATTTCACTAAGTCCCTGTTGCCAGATTGCAGCTACCAAACATATAAAATTCATGCTTCAGTTCACATTTTCCTTACAAATGGCTGAAACCTGTTCTATGAACTATCCAATTCTGCCAGTAGTAAGCAGATGCTACCAGTGTCACATATTTTGCATAAACTTTGCTGTTTTACATGTTCGTATTATAACAGAATCTCCTGTCTCTCAGTTGATTTAATTCACCTGACAGCTACTGTTGCTTTCATCAAGGACATCAGGAATCGCCCTACACCTCTATAAGATATTCAGTTCCACACCTGTAGGAAGAGATCAGAGAAGATTTATTGTAGTCACTATGTGGCCAGACCATTTGCTGGACACTGATGAAGCTACTAAAGGTCCCGGCAGCTCCCAGCAGCAAAACTGCCAAATATTCAGCAGATAAGTGAAGAAGGGACATCCCCCTGATCCCCTCTACAGATACCACTTGGATTAAGATAAGACAGAGGCAGTATCTGATTTAAAAATGTGTGGTAAGAAACACGTAAAGAAGCAAAAGGAATAGGGGAAAAAAAAAAGAAAAAGAGGTGGAGGTTGACACCTGAAGTATAGAACTTTTTTCCACCTTCACCTGCAACCTTTATACGTGCCATTACACACAGTGACCTTTTTCTTGCAGTCTGCAGCTCCTCCTTGGAAACTACAGCAGGAAAGATTACCATATGTTGCCTACATTCGTTGTGCCAGCCTTACATTGCATTTCCTGAACCCTCAATCATAGTCCGGAGACTGGACAGGGGACTGGTATCATCAGTAACAAAATCAAATTACAGAAGTGCTAGTCCAAAACTCCAGTAAATTATTGCTCAGTAAATCACCCTGCTCATGGGTAAATTTTGCATTTTGAGAGACATCCTAGAAATAAAAGAAAGTCACCTCTCCGTAAGCATTACAACAAACCAGTGGGTTCCATGGGTCATCCAAACTGACCTTCTGCTTCCACCCAAACTCCATCTCTCTTTTGGGACTCCTGTCATGACAAGCTCTTTGTTCTACCTTGGTGCAAGAAAGCTTGTGGACTCCAATGCCTTAGATGCACCTCACCTGCCCCTACACACTGCAGCGAGTCACCTAGGGTAGGAATCATGTTACAGTCTTTTGCTACCTTCATTCATTCCCTATGAGACAGCAGAACTCAGTACTGCTCTCCAGTTCAAGTCTTAGCCTGCTACATGGGAAACATTGGTAGCAACCAGTGCCTAAAAGTTATCAGTTGCTACCTATCCTGTATCCCCTTAGTAGTAAAGAAGTTCTTTGCTTCCTGATACAAACACCTTTATGAAAAATACGCGTAGGAGGAGAGGGAAGGAGAGAACAGGTAAGCATGCAAAAAACAGAAACATTCAATGTAGACAGGTTACAAGGCCAGCCTGTCTACCAGCTATTCTGGTGCCTTGAGATGAAGCACCCTAATGGTAGAAAAAATGAATGCTTAACAGCAGGTGACCTTGCACAGATGCCAGCTGCTACCCATGTGAAAAACAGAGTGAACTGTCATGGGTGATTCTCTACGAACAAGACTGTGTGCAAGTTACTGTGTGTTATTTTATATATCACACTAAAACAATAAAAGGAAATGAAGGGAATGAGATTGTTCTACAGAGGAGCTGCCTGGAAAGCGAAATGCATGACTAGGTTAGTAAAAGTTGGTGCGTGCTTCCACAGGGCTGGGGGGAGGGGGGAGGGAAATCAGCAAAAGGAGTAAAATGAGAAAATGCCCTGTCTGAAATTTGCTGCAATGATATGACATAGGCCTCTAGAGCACAAAGGGAAAAAAAAAAAAAAAAAGACAAAAAAAGAGGGGAGGAAAAAAGTAGGAGACATTCAGTGTCTTAAAATCATCTCTGGGTCTTGAAAAACAATTTTCCAAAAACTCAGTCCTTGCAAAAGATTCAAATTGCAGATTTAAAGGAGGCAGCATATTATTCACAGCTAGAAAATGTATTATGATTACCTGGAATTATAAATAAGTTTTCACATACATATGTAAGTATGTCTACACTATGAAAACATAAATGTAACGAAAGCTCAGCAAAAATTAATAATGAATGACAAAAGGGGTAAATCAACTTTTGTTATTCTTATCTCTAGAAGAGAAGCAACTACTTTTTCAGATAAGAGCCTCAGAAGAACAAGTAGCTGCTACAACAGTCAAGTGGTGCGCATTATTTCCAGTTGGATCAAGCAGTCATAAATTTGGGACAGCCTGCTAATATCTCAGAATTAGTTTCTGTATAAATTCTGACCAAAAAAAAAGCAAGAATCAAGACTGGTTTTACGCTAATACTCAAGTATTAGTTGGAAACAGATCATTTGCTTGAATCAGATTTTTAATAGTCAAGGCGAAACTATCCACACGAAATCAGAAAGTTTAAATCTTCTTCCTCTTACTGAATGTAATTCTGCCCAGTTTCACTGCCAGATAATTTATGTCAGCTCTCAGATATGAGGTTATAAGTGACATCTACACTGGAAATCCCTACTGCTGAATTAGTAGGAATAAAACAAAGAGCTGAGCTAAAGCACTGACCGCAACTTCAATTTTAATAAATCCTGGAATAAATGTCTCATGTAACACAAATATGGATGTGCAGTCTGACTTGCAGATGGGTCTGTCTTTGGACTTAATTTGCAGACATCTTTGTCTTTGCACTGAAATATTACTGTACACGATTCACACAAAACTACTGCAGGTGCAAAATGAGGGACTGAAGCACAGCAGAAGAGTCTCAGAGCATGCTTTGTGACACTAACTTAAAATTCCACATATAAGAGTATTTAGTAACTTAAACGGAGGACCCCTAGTACATTAGAGATTTCACTGTACTTGCAAACAGTCATTGTGGGAAGATGCCAGAAAAAAATCTCTGTCTCTCAAGTGATGAATTTTGTGGCACTGGGTTTTTTTCCAGTTCTGGTTGCTGGCTAACGATAATGAGGCATGAGAATGTACCCATCAGTAGTGGATAAATTTTTTAATTCATGTTTTTGAGAAAGAACTCACTGTTGCAGGCTGGCTTTTAACGGAATAGAGTTGCATAAAACAAAGAAAACTTTTTCATATACAGCTCAACAACAGACAGGTTAACCAGCTCTTCAGTTCTAAAGAGTATCCTAAACCAACCCACACGTACAGGTCTCCCACTGCACAGAACTGGAGTCCAGTACTTGAGCTTTGATCCTTCAGGAATATGGAGTAAGCTGGGCAGAATCCTGTGCTCCACAAATTCCTACACAGATACAAAAAACAGTCAACACTGAAGGCCCAAATAACTGCCTTCTGCTCATGCTTTGTACATATCCAAGTCTGTTTACATAAATTTATCTGCAGGAGACTTACTACTACTACATCATTCCCCCTCAGACACAAACATTGCTAGATTTGTTACACTATCCTAAATTCCAGCTTCACTTTCAGCAGTCGGAGACTGGTCATATGCCTAATTTCCAATTAGCTGAACCATTCATTTCACATCAGATGAATCTTTGTTCTGAAAAGTGTTGCAAATCCTTAATTGTGGTTGGGACTTTGAAAATATGTATGTAATTCATTTCTTCAGGATACCATGGAGGGAGAAGTGAAGCAGAAAATGGATTATTAAGACCAGAATATCACCTGCTTAAGACACAACAGGAGGTAGGATTCAGAAACAAATCTGCTGGTCGCAGAGCAAAACACAGATCATGGTCAGTAGCTTAACAGCTTGTCCATGCAAGTACATTTGTGACATTGTTTTTTTCAAGAATGTATATAAACTGTAAAACTGAAATGCTGAGATTATAAAAAGGGGCAGGATGTAAATTACTTCTACTACTTTCTAAGCACAGTGTATTTCCAATTCAGTCATCACCGTATGTCCTACAATATGTGAAAGCAGATGCAAAACTAGAAATAAAAAAAAATTGTATTATTCTATTACTTATTCATTAAATGTCTTTTCAGGATAGCATAACATTAGCATTGCAAAGTTCTCTCTTTCCTCACACATAAATATTCCACTCTTACAAATCTACTCCACAACTGAATTAAAACTGTAATTTTAAGATCCTTGTATACATGTGTAAAAATCAGAACAAAACATGGTGGACATGTGGTATAATTACTATGATGATTTTTTTTCCTTAAAAACATTATTTTACTTGCCATATCATACAGGTAGCAAACTTGGAATAGAATTATTTAGTTTCAGAGTACCTTACCTGTCTCAACATTTTTGTTAAACGTTTTTACTACGTATACAAAAACACCTCTCTTGGTACATTTCTAACACAAAAAAAAAAAGGGAAAGTTGTAAATCAAGGTGTTCTAAAACAAATGAAATAAAAATTTTAAAATGCTGATAATCATTAATAAGAGTACTGATTTTATTCATTACTTCCAGATTTTTCTGAACATCAAGACTGTTTTTTTCAGCATACTTGTAAAAATGTATTTTTTATCCTTGGTACAGAAGAAATATTGATCATACTGAACTCAGGTAAGATAAGCACTTGCTTAGCTTGAGGGGTTTGGTGGTAGTGTTTTATTGTTTAATAGTTAAATACTTTCCAATCATAGAATCACAGAATGGTTTGGATTGCAAGAGACCTTAGACATCACCCAGTTCCAACACCCCCGCCATGGGCAGGGACACCTTCCACTAGACCAGGCTGCTCACAGCTCCATCCAACCTCGCCTTGAACACCTCCAGGGAGGGGGCAGCCACAGCTTCTCTGGGCAACCTGTGCCAGGGCCTCACCACCCTCTTTAGCTGTTGCGTGCAAATGTATGGTGCCAAGCAGAGGGGCTGAGGGCTTTGCAAGGCTGCCATGCAAAAGGGAGGCCAGGGCCAGTCCCAAAGAGGAGACAGGAGGAGCAGGGCTGGTGTGGGGGGCCAGGGGATAGCAGAGCAGCTGCTCCCGTGCAGCCAGAGGCAGGCAGGAGTCTCACCGGGGCTCCCTGGGAGGGCTGCCCCTGCCAAAACAGCTGCCTCAGAAGCTATAGCAGAGGCAGCAGTGACTCTGTTTCTCCAGAGCTGTGGCCCAGGCAAAGAAGGCATCCAGGTTACCATTATTTTGCCACGCAGATGCTCTGCCCCAGCAGCTCTCTGTGTTGCCGCCTGGCGCTTTCCCTGGTACAGGCAACGATGCATTCCACGGCTGCTTTGCCCTCGCTCTGTCAGGCTATGCTAAACCGATGCCCAGCCCCTCAGTGTGTGCGTCAGAGATGTCCAAACACCCGTTTTTGAACTCTCAAATGGGCTTTGTAATTTCTTTGCTGTCCCTGCCCTGCTTTAAAATTATGTGCTAAGCTACACTCTGGCCACAAAGAGAAGCATGCCATTTTAGTAAAGAAGATAATTAAGATTTTATTGAAAACACACACCAGGAAGAATGTCTACTTAAAAACTGCCTGCCTGCATGTAAGTACAGGCTCTACCTTTTGCTCTCAGCTCAGGAACGAGTGAACCATGCAGCGAGGATTTCAGAGGAATGCTTGTTAAGAACCTGCAGCTTCAAAGAAGAGTCTGAACTGCAGCATGCAGAAATACTAACGGTGCCATGAAGCAGACAGGGATTGCAAACAGACCAACTGCCTTTTCGTGATCGGAAGTTTCACTCCTGGCAGCTGCTGCTAGCTGATTCCCCCTTCTGCCCTGCCCGAGAGGTGTGTATGTGATATGTACACGTATGGCAAAGTGAAATGAAAAAAAAAAAGGAAAATACTTTGGTCTTAGTGGGAAAATGTCTATCATCTCACAAGGCTTAAAGTGCAGAAATTGCTATTTGCTTTTGCCTCACAAAATATAAACCCTTGAAAATGTAGATACGTGTAAAATAGGCCCCTCAAAAACCCTTTAAAGAATGAATTAGTTAGTTCTGTGGCATCTCACCAGGCTGTGGAATTTATGAAAACCACATTCCTTGGATTCTAAAACACTGGCCATCCCGCTGCTCTTTCAAATAATGTTGATTTTGCTGACTAGTCTCTCTGAGAGCCCGCACAGTTGTCTAATTGTAAGTAAATAATCTCGGAACAAATCCGTGTTTGACATACTGTCATACTAACATTTACTGTTTTGCAAAGGGGATTTACTTCAAGGATATTGAAAAATTCCATTGGTATTTAAGAGGAGTAGCAACTGTGACCCTCTATAAATTAAAATGCTTGACCCTGCTATATGATATAGATGATCTGAAGTATTTCACATGTTCAGATCAGTACGGGCAGAAAATAAACCCTCCTTATGAAGGTGCAGTATTATGTTCACACAAACATCCGTGAGGACTATGAAGGTCTACAGGGGTTAGCTATTTAAAGCTGAGACTCTTCAGCTCACGTGTAGCCCCAACAGCTTCTTTGGGAATGTATAAGGTTGATTAGAAAGGTCTACCCTTGCAGATCGTATCGCCGGGAAAGGACATGTGGGCCGCATTCAGAGCCACAAATACAGCTCTTAAGGACATTGGTGCCACTGTGGTGTCAAAGTTCAAGAGCTTCATGACCCCTTCGGACCACCCACAACCTGAGGCTGCCTAATCCTCACGTGCTGTGTATTCAAGGGAAAAAGGTGTTTTGACACCTAGGTTAGAAGTTTGGAGCAGACAGCCCGAGCATGGCCCACCATTGCTCTTCAGAAACCCTTGCAGGCTGGCATCATACAGGGACTCAAGGTCCAACAGCCCTGCTGCTCCTGAACGTATTGCCATAGCAGTGGTAGCACCCAAGACAAGTGCCTGCAGCAAAGGTCTTGCTTAGCTGAGATGTCACAGTGCTCTGTCAATATAAATCAGGACCTAGCGATCTGGCATACCTGCAAGCTCTGAAGAGCTCATCATGCTCTTGAAGGAGGACACCATGGTAGCAACATAAGCACAGCGGTCTGCATGGTCCATGGTGCCTGGGAGTCGTAACCGTGCAAACCTCTGAGCCTTGCAGCGGACCTGCTAACATCCAGGACACGGCAGATGACATGGTGCATCATCTGAAGTGCAGGCTCACCTCCAGGGTTTACAAACCCATACACATACACTGAATATCATGGCCAGTAATAGGAAGGGTGCTGGACTGGGGAATGAGGGCACCTGAATTCCCACCTCTCACTCTTCGAATGAATGTAAGAAGCTGCTTTGTGTCGGCTTTTTTCCATCACCAGCATGAAGACACAGATCCATAGCTCCCTTTGTGAAACGGACGTTTATGATGTAATCATCGTAGTTGCTGTTTTAATTTCCATTGGCGCTGCTTACCATAGCTCTTGTTTAACATAGCCTTGGAAAGAATACCTCCTTTTCTAGCACGGCCACTGTAATATCACAGCCACCACATGACCTGCCTGAAAAGGAGTGCAGAGCTCGTACAAGTTCCAGTGACGCAAAACGCAAACCTGTGAGCAGAGGTACCCCAGCAAGATGCTCCGTTAAACCAGTGCACCTTATTCAGGCATCGACCAAATTCTGAGCGTGATGCAAAATTCCCATGGATGCGTGCTTTGGCTTGTTAGATATAGGCTGATGTTTGGGGGTTTTTAAGAAGAAAGCTTGCCAGGTTCTCTCAGTCTTAGACCCAGCACTGAATCCAATGTGCCTCATGTCATTAAGTGTAAGAAGGCAAAAAGGTGAAGAATTTCGCTACGGACTTCAGACCAAGAACATTTTAGGATGTAAGTTTTCATATCAGATTTTTACATGGCTGAATACTTTTTTCTTTTTACTGTGTGTTTACTGTACATAAAGGGGAGAGCTTTTGCCTGCGCCATATTTTAGTTCTAACCCCTTTAATATTCTCGTTATAAAGAAGTGGCAAAAATGGCTTATTGTGAACAAATTTAATACAAATATTCAAAAGAAACAACAAAAATGTTCTGTGACTAATGAAAGCTTTAAATTAGCTATCCAGGTGTCTAATCGGTCCTGCTAATAACAAGTTTGCATGGGTCTGAAAACTCAAACTGTTGAAGTACAGTCAGTGTGATGGAGGTGTATGAAGTTTTGTTTTAAATTCTTGGCTCCTACAGGGAAAAACCGTCTCTTTGGATTTGTGTACATCTGTTTCTATCTGAAACTAGAATCCAAAGAAACAGGAGCTGGAACAGTTTTTGGTGTTGATTCAAGTGATGCATGAAAAATCAGGTCAGTTCTCACTGGATCAGTACCAATTCCACTATTTCCAGTCAAAAAAGTTATGATGCTTGTTATTAAAATGTTCTTGAATGGGCCTGTGTAAAAGACTCCAGTGTGACAAGGCAGTTCTTTTGGACTTGTGTGCTACCCATGGAGAGATCACTCATAAATGCTGCTGACAAATTTGCCCTTTGCAACCTCATGCTGTGAAGTAACCGCAATAATTAAAAGAGTTCCTATATCAAATAACAAAGCCCTTTTTCTGAGAGTGGAATGTGTAATGTTTGTAGATTTTCCTCTCCAGTAAGCTGTCAACATTTTCAAAGGACAACAGGAAGAGGTCTACTGGGGAGATCACAAGGTAGGGAGTCAGGAGGTCTAGGTTTATTCCTGGCCCTGCCACCATCACGCTACGTGGTGCACAGCTCCTCGCTGCTTCATTTTCAACATCTGCCACCCAGCAGCGCTGTCCCTTGTAGACTTTGGCTGGGCTGTGTGCTGGGTGCTGGGGAATTTTGGGAAAGTGCCAGTACCAGGAGATGCTCACAGTCATCCGGAGCGCCTGGGCACCTCCAGCAGCGTGAATTCTCAGAAAACATCAACTGCCTCTGGAAAGAAACTGTGCAGCTTTGTGCCTCTCTGCAAAGTTCAGCTGCTTTGCAGGGAATAGTAACCGCTTTCCCATGAATGCATGTACTGGCCACGAAGGTGCCATTATAATAGTTGTCATTTAATCCAATGTTTGTCTTAAGCAATAAATTTTCAGCAACAATCCAATAATATTTCCATGGGATCCCAAATGGCTTTTTTTTTTTTCTTTTCTTTTTTAAGGCTGAATTAACAGTTACGTAATATAAGGAGGTTTTTTTGCTTTTGCTTCATAAATGATTTTTTGTTAGGCACAGTGGAAAAAGAACACCATATAACAATTCAAAATGAAGCCATCTGGCTTTGTGTCCATCTAGCAATGTTAACAAATATCCCACACCTGAAAAAAATACGAAGTACTATTTCTGTAGTGTGTTCATCTACTTTACTACAAAGGAGCATAGTGCATACATACATATTCTAAATGGAGCATAGCACATTTCATGAGTTTTTGCCACGGCATTTCGTTGCTGCTTTGCCTGTGTTTCAGTGATCTTGCTCTCCACTGTGGTGAGCCTTAAAAAAATCTGAAACAAATTCTCAGAGCCATAACCTCACTGTGCAGTACCTCGGTGTGGGCTCCTGCCTTGTAGGCAGCAGAAGGCAGGTTACCCAGTCGTGACTGCAGGTAAACTACTTCACATGATGGGAAAATGGAAGGGAACTGCGGTTATCACCAGGATGCAGCTATGCTGTAAGCTCATGCCCTTAATTTACTTCAAAAAGTAATTTGTTGGCTTGTCCCGTACCATGATGAGCTTACGCATCCAGCATGCGAGCACACTGGATGAGGCAAGATAAATATGCTCCCATATGGAAAATGTCTCTCTGTCTGTTGGCATTTTGATATTGCTTGTAGGAAGAAAAAGAAAAGAGCAGAAGGGATTTCAAGCTTAAATTCATGCTACTAGAAAAGTCTTACAATTAGTCTACACCCAGTGTTCCTCAATGTGTGGTCTCCAAGACATCAGAAGGCAGGCTGTGAAACAATTGCGAAAAAATTTTAAAAACACACACACACACGCATATTCCCACAGACGCAAAAAAAACGAGCAGGCAAAAGGGGAGAAAATAAAACTAATCAATGTGTTTTTGAAGCCTAACCTTAGTATTTGGTTGCAGTGAAAACTATCTTGGCAACACTGTGCAAGCTGATCCTTGGACTTCTTTTTTGCCTCCCAACCCATTAGGTGGTACTTCAGTAAGCAGGACCAATAAACACTGGCAAACACCTTTACTGAAGACACAACTTTCACCAATGAACGGAGTTTTGTGCTCACACAGTAAAAGGACTTCACGGAACAACATTGTAAATACACATGGAGTTTGTGTGGATAAATCTGTCAGTTTGGGAGTGCTTGTTTTTATGCTCCTTTCCGATAAGACATAGGCCAACAGAACTTCACAGAATGACGCTGGCCTTCCATCACAAGGAGGTAGGTACCTTTGATGAAATAGCTCTGCTAGGAAGTGAAGATGGGCATCTCTGTAGCTGCAGCTGTGTTTTGGTTTGGAGGGAATTGCATCCCTCTTGGATTCTCTTCCAGGAGTTAGTACATGCGTGGTATATTACGCAGTGAACTGCCCCTCGTGTGAGCACAGAAGAGATGGGCAATGTCCAAGGACTTGCGCTGCTGCAGCTTCCTCCATCCCTCCTCTCCCACCTCTGAAGGGAACTACAGGTACTGGATAGTAGGAAATACAGAAGAGCTTGTGCAGGGTTGTCTCGCTCTCTGCACCTCTTCAGCCCCAGGACTGACACAGCTGAGCAAGCAGAAGTCCATAGGTCTGCCAAGCTTTAAGTCAATTAAATAAATTAATGCAATGTTTATATATGCAACTCCTAATTTATAGATAACACCCACTTTCAGTAACACTTCTGAAAATTGTCATTTGAGCTACCTGAAGTATGGGAACAGTTTGGCATATACGTTAGCAATCACAATTTGTTGTCCCTGTTTGTAAAAAAAGAAGAAAGAGCCCAAGGAGCCTGTTGCCTTCAAAGGCAGGGACCAGGGGCAGCCACCAGCAGTGGCGGGACTCCAGCACATGTGAATGGGCTCTGTACCAGGCTACAGGCTTTGGTTCTGGGGATCCCGATGTTTGCATGCACACACACACACACATGCTTAGCTGATGCAACTCTGCTGTTACTATCAACTTTGCTTCTTCTTTTTCATGACCATCTGTGATTTTGACTCATTTATTCCAAAACTGCACAGCTAACTCTGCCTATGTCAAATTAAAGATCTTCGTTGGTCTTAGCTGGCTTTTCCTTTTCTTTTATTTTTTTTCCCCCCTTACTGTGATTTCATTAAATTCTGTCCTCCCTTCTGCTCTTGTGACTGACAGGAGCTCATGCAGATGTCCTAAGACAGGGGAGAAGAGCCCAGAAATTGTGTGGCATCTCCACTAACATGTCTGAGAGAGCATTGAAATCTTTTCTGTCCCTGCCTGAGACTTTCTCTTTTCCTCAACTGTGGTGACACAAGTGTTCTCCTTGCCATTAGCTCACTATGTGGGAATCAGTGGCTTAACATGCATAACAGTGCAGCAAAAGTTTAGAATACACTACGGAGCTTAATGACAAAAATATGTGTAGAATCAAATAAATCAAAATCTTACTTTTGGACTGTTTTTTGTGGGCGGAAGGTTGTTCTTGCATTTCATTTTAAAGCCTTCATTTATTCCTGCAACAGAAAGCGATATGTTTTGATTCCAATTTGGTTGTCTTCACACAGTTCTTCACATGCAACAGTCTATAAAAGGCAAAAACTACGCTAACCATTAGACAATACATTTAAGATACCTCTTTACTATCTTGTTGCTCTATCATCTGACATATTTTTTAAAAGTATGTGATGCTTACAGTTTGACAGAAAGCAATGTCTTTTACTCATCTTAGAAGGATTAGCACCAGGGGGCCCCATCAAATGGGTGTCTCTTAATCACACAGCCAAGCAGTTAAGCTGAAAAAGATGATTCTCTTTAATATAAACTCACAAAAATATGTCTTGTTGAGGCCTCCCAATATGATGTAATACAAAAAATATATATAAACATAGGAATTATTCAGTGAAGTTTTGTAGCCTTGACAAACTCTCCATCATAAGATGGATCTTTTTCCCTGAGAAGGAAAGTTAGTCTTAGTGTCAGAACAGAGCCACTTTCAAAGTGAAATCAGTGAAAAGCAGGCTGTATTTGTTCACAAGTAGCTCAAATTTGTATGGACCTTCAAAACATTGCAAAGTCTGTTGAGTTTTGCATCAACATGGAGAGAACTGGAGTAGAAACATTAGGACTGGTACGAATGGAGCAGGAGTGGGAACGTCAGAGTGGGCAGCTACCTGAAGAAGCAGCAGCGAAGGATTATGAGCACAACAGCTACTGACAATGCCTGGATTAGCAGCCTGTGGAGACCCCAGCTGATCTGTGTGTGGCTTCCCAGGACACCTAGACTGGAAGACACAGAGGTGGGACGGGCTGGAGTAACTACTGACTCTCAACTCCTAGATAGTACAAAAGAGGCACATATAAAAACAGGTCATTGTCATCAACCTAAGAAGAACCCAGGAGATGTGGGGAGGACTTCATAGGTGTCATCTCTTGCCCTAGCTGCCAGGGAGTCCCAACTAGACCAGCTGGGTACTCACATCTGGTTGCCTGAATGTGTCAATTTGGGTAACTACCTCTCCTGGTGCTTGTCAGCATCAGCCTGTGGGCACAAGAGTGTAAGGTGTGAGTATGAGTGAAATTGGTTGTTTTTCAAATAAAATCACCTTCCCCTCTATATAGATAAACTGAAAGAGGGTAGATTTAGGCTAGATATAAGAAAGGAATTTTTTACAGTGAGGGTGGTGAAACACTGGCACAGGTTGCCCAGAAAGGTGGTAGATGTCCCGTCCCTGGAAACAGTCAAGGCCAGGCTGGACGGGGCTCTGTGCAACCTGATCTAGTTGAAGATGTCCCTGCTCATTGCAGGGGGTTTGAACTAGATGGCCTTTCAAGGTCTCTTCCAACCCAAACCATTCTAGGATTCCAAGGTTCTATACAGCTTTGCCTTTATCTTTGCTAGATTGTTGCTAGTGTTGCAACATTATTTCCTACAGATGTATGGGAAATTCTGGCCTTCAAACAACTTTGCGTGTTGTTATGAATCAGTGACCACTCTGCCACCTGCTTGCAATGAGCACGGGCAAGTTCCAGCACGATTTGCCTCTAATACGGATAAAAAGAAGAGTTACGCATCCAAGCCCATCATGTTTGTTTAACTGTATTGGATTTGCACGGCTTTCCTTTCTGCCAATAAAATACAAAAAAAAGGTAATCCTCTCAACACGCAGTGAAATTCTGGCTCTGCTGAAACCAGTGGCAGATATCCCATTGACTTCAGAAGGGCCAAGATTTCAGTGATGGCTTCTGGTCTTCCAAGCCGTTAAACGTGAAAGCTTAAAGCCAAGGATGTCTGCAAAGATGCGGCCTTCCCAGGGTCTCTAGAGCCAGCACCATCAGAAAGAGCAAAAAAGTAGTAAAGCTGCTCTAAAAAAAGCATCTTGAAAGAGCAGCTGAAGTTGAAGCAGATATTTAATAGCTCTTAAAGGACTAAACAATACCCACTCCTACAAGAGATGAAAAGTGAATAGGATCTTTTCCGTTGACTTTGATGGCAGCTCAATCCACCTCTCAGGAAACAAGCAGTAATATCTACATCCACATCTGCATGTGTCCTTGAAATGTGTTCTATTTTCTTCACACGCAGGTTTTAATAAACTGCCATCCTGTCTTAGAGCAGTACCTAAAATACTGGCTGACTTTTCCATCAAAATATTTTCCAATTCATTAGTGTTCTTTTCATCAAAATTGAAACAGATACAAATGAACTCCGCCCCCAAAGGCTTTCAGCACAAACACTGACTGTTGCAAGAAAATAAAATTCATCATACATTGTGAAACTTGATTTTGGCATTCTGAAATTATGTTCCTATTTGTCTTCTATTCATTTTAAAACAATTTCTACAACTTATGGCATGTTATACACTACTGCAGTTGGCATATGACAACATAGCATAACGTAATGCAAACTAACATCATAGCTGAAATATTTGATTCCCTTACTGGGTGGTAGAATCTTTTAAAATCATTACTGTGTGCTGCTATCTATCACTGAATGAAACCTCTTTCCTCGATCGCGGTGTCTCCTGTTTTTTGCAAAGAACTGGTTTGTCACTCCCATCCAAGCATTTCCTGTTTGTATTGGAACTGAACAGTCTGATGATAAACTGTTTCAACCCAACAGAAACAGGGGACAGTTACATCGAGAAGATAAAATGCTTTAAGGAGTAGTAAACAGAAGCCAAACTTAACAATTTTTCTAAAATAATAGAATAAAATATAGTCCCACTGAAGTCATGAACTGATTTCAAAACACTAAAAACAGCATAAAGTAATATCAATATAAAAATATAATAGCATAAAATAAGAAATACAGCAAACATTTTAAAATTTTAAACAGAAATTTCAACCTCCAAACTAAAATTTACAATTTTCTAAATAGATACTCTTTTTTTAATTTCTGTACCATGGGGTATAGGGAAAATAGGTTCAAAAGTCATTTCTCCTTTGATTCAGAACAAAAAGGAATTTTCGATGGCAAAATTTTCTGAACGCATAAATTCCATGTTTTGATCAGGACTGGTATTTACACAAACAAGTTAGAAGAAAATTGCTCTTTCCAAAAAGCGCCACATGGCTATAAAACAGCATGAGTCTGAGCAAGCATTTAATCAAAACTGTTTAAATTCAGAATGGTATTAATAAACCGTGAAGGAATTCAGTCATTGTTCCAATATCAATTCGTACATCATCACCATGTACAGTGTAAGATTATATATAGATTTCTTAATAGCCAAAAATGCTGCCCATCAGCATAATCGGGAAGCACAAGTCAAAGCAAAGCTGTGTAATTATATACAAACCATTTTGGTTCACCCTTGCCAAGAAAAACATTAACAAAAGTATTGGCTGCATGACCAATTAATTCCTGCAGAAGGCTTAGCGCATCGGACCATGAATGCAGCTCTTCACCTGCAATCCCCGAGCTCCCCAGCCCCGCGCTGGCTGCACATCTGTCCAGCCTCAGGTGTAAATGAGTTGAGACATCGGTTGTTGACAGTTTATAGGACGGTTGAAGATGTTCGGTTACCAGAAAAACTGCAATCACAGACTATCAGCAACAGCAGGAGGAGAGAGTAGCTCTGAAGTCATTCAACTGATTTGGTAATGCCAGGGTCTACAACCAAGTGAATACGCCTGAATAGATCAGTTGTAAAGGTGTTTTGAACAACCGGCATAAAGTTGGCATAAAACTAGCAAGAACAGAAACTTTAAGGTAGAATTTAAAATGTCACAAAATAATCCACTCAATAGGGTTCACCTGAACACATACAGGTTATGAACTTTCAGCTTTCTCGTTCATTCTTTGCAGTTATTAGCTGCAGTCTTGTTTTCACAAGAATCTTCAGACTCAGAATCACCTTTTGCAAGCAACCATTTTTACCATTTTACAGAGCAAGCCATCACAAGAACTGCCACCACCTTGAAAAAAGCTTCCAGTGGTATAAAATGCTGCTGCCTACTTGGTTAGTAGAGCAGATCATATCCCAGTGCTGCATTCTTCGTATTTTGACCCCACCATATAAGAAATTCATTCCCTGATTTCTTGTCTGGTGATCAGATGCCCACATAGCTGTGTCACTGGATGAATTAACCTCCTACATTATCATCTCCTACAAGAGTTGTGTTTCTGGGGCAACTACCCAAGCCAGCAAAGAAGCTCCAAAGTGCAGAAAATGGAGGGCTCACAGGAGCACTCTGCTTCTAGCTGGATGGAAGAAGTTGGATCACAGCCATGCCACATAACACAGGACTAGGTATTGTGCTTGCTATCAGTGCAGGGAGGATTTTCATATTTCATGGATTTAAAGTTGAATTGGGACTGGAATAAATTCTGAGAAGACTTGAACAGAGTCACAGACTCCATATTTTTGCAAATAACATATGTAAAACTCATGTTTGTGATTTAGCTTAGCTCCCTCCAACAGTTCCTCACAGGCACCTAGTATGCACAGCAAATGCATTGCAGTCAGTGGAAATTGGGCTGTTACTGACCTCAGTAGGACCAAGATGATATTAGCGCTCTGCCATCTTTCTAAATGCATAACTCTCCTCACCCCTATGAATACCTTAAACACTATAACGGAATAATTTATTCTGAATAAATAGAAAAGTGGCTTTACTGTAATTATTTCCTTTTTTCAAGCTTGGAGCTAAGATGTTAAGGAAGTGGGTACATGGGCAAGCCCAGAGGAGCACCCAAGTGTACAGCTAAAAAGACTGGCATTAGGGTCCCGTTGTTAAGACATTTGTCAAGACAGTTAAGTACTGCTCTCCGAATGCTGATACATATTTAGTGCCTGGCCATCCATCGATTCATCACAGTTGTCTCTTCTTCTGAAGATGTTGAACACTTTTCTGAAAAGTACTCCTCACCTGGAGTCCCGCGTCCAGCTCTGGAGCCCTCAGCACAGAAAAGACACGGAGCTGTTGGAGCGGGTCCAGAGGAGGGTGACAAAAATTATCCGAGGGCTGAAGCACCTCTGCTATGAGGACAGGCTGAGACAGTTGGGGCTGTTCAGACTGGAGAAGAGACTGCTGCGGGGAGACCTTACTGCGGCTTTCCAGTACTTAAAGGGGTCCTATAAGAAAGATGGGGAAAATATTTTTAGCAACAACTGTTGTGATAGGGCAAGGAGTCATAGTTTTAAACTAAGGGAGGGTAGATTTAGACTAGATGTAAGGAAGAAATTTTTTACAATGAGGGTGGCGAAACACTGGAACGAGTTTCCCAGAGAGATAGTGGAGGCCCCATCCCTGGAAACATTCAAGGTCAGGTTGGATAGGGCTCTGAGC
>Ga0181612_130462_pt1 | contig 18810 bp, 12 predicted proteins | sample HoacroProtozoa21_FD_119630 | JGI IMG/M metagenome (GOLD analysis project Ga0181612, IMG submission 119630) | Hoatzin crop microbial communities from Cojedes, Venezuel. Combined Assembly of Gp0051906, Gp0051904, Gp0051908 | reverse complement strand
ATGTTCAACACCGTCGACCAGGCAGCCATGAACCGCTGGGTCGACAGCATCATGGCCACCATGAGCCCCAGCGACCGCATCGCCCAACTATTTGTCATGGCCATCGACCCGCGCAAAGTCGAGGACGCACGCGTCGCCGTCGACCGATACGTCACGCGGGGCAGGGTAGGGGGACTCATCTTCAGCGAGGGAACCATCAACAACCAGGCCACCATCACCAACTACGCCCAGCAATCCAGCACCATCCCACTGATGATTAGCGCCGACGCCGAGTGGGGCCTCCACATGCGACTCAAGGACGCACTCACCATCCCACGCAACCTCTACATCGGCGCCATCGACGACGACCGCGTCTTCTACCAGTACGGCCGCGAGGTCGCTCGACAGTGCAAGCGCATCGGCATCCACGTCAACTTCGCCCCAGTCCTCGATGTCAACGACAACCCCAATAACCCCGTCATCGGCGACCGCTCCTTCGGCGAGGACCCCGACCTGGTGGCACGACACGCCATTGCCTACGCCCGCGGTCTCGAGGATGGCGGCGTCATCGCGGTGGGCAAGCACTTCCCCGGACACGGCAGCGCCAGCGAGGACTCACACAAAACGCTGCCCACCATCAAGAAAAAGATGACCGAAATCAACACCTGTGAGCTCGTCCCCTTCCGCCGCTTCGTCGACGCCGGCCTCTCGGGCATCCTCACGGCACACCTGCTCGTTCCCGCCATCGACGGCAAGCTGCCCACCTCGATGTCACCCGCCTGCGTGACCAACCTCCTGCGCAACAAGATGCACTTCGGCGGACTCATCTTCACCGACGCCCTGGGCATGCAAGGCGCTCAGAAACTCATCAAGGGGTCGCCCGCTGTCAACGCCCTGCTCGCCGGTAACGACGTCCTCCTCATGCCCGACAACCTCGAGAAAGAGACGCAAGCCGTCGCCGACGCCATCACCGCCGGCACCATCACACAGGCACAGGTCGACGAGCACTGCCGCCGCATCCTCCAGTACAAATACATGCTGGGCCTCACGCGACGCCCCTCCATCAGCCTTAACAACATCGTGGGCGATATCAACAGCCAGCAGGCCGTCGCCCTGCAACGCCAACTCACCGCCAGCGCCATCACTGTCATCAAGAACAACAGCGACATCCTGCCCATTCACAACCTCCAGAGTCGCCGCATTGCCGTGGTGGCACTTGGTGGTGACGACGGCGACAAGTCGATGTTCCACAACCGCTGCGCCAGCTACGCCGACATCGACCGCTTCCACGCCGCCGACGCTGGCAGCGCCCAGTCGGTCGCCACCAAAATCAACAGCGGCCGCTACAACGTGGTCCTCGTCGCCGCCTGCGCCGACAATGCCGCCGTGCGACAAGCCGTGTCGACCCTCGCCGGCAAGTGCAAAAATGTGGTCCTCGTTATCACAAGCAAACCCTATGATATTCAGCACTATGGCGCATCACTCTTAAACAAAAACGTTAAGGCAATCGTCCTCACCTACGACACCAGCGACGTCGCCCTCGACTATGCCGCACAGACCATCTTTGGCGGCAACGCAGCCGCCGGACGACTTCCCGTCACCGTGAAAATCGCTGGCAAGAAAAAACACTATCCCGCCGGCAGCGGCATCTTCTACAAAGCCACCCGCCTGGGCTACGACATGCCCTCGCAGCAAGGCCTCGACAACCGCCTGCTCGCCCAGGTCGACTCGGTGTGCCGCTATGGCATCGCCCAGCACGCCTTCCCCGGCTGCCAGGTCGTCGTCGGCCGCCACGGCAAAATCGTTGTCTGCAAGTCCTACGGCGAGACCGACTATGGTAGCGGCGTCCGCGTCGACGACAACACCATCTACGGCCTCGCCTCGGTCTCCAAGGCCACCGGTACGCTCAGCGCCGTGATGAAAGTCTATGACGACGGCAAACTCTCGCTCGACGAGGCAGCCAGCCGCGTCATCCCAGGTCTGCGCGACGGCGACAAGGCCGACATCACCTTCCGCGACCTCCTCTACCACGAAACCGGCATGCCCGCTTCCCTCAATATGTGGTACATGATGATGGACACCGCCACCTACAGCGGACCCCTCATCACCAACGCTGCCGACGACACCCACTCCATCAAAATCATGAACGGTGCCTACGGACACAACAACGCACGACTGCGCACCGACATCCTCTCCACCAAACCCACCAACAAATTTAACATCGCCATCGCCGACGGCATCTACGGCGGACGCATCACCTACGACTCGGTCATGCAACGCATCTACCACGCCAAACTCGGCAAAAAACGATACCTCTATAGCTGCCTCAACTTCAGCCTCCTCGCCGATGCCGTGCAGCGCATCACCCACTCGCCGCTCAACTACTTTGTCAACAACTATATCTTCGCCCCATTAGGTGCTTACCACACTCTTTATCGCCCTCTCTCGCGCTTCCCGCGCGACCAGATTGCTTACACCGAGGTCGACACCTACCTGCGTCGCCAGCACATCCACGGCTACGTCCACGACGAGCTGGCGGCGTTCTCGGGCGGAGTGCAGGGCAACGCCGGCCTCTTCTCGAGTGCCAACGACCTCGCTAAACTCCTGCAAATGTGGCTCAACGGCGGCACCTACGGCGGCACGCGCTTCTACAAAGCCTCCACCGTCGCCACCTTCACCACACAGAAGAGCCCCAACAGCCACCGCGGCCTCGGCTTCGACAAACCCGTCGTCGGCCGACCCGAAGACAGTAACACCTGCCCCGAAGCCACCCCAGCCACCTACGGCCACACCGGCTTCACCGGCACCTGCTTCTGGGTCGACCCCACCAACGACATGTTCTACATCTTCCTCAGCAACCGCGTCAGCCCCACCCGCAACAACCCCGCCTTCTCCCGCATCAGCGCCCGCAGCCACATAAACACCCTCATTTACCGCGCCCTCCGCGAGTAATCCCTCGCGCAGACCAGCGCAGACCTTCATTCACAGAGCAGTGTGAAGATAGCAGAGAGCGAACAGCGTGGAGGGCTCGTCGGAGACGAGCAAGTGAACTAACCCCAGGCTATAGAAGCGAACGCAGTGAGCGGAAGAGCCTGGGGCACAGATAACAAAGAAATAAGAACCTCGGAGAGGTTCACGACTGCAACCTTTGCACGACTGCAACCACGTGAAGATTCTCCACTTTCGATTATCGGTGTTTTTACATTTATTAACACGGATATGAGAAATCAAAATATAATATTTAACCTCTTGAAATTCAATTAATTATTAAAATAAGAAAATTAATAATAAAAGGTCTGCGCAGTCAGCGCAAGTCTGCGCGAATTAAACCAACAGCGGCGTAGCCGCTTCAACTCGTCTCTCAACTCTCAACTCTCGAAACTCCTAAGAAACTCTCGTCTCTCGTCTCTCGTCTCTCAACTCTCGAAACTGATATTTAACCACCAACTAACTAGTTATGAAAAAGACATTAGCTATTCTCATGGTAGCGCTGCTCGTGGCATCCTGCTCGCGCGACTACCGCATCAACGTCACCATGCCCGACAACTCCACCGACGGGCAAGTCGCTCGACTCTACGACTTCTTCTCCTCCACCGTCATCGACAGCGCCGTCATCGAGAACGCCTGCTTCTCGTTCCACGGCACCGTCGACAAGCCCTTCATGGCTGCCATCAGTGCCGACGGCACCGAAATCTTCGTCGTTGAACCCGGTGAAATCGCCCTCATCTGGGATGAAAAGACCACCGGCACGCCCCTCAACGAACGCCTCACCGCGCTCTCCAACGAACTCGATGCCATCGACTCCACACTCACCGAGGCCGAGCAAACTGCGGAAACTGGCAAAATCTACGCCAAGGCCTACAACGACAACCGCGACAACCCCGTCGGCGAATTGGCATTTGCTCGCTACCTCGTCTTCGTAGCACCCACGGCAGCCACCATCGACTCCCTTCTCGCCACCGCCCCCGCCCACTATGCCAAGCTCGCCCCCATCGCTAAAAGCCGCGCGCAGGCCGCCAAGCGTGACTCCACCGCCGTTGGCTCCCACTTCGTCGACTTCACTGTCAACACCCACGACGGCAAGACCTTCCGCCTCAGCGACTACGTTGGCCGTGGCAAAGTCACCATCCTCGACCTCTGGGCCAGCTGGTGCCCCTCGTGCGTCGCCGAAATCCCCAACTTCAAGAAAATCCTCGCCGACAACCCCGGTAAGGTCGACATCGTCAGCGTCACCGTCCGCGAAGAGCCCGCGAAGACCCTCGCCGCACTCGACAAATTAGGCATGACCTGGCCCGTCATCGTCCCCGCCCAGGAATACCGCGAGCCCCTCGACATCTACGGCCAGGAGACCATCCCCGGCATCTTCGTCTTCTCCCCCGACGGAACCCTCCTCGCCCGCAACATCTACGGCCCCCAAATCCCCGCCGCCGTCGCCACCGCCCTCTCCAAGTAGGCTTTAGGCATTAGGCTTTAGGCATTAGGCTTTAGGCCCTCGCGCAGGGATTTTTTTGCACGCAGACCAGCGCAGACCAGCGCAGACCTGAATTTAAGAGTTCGTCGGAGACGAGCACGTGAACTAACCCCAGGCTATAGAAGCGAACGCAGTGAGCGGAAGAGCCTGGGGCACAGGTAAATAAGTAAATAGAACCTCGACGAGGTTCACGACTGTAACAAAGAAAAGATAGTAGGTCCGCGCTGGTCTGCGCTGGTCTGCGTGCAAAACCTACAGCGGTGCAGCCGCTTCAACTCGAAACTGATATTTAGCTTTTTTTAACCGCGCGGGCGCGCGTGTGTTCACACTTTTTTGTAATTTTGCACCATATTTACCCAGCAGGTCCTGCCACACAGGGCCCTTCAAACTATGCATTTACTACAACTCATTCTTTGGTAGCATATTGTTATGGCGCAAAATCCATCTTCCCACATCACACTCAGTGTTGTCGTCTCGTGCTATAATGTCACGCGATTTCTGCCTGCCTATTTCGACATCCTCTCGCGCCAATGGCCCACGCGCGAGGACTACGAAATCATCTTTGTCAACGACGCCAGCACCGACGACACACTCCAAGTGCTCCAGCAATATGCCGCCACCAACCCACACGCGCGCATCATCGACAAGCCCGTCAACCAAGGCCTCTCCGAGGCGCGCAACACCGGCATCGACAACGCCCGCGGCGAGTGGATTACCTTCCCCGACAGCGACGATGGCCTCGTCGACGGCGCTCTCGAGGCATTGATGAACGTCGCCGACACCACCTCGCTCAACGCCATCGTCCACAACTACGCCCGCGTCTCCGAAACCGAGTACAACGAACAATTGCTCCGCACCGACATCGCCTCCCACATCACCCCCATCGAGCGCCACGTCGGCGCCACCCTCGTCTCCAGCTCATCGTGCGCCAAACTCTATCGCACGTCCGCCCTCCGTGACATCTCCCTGCGCTTTTATGATGTCGCAATTTGTGAGGATACCATCTTTGTCGCCACCTTTTTCTCCGCCTATCAGCAATACCTCTTTATCGAGGAAGACCTGTATGTCTATATCAAGCATCCCGGCTCGCTCACCGATGGCATCGACCAAGCGCGCTGCCGCCGCATGACCGAAGGCTTCCTGCAAGGCATCGGCATCGTCAACGACCTGTACCGTCAAGGCAAAATCATACCGCAATACCGCAATCACTTTTGCGCCCTCGAGGATTACTTGATGCTGGCTCCAACCATCCACGCCCATTACTCACTGGCCGAGATGCGCAACATCAGCAAGCGTCTAAAAGACGAAGATGCCCTAACCCCCTTCTTCCATACCCTTGCCGAACGCGTCCGCATTTTCTTGTACAGCCACCCCACATTCTTTTGGGCAATCACCCCCATCCTCAGGCTCTTTACCCGCCACCAAATTTAATGACAACACATTATGGAACAAGTCGCTGAAATACCCTTGAGCGTCATCATGCCGGTCTATAACGTGGCGCAGTACCTCCCCACGATGGTGGATTCGGTGTTGGCACAGACCTACCGCCACTTCGAGCTCATCATGGTCGATGACGGCAGCACCGATGGTAGCGCCGCCCTCTGCGACGACTACGCCGCCCGCGATGCCCGTGTCCGCGTCATCCACAAGGAAAATGGCGGCGTCAGCACTGCCCGCAACGCCGGCATCGAAGCCGCCCGAGGCGAATACCTCTACTTTGCCGACAGCGACGACTACCTTTATCCCGAAGCCCTGGAAACCATGATGCGCGAAATCGGCGACCGCGACTACTTGGTGATGGAATATCTGAAAGGCACACGCGCAGAATTCGTAGAACGCTCGCGCGAGCGCATCGCCACTATTAATTCTCGGTTGGTAGCCAACGATTTCGCGAGCCTCAGCAAGCAATTCCTTCCCATCTTAGGCGATGTCGCTGCTTTGTGGCGTCACCTCTCGCGCCGTTACATCATCATCGACAACAACCTGCGTTTCAATACCAAATTGCGCATGGGTGAAGATTTAACGTTCGCACACGATTATATGCGACACATCCGCTCAGCAGTGCGCATTGATTACCAAGGCGTTTATTACATGCAGAACGGCGGCTCGGCAATGCGCGACTATCGACGGATTCCAGAGTATGAGTATTTTCGTGTGCGTGGTCAAATTTTGGATGAAATTCCCACCCATTTTCAGCTCGATGATGCCCAAAAAAACGAGTGGCAAAACGAAATAGTCGCAATTCTTTATAGAAATTTCATCCCCTACCTGCTTAAGGGCTACCAACCCGAGTGCCGCGTCCCTCGCAAGGAACGCCTACGCCGCTGGAAACGAGTACGCAACGACAAGTGGTTCCGGCGTGCCCATAAATTATCTTTCAGCAAGCCCCGCAACTACCGCATCGTGGAGTATTGCTGCACCTCGGGGCTCTACCCCCTTGCCGACCCCCTGCTGAGCTTCCTCGGCAGCCGCAACCGCCTTCGCTTTAACAGTATGAACGCATAAAAAAATAAATAACAAATGAACGAAAAGAACGAAATACCCTTAAGCGTCATTATGCCCGTGTATAACGTGGAGAAATACCTGCCCACGATGGTGGACTCGGTGTTGGCGCAGACCTACCGCGACTTCGAGCTCATCATGGTCGATGACGGCAGCACCGATGGCAGTGGAGCCATTTGCGACGACTACGCCGCCCGCGATGCCCGTATCCGCGTCACCCACAAGGAAAATGGTGGCGTCAGCTCCGCCCGCAACATGGGCATCGAAGCCGCCCGAGGCGAGTACATCTACTTTGCCGACAGCGATGACTACCTCTATCCCGATATGCTCGAAACGATGATGCGCGAAATCGATGGCCGCGACATGCTTTTGATGTTCTATATCTCGGGACTGCGCGACAAATTTGAAGAACGCTCGCGCGAGCGCATCGCCTCTGTTCATGCCCGCCAGACCGCCGATGACTTTGAAGGGCTCTGCTACCTCTTCTTGCCTTTATTTGGCAATATCGGCTCTATGTGTGTTCACTTGGTGCGTCGCGATATCATCATGGACAACAACCTGCGCTTTAATACTAATCTTTCCGGCTCCGAAGATACCGAATTTTCATATACTTATATTCGCTACATCCGCTCGGCGGTGCGTATAGATTACCAAGGCTATTATTACATGCAGAACAGCGGCTCGGCGATGCATGACTACCGACGCATTCCCGAATATGAGTTCTTTAATATCGCCAATCAATTTATGGATGCTAACATTGAGCATTTTCACCTCACCGAGAAGCAGAAAGAGGATTGGCTTGATTTTTTTGCCAAAAGGCACTATTTCGCTTATATCCTTTTTCTGCTGAAAGGCTACCAGCCCGAGTGCCGCGTCCCCCGCAAGGAACGCCTACGCCGCTGGAAACAAATACGCAACGACCATCTATTCCAACGCGCCCACAAACTATCCTTCTGGAAACCCCGCAACTACCGCATCGTCGAGTATTGCTGCGCATCGGGGCTCTACCCCCTTGTTGACCCCCTGCTGAGCTTCCTCGGCAGCCGCAACAAGCTCCGCTTTAGCCGTATGAACCCATAAAAGAAAAACTATGCTGAGTCTTTACATCTTGTTGTTGCTGCTGTGCCTCTATGGCATCGTGCAGAATCGCGGGAAGAAAGCCGATGAACCGCTGCTTTCCGTGCTTTCGCATGAACGCACCAACGCAGTAAACGGGCTCTTTATCGGCTTGGTGTTTTGTTCGCACCTTTCGGGCTATTTAACGCGTAGTGGTGCTTATCTATCGGGCGACAGCCTGTTTTACACGCTCAATGGTTATATTGGGCAACTGATGGTGGTGACGTTCTTGCTCTTTTCGGGTTATGGTGTCACCGAATCCATCACGCGCAAGGGGAGCGCCTATGTACGCGCCATGCCACGCAAACGCCTGCTCACCGTGTGGGTGAATTTCGCCATCGCTGTGCTGGTCTTTATTGCCCTGAATCTGCTCCTCGGCAACGCTCTCACGCTCAAGCAATGCCTGCTCTCGTTGGTGTGCTGGGAAAGTGTGGGCAACAGCAATTGGTACATCCTCTGTATCATCTATTGTTATTTCTGCTCCTATGTGGCTTCCCGCTTGTTCTCGTCGCAGAACTTGCGCTTGCTAGCAATCGGCGTACTGCTCGCCCTCTTCGTGCTTGTCCTCTGCCGTTACAAACAAAACTGGTGGTATAACACTTGTTTTGCTTATTTAGCAGGTTGCATCCTTTCGGTTTACAAGCACCGCATTTTTCCCTTTATCAACTCGCATTATTGTCTCTGCTTGCTGGCGTTGCTCGCCATATTCCTGCTTGCCTACAACACCTTGGGACGAGGGCGTTTCTTCAATATCACAGCCATGATTTTTGGCTTCCTGGTGGTGACACTCATGTTTAAGGTCAACATCACAAGCAGGCCTTTGACGTGGATGGGGCGCAATCTCTTCCCGCTATACATCTACCAGCGACTCCCCATGCTGGCATTAGCGCCAACCCTCAATGGCACCGCAAGTCCTGTTTATATATATATATATCTTCACATGTCTGGCAATTTCGTTGGCAATCACATACGCTTACGACCGGTGGAAACTATCGGTGAAGTTTAATTAGAAAAAATAAAATGAGTATCAAAGAAAAGATATTAAAACCGGCATACGTCGCTTATGCCAAGTTCCTAGAATCAAACAAGAAGCGACACCTGCGCGAGATGTATCGTCAAGGTGTGGCTCGTGGCGAGGCACTGCGAAAAAAAGACGTCATCAAGGTGCTCTTTATCTTGACCAACCTGCCCAAGTGGAAAACCGAGCCACTCTACCTCGCCATGCGCGAGCATCCCCGCTTCGACCCCATGATTGGCGTGGCTATGGGTATGGTTGATTATCCTGCGGAGGTGATAAAAAAAATTGAAATTCTCGAGGCATATCTTAAAGAGAAGTCCTATCCATTCAAGGAAATATTTGCTAAAGGCGATGTAGTCAACAACTTGCACCCCGACATCGTGCTCTATCAAGAAGCAGGATGGGGGCAGGGAGGCTTGAATAGTGAGTTGCAGTTCCAAAACTTAGAAAATTGCGCGTTTTGCTATATCAGTTATGCCTTCTTGACCGCCTCCGAGAAGAAACTATTTGATTACCCCTTGCTGAATAGCTGCTGGCTAAATTGCGTGGAGAATGAAGAAATCAAGCAGATATCGGCTGAGCGAATGACCAACAAGGGCACAAACCTCGTTGTCACCGGCCTCCCCATGGCGGATATCCTGATGGCACCAGCCGATAATGACCCTTGGAAAGCGCAAGATAAGCCCAAAAAACGCATCATCTGGAGCGCACATCACACCATCGGAACGGATGACGATGTTATTCACTATGGGAATTTCCTGCGCATTGCCGATTTTATGATCGAAATAGCCCAGGCGACCCAAGACCAAGTGCAATGGGCGTTTGAGCCCCATCCCTCGCTAAAACGCAAGTTATATCAGATTTGGGGCGAAGAAAAGACCGAGGCTTATTTCAACCGATGGAATGCGATGCCCAACACGCAACTCAATTCTGGCTCCTACATCGATTTATTTAAGCACAGCGACGCCATCATCCACGACTGCGGTTCCTTCACGATCGAGTACCTCTACATGCACAAGCCCTGCATGTATGTTTACAATGGCAACGACTTGCAGATGAACACCTTTGCCCAAAAGGCGTGGGACCTCTATTATAAAGGCTACGAGCGAGCCGACATCGAGCAGTTTGTCCAAAACGTCATCGCCGGCATCGACCCTCGCCGCGACGAGCGCGAAGCCTTCTTTGCCGCCCACCTCCTCCCACCCAACGGCCGCACCGCCACCGAAAACGTCATCGCCGCCATCCTCGGCGAGAAACCCTACGATAAAATTTAATTAGAAACGCAACAAAATTATGAGTATCAAAGAAAAGATATTAAAACCGGCATACGTCACTTATGCCAAGTTCCTAGAATCAAACAAGAATCGCCACCTGCGCGAGATGTATGAGGCATCCAAGGCTCGTGGCGAGGCACTGCGCAAAAAAAATGTCATCAAGGTGCTGTTTATCTTGCCTCAACTGCCCAAGTGGAAAACCGAAACGCTATACCTCGCCATGCGTGAGCATCCCCGCTTCGAACCTATGATTGCTGTGGCAGTTAATGGTGGTTGGCAACATCCTTCCGAATTAATCAATCAAATCACAACGCTTGAGGCGTATCTTAAAGAAAAGTCTTATCCTTTTAGAGAAATCTGTTTTCGCGATGAGATTAACAAAGACCTGCAGCCCGATATCGTGTTCTATCAGCAAGCACATGGAGGTTGTGGTGGCTTGAATAGTTCGCTGCAGCCTCAAAGCTTAGAAAATTGCGTTTTTTGCTACATTAACTACGGCTTTGGAACTATAAATTCAACAATAACTTATGATACGCCATTGCAGAATATGTGCTGGAAACAGTTTGCGCCAAACGATATCTGGAAACGCAATGCTAAAAATATGATGCTCACCAAGGGCGAAAATGTGGTCGTTACGGGACATACTATAGCCGATATGCTGATGGCATCAGCCGAGAGCGACCCCTGGAAAGCGCAGGACAAAACAAAAAAGCGCATCATCTGGGCGCCACACCACAGTATCGAAACAGACTTCGCCTCCGATATGATTCACTATGGTAATTTCCTGCAGTATGCCGATTTTATGGTGGAGTTGGCAGAGCGCACCGCCGACACCGTGCAATGGGCATTTAAGCCGCATCCCACACTGAACTTCAAATTAAGGCTAATATGGGGCGAAGAAAAGACCGAGGCGTATTACCAACGTTGGGCGACGATGCCCAATACGCAACTCGAGCAAGGTGCCTATGCCGACCTGTTTAAGCACAGTGACGCGATGGTGCACGATTGCTGTTCCTTCATCGTCGAGTACCTCTATATGCACAAGCCCTGCATGTTTATCGACAATGGCCAGGATTTGAACCTCAACGAGTTTGGACAGTTCGCACGCAGCCAATACTACATCGGCCACCAGCGTGCCGACATTGAGCAATTTGTGCAAAACGTTGTAGCTGGCATCGACCCCCGCAAGGAAGAGCGCGAAGCGTTCTTTAACGCCCACCTGCTGCCCCCCAACGGCCGCACCGCCAGCGAAAACATCATCGCCGCCATCCTCGGCGAGCCACCCTATTAGGCTTTAGGCTTTAGGCTTTAGGCTTTAGGAAATTCGCGCAGACCAGCGCAGACCCACATTCAGAGTGAAGAGTGAAGAGTGAAGAGTGAAGAATAAAAACTAGGTTAAATCCTATAGCGCGGAAGGCGCTTACTCTACACTCTTCACTCTACACTCTGATAGAAGGTCTGCGTGCAAATAAAACAGCATTTGCTAGTTCCACCAAATAGTCCTATCTTTGCACCATAATATAAAAAAAGTCCGCGCTGGTCCGCGCTGGTCCGCGCGAAGATAAACACGAGTATGACAAAAGTAATTACATACGGCACTTATGATATGCTCCACTATGGGCACATCCGCCTGCTGGAGCGGGCTAAAGCGCTCGGCGACTACCTCATCGTGGGGGTCACTGCCGATGACTTCGACCGCGCCCGTGGGAAAATTAATGTGCGCCAGTCGCTCATGGAACGCATGGAAGCCGTGCGACAAACGGGCTTGGCTGACGAAATCATCGTCGAGGAGTACGCCGGCCAGAAAATCGACGACATCCAGCGCTATGGCGTCGACATCTTCACCGTCGGCAGCGACTGGAAGGGCAAGTTCGACTACCTCAACGAGTATTGCCGCGTGGTCTATCTCGACCGCACGCAAGGGGTCTCGAGCAGCGAAATCCGCAGCAAGGAGCGCCACCTGCGCCTGGGCCTCGTCGGCAACTCCCGCTTCCTCGAGAAATTCTACCGCGAGACGAAGTATGTCAACGGCTTGAGCGTCGAGGGCTTGTGCACGAGCCGCAAGGAGATGTTTTCCGAAAGCCTCACATCGTTGCCCGTCGTGACGAGCGAGTTTGCCGAGCTGGTTGATGCCGTTGATGCCCTCTACCTCATTTCGTCGCCGTTCCGCCACTACGAACAAATCAAGCTGGCGCTCGAGCACGGCAAGCACGTGTTGTGCGAAGCCCCCTTGACCATCACGCCCGAGCAGCACGACGAGTTGCACCGCCTCGCCCGCGAGCACGGTGTGGTGCTCCTCGATGCCATCCGCGTCGCCTATTCCATGGCCTACGCCCGCATGCTGCTCCTCCTCAAGAGCGGCATCATCGGCGAGGTGAAATCGGTGGATGCCACCTGCACCAGCCTGCGACCCATGGCGGACCGCGCCGATGACGCGTGGAACAGCATCTGCAGTTGGGGCCCCACCGCCATGCTCCCCGTCTTCCAAATCCTGGGCATCGACTACGTCCAGAAAACCATCGCCTCTAACTTTGCCGACGACGGCAAAAAGTACGACAACTTCTCAAAGGTCTCCTTCGTCTATCCCCACGCCGTGGCATCCATCAAGGTGGGTCGTGGCGTCAAGAGCGAGGGCGAATTGATTGTCTCGGGCACCGAGGGCTACATCTACGTTCCCGCACCCTGGTGGAAGATGGACTACTTTGAGACCCGCTTTGAGGACGCCAACAACAACAAGCGCTACTTCTACCAACTGGACGGCGAGGGCATCCGCTACGAACTCGTCCACTTCCTCCGCGTCATCGAGGGCGGCCGCGCGCTCAACCCCATCCCCGATGCCGTCTCCCAAGCCATCACCCAAGTCATCAACGATTTTTACCAGCATAAAGATTTAATCGAAATATAATTATGTATTATTTAAATCCCATATTAAAAGATTTAGTTAGAATCTTTGACCAAAACGAGCGCAAGCAATACCTGCGTCTCGACTTAAACGAGAACCCCGGCGGCTTGCCGCAGGAGTTTATCGACAAAGTGCTGCAGCAGGTGGACCCACGTTTTGTAGCTGAATATCCCGAGACCAAGCATTTCACCGAGGTCCTTGCCGAATTTCTCCACGTCGATACCTCCAACCTTTGCTTGGTCAACGGCTCGGCGGAGGGCATCCGCTACATCATCCAAGCCTATACGTCGCCAAAAGGCCGCATCGTGGGCGTTGTGCCGTCCTACTTCATGTTCCAGGTCTATAGCGAGATGTACGACCGCAACTTCGTGAAGGTACCGTATAACGACGACTTGACGATGAACATCGACAACATCATCGCCGCGATGACCAACGACACACAACTGCTTATCCTGCTCAATCCCAACAACCCCATGGGCAACGTCTATAGCGACGAGGAGTTCGAAAAAATCTTGGCGGTGGCGAAAGAAAAGCAAATCACCATCCTCATCGACGAGGCTTACCATTATTTCTATCCCAAAACGTTCTTGCGCTACGCGATAGAGAACGACCACATTTTCATCACGCGCACCTTCTCCAAACTCTTCTCGCTGGCAGGCTGTCGTTTGGGCTACGTCGTGGGATGGCCCGAGGGCGTGAAGATGGTGCAGAAGCTGTGCACGCCGCACAACACCAATGCGTTCGCCATGGCTTTTGCCGAGGCTATCATCCAAACGCCCGGTATGCTCGACACGATGATTAGCAACTTTATGCAGGGTCGCAATTACCTCATTTCCTGGCTCGACAGTCACGGTTACCGTCACAAGGGTGAGGCGGGCAACTTCCTTTTCATTGAGCCCAAAACCGATGCCGACACCATCGTCAAGCGCATGAAGGCGGAGAAGAAAATCCTCATCAAGTCCTACCAAAACGTGGGCGAATTTGGTACCTGCCTGCGCGTCTCCATCGGCGAGCAGCAATACATGCAACAGTTCACCCAAGCATTACAAGAATTAGACAAGTAAAACGAGATGTTACACAAGTGTACTGATGACGACAAGTCGCGCATTTTTCAGTATGTGGGCGATGATTATAAAAATTGCCTATATGCCTTTGCCGACCTAAAAAGATATAGCCTCAACGAGGATTTTGTGAACGCGTGGATTGATTTTGGCGATGACCAATCGATAAGGGGCTTCATCTTCAACTACCACACGGGCGTTCACGTCTATTCGCGCGACATGAGCCTCAATATCGAGGATGCCGTAACGCTCATCAAGTCTCTCCATCCGGCTATGATAAATGCCCGCAAAGAGATTATCGAGGCGTTAGTCCCTTATTTCGAGGGCTATGAACATGAATACGGCTACATCTTGAAACAGGAAAAGCGGCAATTTAAGATGTCCAGTAGGGTAGAGCCCGCCACCCCCGCCGATTTCCACGAAATGGCTGAAATGCTCTCAGCCGATTACGGCATTGGGGCAGGTTATACCACCCAGCAACTCGAGGACCAAATCCGCGAGCGCTATAACGACAATTTCGGGCGCACGCTTGTGTTGCGAGTCGATGGAAAAATCGCTGCACAATCCATTACCGGTGCCGAAGTCGACGAGTTTGCCGTCGTGAGTTACTCAATCGTAGGTATTCCCTACCGCCGTCAAGGCCTCTTTACCGAGGTGACAGGTTCTCTCTGCAGCGCACTATCCCAAGAAAATAAAGATGTATTTTGTGTGTGCTATGAAACGCCTGCAATGAAGGCATGGGCAAAGATTGGCTGTCATCCCTGCGCCGAGTGGGGCAAAATCTTCAAAGAGCAATAAATTAATATCACATAAATAAGATGAATCCATTTAAACGTATCAAGAATCAACTCGTTGGCGCTCGCGTCCGCTGGAACCTGTGCAGGCAGTTGAGCAAGAAACAACTCAGGCTTACAGTTCAATGAGTTCGGCCAGGGATGCCACGATGTCTATTACCAGGGTAGCACGCCCGAAGACATCGAACAGTTTGTCCAGAACGTGGTTGCCGGTATCGACCCTCGCCGTGACGAGCGCGAAGACTTCTTTAACGCCCACCTGCTGCCGCCCAACGGCCGCACCGCTACCGAAAACATCATCGCCGCCATCCTCGGTGAGCCTCCATATTAGGCTTTAGGTTTTAGGCCTTAGGCTTTAGGAAATTCGCGCAGACCAACGCAGACCCACATTCAGAGTGAAGAGTGAAGAGTGAAGAATAAAAACTAGGTTAAATCCTATAGCGCGGAAGGCGCTTACTCTACACTCTACACTCTACACTCTGATAGAAGGTCTGCGTGCAAAAACAGCATTTGCTCATCCCGTGGAATTGTCCTATCTTTGCACATTGATTAATAATTATAAAAAGTCTGCGTAGTCTGCGTAAGTCTGCGCGAATTACACATTATGATAGTTGCGATTTTAGGTGGTGGGAACATTGGCACCACGATGGCTGGGTATTTGTCGCACATTGGGACGTGCGACGAGGTGCGGCTGTACACGCATCGGCCCGATGAGTTTGATAAGTATTTACTCGTGCACGATGTTGAGCGGCAGCAAGATTATCGTGCTGATATCACGTTGATTTCGAGTGACTTGGAGCAGGTGGTGACGGGTGCCGACGTTGTCTGCATCACGTTCCCGCATTTCATGATCGACCAGACGTTGCGCCAGATGCGGCCCTTCGTGCGCAAGGGCGCGTTTGTGGGCATCATCCCTGGCAGCGGCGGCTGTGAATTCTTCTGGAAACGTTACTACGACAGCGATTTCACGCTGTTTGGCTTCCAGCGCGTGCCGTTTATCGCTCGTTACGACGTCTACGGCAAGGAAACGAGCCTCAAGAGCATGAAACCCTCGGTCACCACCGCCACTATCCCCATCGACCGCAACCAGGAGCTGAGCGAAATCATCAATCACTACTTCGCTATCCCCTGCGAGATGGCGTCAAACTTCTTGGCGGTGACGCTCACGCCGTCGAACCCCGTGCTCCACACCTCGCGCATCTACGACCTGTACTACCAATCGACGCCGCAAACCGTCTTCCCCGAGTGCGGCTTCTTCTACAAGGACTGGACCGACCATGCCTCGCAGGTGCTCTTCGGCATCGACGGCGAGCTGCAATCGCTGCTGAAACAGTTAGACAAAATCGACCTCACAGCGGTGAAGCCCCTGGGCGTCCACTACGAGTCACCCACCGTGCCGCAGATGACCCACAAAATCAGCCACATCCCATCGTTCCAGCTGATAGCCAACACCCGCCTCGAGGTCGAGGGCGGCTGGGTGGCGGACCTCAAGTCGCGCTACTTCGTCGAGGACTTCCCCTGGGGATTGTGCATCATCAAGGGCTTCTGCGAAATCTGTGGCGTCGCCACGCCGGTCACCGACGAGGTGCTGCGCTGGTATGAGCAATACATGGGCGTGCAGTATTTCGTCGACGGCAAGTTCTGCGGCAAGGACCTGGCAAGCACCGGCATCCCGCAAAACTACGGCATCCACACCATCGACGACATTTACGCTTTCTACGGAACCAATAAATCATAACACGATATGCAAGCAATCATTTTAGCTGCCGGCATGGGTCGGCGTTTGGGAAAATATACGCGCGACAACACCAAGTGCATGCTGCCCGTCAACGGCGTGCGCCTCATCGACCGCATGCTCAACCAGCTCGCCAAGCTACCGCTCGAGCGCGTCGTCATCGTCGTGGGCTATAAAGGCAAGGAGCTCATCGACTACATCGGCAACCGATACGACGACCGCCTCCACATCGAGTATCACGAGAATCCCATCTACGATAAGACCAACAATATCTACTCGCTCGCCATCGTCAAGCAACAACTCACCGAGGACGACACCCTCCTGCTCGAGAGCGACCTGATTATGGACGACGGCATGCTGCCCCTGCTGCTCAACGACCCGCGACCCAATCTGGCGCTCGTGTCGAAATACGAGACGTGGATGGACGGCACCATGGTGACCATCGACGACGATTTCAACATCGAGAGCTTCGTCACCAAAAAAGCGTTTAAGTACTCCGACACCGACCGCTACTACAAGACGGTAAACGTCTATAAATTCAGCTGCGAGTTTGCCTCGCACGTCTATGTCCCCATGCTCGAGGCCTACCTCGCCATCATGGGCAACGATGAGTACTACGAGCAAGCACTGCGCGTGCTCACCCTCATCGACAAGACCAACCTCAAGGCGCTGCCCGTGGGCAACATGCCGTGGTACGAAATCGACGACGTGCAAGACCTCGACATCGCCGAGGCCATCTTTGCCGAACCCCACGAACGCCTCGCCAAGTACGGCAAGCGCTACGGCGGCTACTGGCGCTTCCCCCACCTGCTCGACTTCTGCTACCTGGTGAACCCCTATTTCCCCACGCCACGCATGAAAGACGAGATGCGCGCCAACTTCGACACCCTGCTCACGCAGTACCCCTCGGGCATGGGCGTGTGCAGCCTCATCGCCGGTAAGTGCTTCAACATCAGCGACCAGTACACCGTTGTGGGCAACGGCGCCGCCGAGCTCATCAAGAGCCTCATGGAGAGCCTCCCCGCCGGCGGCAAGGTGGGCATCGTTTACCCCACCTTCGAGGAATATCCCCACCGCCTGCCGCACGACGCCATCGTCCCCTTCCACGCCTCGGCACCCGATTTCACCTACACCGCCGATGACCTCATGCAGCACTACGCCACCACCGACCTCGCCATGCTCGTTGTTGTCAACCCCGATAACCCCTCGGGCAACCTCATCCCCCTCGCCGACGTCGAGCGACTCGCCCAGTGGTGCGCACAGCGCGGTACCCGATTGCTCCTCGACGAGTCGTTTGTCGACTTTGCCGACGCCGAGGGCGCTGGCACCCTGCTCATCGACGCCACTCTCGAGCGCCATACTAATCTGCTTGTGATGAAGAGCATCAGCAAGAGCTTCGGTGTTCCCGGCCTGCGACTGGGCATCCTCGCCAGCGGCGACACCGACCTCATCGCCGCCATCAAGAAAGACGTCGCCATTTGGAACATCAACTCCTTTGCCGAGTTCTACCTCCAAATCTACGACAAGTACTCCACGTTCTACGCCACCGCCTGCACGAAATTCAAGGCCGAGCGCGCCCGCTTCCTCGAGCGCCTGCGCCAGGTACCCTACCTGCGCGTCATCCCCTCGCAAGCCAACTATTTCCTGTGCGAAGTCACCGGCGCCATCAGCGCCCACGACCTCACCGAGCGCCTCCTCCTCGACCACAACATCCTCATCAAGGACTGCAACAACAAAACCGGCCTCACCGGCAAAAACTACATCCGAATCGCCGTCCGCGACCACCACGACAACGACACCCTCGTCGATGCTCTGTTAGGCATTAGGCTTTAGGTGTTAGGCATTAGGTCTTAGGCTTTAGGCTTTAGGTCTTAGGTTTTAGGCATTAGGTTTTAGGCTTTAGGCTTTAGGGCAGGGGAGCTCGTCGGAGACGAGCACCTGAACTAACCCCAGGCTAT
>Ga0181612_146476_pt1 | contig 18811 bp, 22 predicted proteins | sample HoacroProtozoa21_FD_119630 | JGI IMG/M metagenome (GOLD analysis project Ga0181612, IMG submission 119630) | Hoatzin crop microbial communities from Cojedes, Venezuel. Combined Assembly of Gp0051906, Gp0051904, Gp0051908 | reverse complement strand
CCGACGCAGCGCTAGCGCCGGGATGACCCACGCTGGTGCCCCTCGCCCCCCACCAGCTCCTGCTCTTCTCTGGATCTGTCCGAACATTGCACGGTGCAGGCAGCAGCAGACCTTGGGGTGCCAAGAGCTGCTCTTTGAGAGCCAGAAGGACGATGTGGGACCTGTGCCAGCTCTGCGCTGACCCCATTTGGACACTCACCAGTGTTGCCAGTGCTGAGCATGTGTCCAGGGAGGTTCTTCATCATCTGTCCCTGAGGGCTCTGCTCAGGAGGGAGAGAGGACATCACGTTGGCACTGTGTATCTCAGTGAGCATCATCCAGCCCACAGGCAGGCGCTGACCTCCGATGGGGAAGCCTGCCGATGTCTTCTCGCATGTTAGCAGCAGGAATGGTGCCCAGTCTGCCTGATAGTCTCCATTCCCAGTAAATATCTGGGACACATCTGTGAGCTCATCGTACACCTGCCTACGTCAGGCATCTGGCACCCTGCAGTGTTCCCTTTGTAACATCCCTCTTGCTCTGTTAGAGCTTGAGCAGAGCCATTGCTGCTTTCTCTGTAAGCATCAGCGTGGGCTCAGGATCCCCTGTCTCCTCTGTGCCACTGCCCAGCCTTGTCCCAGCCCCACAAGCAGTGGGTGCTGGGGGTTACATGGAGGAGAATTGGTCTGGCTCTTCCTTTGGAAAGGCTGAGCAAGGCAGGACCTGCAGAAACCTGCAACTTTTCACTGTGGCTTGCTCTGGTTCAGTTCTCCCACCTTTCCCAGAGGTGTGCCTACAGTGCCGACCACGCTGCCCAGGGGGTTGTCCTGCAGCAAAGCTGTCCCTGAGCCCTCAGAGTTGTCACCCAAGTGCAGCAGCTCACACCTAGCTTCTGCGTCTGCCTGGACGAAGCCCCAGGGCTTTCTTCTCTCCTTATAGTCCTCCCATCTCATTAGCTGCAGAGCTGGTTTTATCCTTTACGTTATTTTTCAGGCATCCCAAGGCCAATCCATCCCCACATGCTGCTGTAGCCAGCAGAGGGGAAGAAAACAAAGTGGCTCTGGCCTATTGAGCATGACAGCCTGGCATACGCTTATTTAGAAAAGCTTCTCTGCTCTGAGGATGTTTGTGAGCAACAGGGCGATGCTGTTCCCACAGTGCATTACAGTGTATTACTCCCAGCTGACTGAGTTTTGCAACGTTCCTGCATTTCTGGAAGCTCAGTTGCTGCTGAGGCAGGGCAGATGATCAGGGAACTGGGCTGAGCATCTCGCTGTAGGAGCCGCTTTCAAGGCGTTCCTACAGGGACTTGCTGAAACGCGGGGGGACCTGGGGATGAAAGAGCTGAAGAGCGCACATGGACCCAATTGGGTGCGGATCCAGATCCAGCACATGTCTGTGCGTGACGTTCCCTATCTGCGCTGCAGGCTGGTGCAGTAAATCAAAGTGGATCACCAGGAGAAGGCCTGTCAGAGCAGGTCAATTCGCAGGGCTTTGACATCGGCCAGCCAGCTGCTGGACGGGGCGTATGGAGTTTGTTTAACTACCAGCAGCAGCACATATTGCCTTGGGTCCAACAGCTCTCTTTTCAGTGCAAGTAACAATAACATGCATTAGCAGTTGACGGAGGGTTGCAATGCCATGTGGGATTTGCTCTCAGCTCAGGAAATGTTCCTGGGAAAGTCTTTTCCCTCCCAGTGTTAGAAGAAGAGCCTCGACTCCTTTCTAAGCGGGACAATGAATAACAGCTCCCCAGAGATGTGGCAAATGCTGCGAAACAGCCTCACATAGCTGCGAGCTCCAGCTCAAAGGACCCCGCTGCGTTCTGTCCCTGGAAAACTCGCTGGGTCTTATTTCTGCTCAGCAAACAGCACGTAGGCATCTCCACCAGCGGCTGTCATCACCACCCCGAGGAGCCGTCCCGGCATGCCGTACAGAGTCCCTGGGCTCAAGGCTGATCACCTGCTCCCTCCCCGGAGAATGCCCCTCTCCGCTGCACGAGCGCGTGTGTCCCTGCGCCACACGGGCTTCCCCTCACCTGGTGTTTCTGTGGTGGCCTGGACAAGGGCAGGAGTGGTTGCGAAGAGCTCGTGGAGTGCCGAGCTGCTGTCAGCACAGCCAGGCCTGCTGCTCCTTGCAGCCTCACTGCTGAGTGGGGTTCAAGTGACAGAAATGGTTCTTTAGGTGGTATTTGAGCTCGGTAAATTCCTTGTGCCGTTGCTTACACATCCCCGTGCTCTCTCTGTTCTTCTGGGGCTTTTCTGTAAGGTGGATCCCGGCCTGTGTCCCGCCAGGCTCCAGCGCCAAGCCCTGCAGAGCAGCCAGAGCTCCTGGGGCTCCGTGCATCCCCATCCCACTGCGGTGCTTTCCTGCAGGAAAAGAGTCTCCTCGTCTCTCTAGCAGCACAATCAAAACAGACATGAAGAAGGTGCATAACTCCTTTAGCCCCATGACTGCAGCAGTTTCAGAGTCCTCCTGGCAGGGGCTGCCTCCTGTCTGGATGACATCCAGTGCCGTGGGGCCACCAGGGTCCTCCCAGGACCCGGGAGGTTGGATAATGTTGCTGCACAGGACTCTCAGTATCATCCCAGAGCTCTGTTCTGCTGTCATGCTTCATTTCAGGGGTGTGCAATAGTGAAAGGTGGACACATGGCCTTGCAGCAGGATTCCTGAGCACACTCCTTAGTTCAGTTTGAACAAGAAGCATACCAAAAATATATATCTCAAGCAGCAGTGCCAGCCTTGATTTCCTCCTGAGGAAACTCTGCTATTCCAGACTCCACTCGGGGTCTGCAGAGCCATGGAGAACAGCAGAGACAGAGGGCTGAGGGGCAGCGGTGGCCTACGAGTTCTGATGAAGATGTATGTAGTAACTGCTGTGTCCCTTCCGAGACACCTCCCACCAGTCTTGGCTTCGATGAGGGTTGGTAGGCTCCTGAGTCCAAGCCTCTGGCCCAGGCGGTCTAAGCACAGGGACCAGACAAGGATGAAGGGTGGAGAGGTCCTGGGTACAGCACGATCAGGGTACCTGGGAAGAGAAATAGGGTTGTCATTTGGGACCATGGCAGATTGGCTCAGCCCTGGGTGCAGGAGGTGACATGACACGGTGAGAGGAGCGCTGCTGTTACTAGAGCGCAAGAGACTCTGATTAAAGCCGGGACATAAAGAGTGCACTGAGGACTGGTGCTCACAGCAGTTAACCCGTAGCACACAGCCAGGCCTAGAGAAAGAGATAAGGGATGTCTAAGCCCAAAGTGGGAGGCAGAAGCTCTTTGGAGAAGAGTGGGATGTGCCAAGAGCCCTGGTTTTGTACTTTATAGCTGTACAGCAGTCTTGACAATAAGCCCATGCAGGCTCTTCCGTTGGGGGGTTTCACCCGTACAGTGTACTTGGTGGTATCTGCTCCCCTGCACTGCCTTCTCCAGGGCCATCCGACTGCAACACGCACGTTCTGGCTGCCCAGCTCCCCAGCCATTTGTCACTGAGAAATTTAACTTTCTGAAGTCTGCAAGCTTGCTAAGAATAAACTTAATAAATTAGTGAGCATATTTAAAGTGCACCACTGCTCGCTGATCTGGCATTTTAATCTACTCGTGAAGCTATCCAGAGTGTTTGCTCAGCGTGTGGCCAAGTTCTGAAATATTTGCATGCTGCTATTGTCAGTACATCTTCTGACCCTTTGCAAAAGAATGGCAGGAGAACTGAATTTATAAGAATCTTCCACTGGCGAAGGTAGCGGAGTTGTTCCTGCTAACACACTTGGTAGAATTATCTCCCTGAGATCATCTTCGCCTGTTATTCCGATCTGGTGGATGAGATACTATTAAACAACGCAGCTGTGTTTTATGTTCTCCAGGGCTACATATCCTCTTCAGTGACACACATTCTTTGCAGGTCAGTTGTAAAACATGTTTGATGTTGGCACATAGGCAGCCGGAGCAAACCGAAGCCGCTCTTTCCACTTGGGAATGACGGCAATGGTAGCGGCAGGTTACACTGGCCTCTGCCCTGTTAAGGCAAGAAGTGCCCTGCCCGTCTCCTTCCTGCAGCTGCAGGCAGGCGGGCAGTGGGAAGAGGGGACTTGTGCAAGCCAGACTAGGGCCAAACAGCTGTGTGCAGGGCTCCAGGAGCTGGTTCTCCTCCCCTTGTCCTCTGCCTTGTTGCCACGGTGTGGATAATGGCCCCTCCACAGGCTGACTTTTTTGCAAACCGCCTTCTTCCAGTAGCTCGTGAGGGTTCACAAAGGCCTGATGATATGGAGCAATAAGCCTTTGACTATCTGTAGCTGTGGTTGTGCTTCCTTCTGTGACCATCTCCATGCTCCGGTCTGCACAAGGTGGAGGCTCTGGCTCTGGAGTCCTTACACAACTCCAGGATCTGCCTTCGCTGTGAGCAGGATGCAGAGATTTCCAATTGCTGGGCAAAGCCATGGTCCTCCTGGCTCCAAGGCACTGAAAAGACTTCAGAGTTTCTCAGGGCAGAGCTGTGCAGGGAACCCAGGAATCTCTGGCCACTGTTTCACTGCACAGAAGCTGACATTTTTAGGTAGTGGATTGTCTGCCCTTATTTAGACATCTGCTTAGTGCAAGATGAATTGCTTCCTGAACATCACTGACTACAAGGGTGATACCTGCTCACCCAGGTGTGGAGAGTGACAAAGCAGGCGGACCCCAGAAGAGGATGCCTCCCATCCTTGTCAGCATATCATGAAATATGGATGACAGCAGCTCTTCCCATGCTTAGGGGGCCCAGAAGAGCCTTCCCAGCCTGGTCAGATGACGGGTCAGTCCCCTGTACAAGTTGTAGGTCGGAGCAGCTAGGTTGGGTGCAGCTGAAGAGTCAAAGATGACACATGAGCATCTGGGAAGGCGGCAGTGCTGGAGGGAGGGAGGGAGGAAGAAGATGGGAGAGAAAGTCAGATGGCAAGTTAATAGCTGGGTTTGGGCCACCATGAGTCAGGTGCGTTCCTGCTTGAACATCTAAAGACAATAAGAGAGACTGCTCAACATGTGGGATTAGGGAAAGTTAGAGTTTAGGTAGGAGCACACAGAGCCAAGCTTCATAAGGAAGCCCAGTTTTCAGTTAATCTGGGATAAAAAACCCTAAGGACTTGAGAAGAATCCTTGTCAAGAATAAAAGCCTTATTTTTGAGAAAATAATTAGTAGAAAGTTATTGTGGAGGAGGATGGAGAAGGGGAATTGTGGAGGAGGATGGAGAAGGGGAATCGTGGAGGAGGATGGAGAAGGGGAATCATGGAAGAAGAAAACAGAGGAATTGGAGCTGTGAAGGACAAGGTAAGGTGGAGGCCGCAAATGCCCTGGTGTGACACACCAGAAGGGGAAAGAAGTCACCGAGACTGCCCAATGCTCAGTAAAAGGTGCACCTGGCCAGCTGCCCATCCCTTCCCGAATTCACGGCATGTCACCTTTCAGACTGTTTGTCCCTTCTAAAATTGACCATAATTGATCCTTCATGTTGGAGGCCTGTTTAGCATCCTCGGGTCCAGCGCATGCCACAGTCCCACCACAGGACTATCTGTCTGCATCAAGTTCAAAACACCCATGGCTCACAGGCTGCTGGGACAAGGAAGTCCTATGGAGCAGCTCTTGGAAGGAGGAGACGTCGCTTCTGCCATGCTCCGTGATTTAATAAAGCTGCTGTGATAATTCACCTCTCTTGCTCTAGAAGATCACTGGAGGTCTAAGAAATGGACATAGCTTTTTTTGTAGCAACTTATCCCCGGGAAAAATGCCTGTGTTGAAGCTTTTGCTGTTAATGAGGCATGACTGAAAGGGAACGGTGGGACTGGGTCCCTGCCTGCACGTACGAGCAGAGTCAGCAAGATGGTTTCATTTTCAGAGTTCCTTTCCGTCATTGTTTAGACTAAAAGGCCTTCAGATACCTTTGTGACTGTCTAGTCTTGCTACCAGGTACAATCTGATCCTGGATTTATTCCTGCTTGAATCAGAGCAAGCAACCAAGCATGATGCAACGTTTGGTAATGACGGAGATCCCCACACTGCATTAGTAAATTGTTCCAGTGGTTAATTACCCTTGCTGGCATGCCAGTAAGCATTATGCCGTATTAGTAGTTTCAGTTTGCCTAGCTTCAGGTTTCAGACATTGGATCACACTAAAACTCTATCTGCGAGGTTGGTGAATCTTCTGTGGGGAAATATATATGGTCTAGATGCCCCAGCGCCTGTTTTTTCTGCAGCAGAATAGATTGAGCTCTGGAGGTCTCTCACTGCAAGGTTGGTTATCTTTAATCATCTTCACAGCTTTTCCCTGTCTCTCAACATCCTGATGCACGACGAGAACCAGAACCAGGTGCAGGTGGACACAGGCACCCACGTGCAGGGTAGTATCATTTCTCTGCTGTCCTTGGAGGCTGCTGTCCAGGGAATGGACACATGTGAGGAAGGTACAGCCAGCTCGAGCTCTGCCAGACTCCCCAGGGTCTCATAGTTGACACTTCCCAGGACAGAGCATCCTGACTTGTATATGTGGCCGATCATCTGCTGCCTTGTTCCTAGATGTGTGACTATATTTGGCGATACTATCTGCTTGTGCCCAGTTTAACCAGCAACGCAGGCCATTCTGCAGCAGTGATCTGGCTTCTTCTCTATTGCTGGTCTCACAATCTCAGTGTCAGCAGAAAACTTTACCACAGATGATTTAATATTTTTTCAGATCATTGATAAAAACATTGAATAGCATAGGGCCAAGAGCCGACCCCTGGGGAACTCCACTAAATCCACCCTGCTGGGTGAGGAGTTCCCATTTACAATTACATCTGAGACACGTCACCCAGCCAGTTTTTAATCTATTTAATATGTGCCATGTTGATTGTGTATTGTTCTGGTTTCTCAATCAAAATGTTGTACAGTACCAAATCAATTGTCTTGCAGAAGTCTAAGTATATTACAGCACCAGTATTATTTTTATCAATCAAACTTGTAATTTCAGGAAAAAGATGAATCTTAGTTTGACATGTTCTATTTTCCCCAAGTCTACGTGAATTAGCATTAATCATGTTTCTTTTACTTGAATCTCCAACTATTGCATGCCATAGCAGCCTTTGGAGGTGATTGCCCAGAGCTGATGCCAGGTTGACAGCCCTACCAGTATCTGGTCCAGCCAAATACTTCTATAAACATTGGCAAACGTGAGCTTTCTTCTGTTGCTGTTGATTGCTCTAGTGCACCCATCCAGAGATAGACTAATACAACCAGCAACTTCAGAAGAGCTATATTTATTCCTTTTATATAGAGAGAAATTGCTTCTCATTTGCTTCAGGTTTGCAGCCCGTACATTGTCCTCAGCTCTTGGCTTTCCTTATCAATTTTCTACAGTTTCTCACTTTTCATTCATTATTATCAGTTTCCACTTTCTTAAGTTATATATGGTTATCTTATTTTTCGCAGTTGTCTTCACTTCCCTTACAAGCCAGAGTTGGGGTTTTTTTTTGGTTTTTTTTAACCAGTGTTGCCGCCTTTCTCAATTGTGAGACTGTGGTTTTGGGGCAACGCGTAAAATGTTTTTCAACAATTCTCACTTAGCATTCACATTTTTCTGATTAAATTCCTTCTCCCAATTGATTTGGTTCTTAATTGTTTTCAGCTCTGTGAAACTGAGTCTTTTTAGCATTAAGTAGATATATTTTCAGAACAGAGCTTCGCTTTAAATATTCATTTTATTGTCATTTTGCTTTTCAGTTAAATAAAAAAACTGAGTGATTCTTAGAGACATTTGGCATGCATTTCAGGGTCACAGAACCGGGAAATGGAAATTGTTCCTGAGAAAAGTTTTTTTAATGAAATATTTTTTGTCAAAATATATATTAATCTGAATAAATTGAGGCTTGTCTAAAATCCAGCAGCATGAAGATGGCATTGTCCCTCTTTTGGGAACTGAAGAGTGAGACATTTAGTCTGAAACTTTTTTGATTCTCCAAATTTCCCCAACATTTTGAGTTTGGCAGCTAAAATGAGAAACTCTGTAATCACTTTGGGCTTGTTCAATTTCACTGGAAACACAATTTCCTTTTTTTGTTGTTGTTGTTGTAGGAAATGTCTATTTCCTTTTAAATTTGCGAATCTGATGTCCAAAATACCACATTTAATTGACAAAACCTTTGAGCATGTAGTTGTGATTCATTCTGCGGAGGATGCCTACGGCTGGAAGGTCTCTCGTGAGTTGCCCAGCTCGTGGCATGACTCCTCCCTCCTAGAAATGGGTCCCACTATTCACTCTCAGTCGAGAGTGACGGTGCAGCCGGTGATCGGCTGTTTTATCCCCAGAAGAGACAGGGAAATACTCTTGGGCAGCATGTGCTCGTCCAGCAGCTAAGCCACCCTGTCTGTGCTGGAAAGCTCATGCATCCCTGTGGGAAATGGGTGAAGACCAGCTGGGGAGAAGATACCAGACCTCCCACTGCACCTTCCCTAGGGTTGCTAAAAGCTTTACATATCAGGCAGTGCACATAGCGAAGAAGGGAAGTCCAAAGTGGTTGCACCCCATGGCTGGTTGCTGTGTGACCAGGCTGCTTTATGAGAAGAAGGTAGGACAAGGCAGATGGCCATGGGTCCAGCTGAACAAGCCACTGCAGGCACTTCCCTGCCTGAAAGCCACAGAAAATGATGGGTAGCAGGAAAGTGGACTAGCCAGTCAAGCCATGAGGTTGGGTATCTGCTGACCCGCAGGAGATTTCCAGATGACCAGGTGAGGAGGTCTCAGCACAATCCCTATCTGTGCGCCCTCTTGATCAGAACTTTTCGGTTGTACGGAGCCTTCACAAGCACTGTGCTTTCCCTCACCCCTCCTCTGGCTTAGACCCCAGGGTAGGCTGAGCTCTGTCTTACAGCCTGTACTGTCCCTAGACACGGCACACTGCCGCTGGAGGTAAGATTACAAGAGTTAACGTGTCTTCTTCTCATGAGTCACTTTTTCATTCACACATTAAGTTTCTGCAGAACCATTTACCAGCTTTCAAGGACAGAAGGAATCATCTGCTCTGACCTCTGCGTAGCAGGCCAGGGACTTTCATCTGCTGATTCTTGCATCTTGTCTGCGACGTCTGGTCAAGAAAAAGCATTTCTTTTACAACGAGGTACCCAGTCTTGAATTAAAGCCTTCTTGCTGAAAGCAAATCTGCTGCATTCGCAGCCAAGTTGGGCCAATGGGCCAACAGAGCTCAATGTTAAAAGTACATTTCATATTTCTGCATAGATCCTGGGGTTTGCCTGCCAGATTTAAGAGCACTCTGCCAGAGAGGTCTCCCTCCCACGCTGGCGTTGCTGGATAACTGGAGCCGCTTCTGCTTGCCTGCAGAAAAGAAAGCCCTTTATTGCCGAGAGAGCTCCTGGCTTTCTCCAGACCTCTCGAGCTCCATTAGCACTCCCAAAGCCCAAGGCAGGCCAGGCAGGCTTCTCTCTCAGTTTCTATCCTTCCCTTCTTATGCTTCCTACCCTGCAGAGACCTGCAAGACTTGCATGCACTTTTAAGGGCAGTATTTCTTTGATGGGGTGGTTCTTCATGGCTTCCCTTCCCCGTGTCCCTACCTGGGAGATTTTATTGACCCATCCATAATGGACTTACCCTCCTCAGTTGCTATACCAAGTGTTGCACCCCACTATTGGCTCTGGGCTCAACAGCGATGGGGTGCTCAGGCCTGGTGGTGGACAAACCTAAGGGACACTGTCATGTTGGCCAGTTCCTTCATGCCACAAGGACTCACCAGGTCCCAAACTCCAGCTGCACTGAGGCACCCTGGTCCTGCTGTGGGAAGGCAGCTGCCCTGGGGCAGTGTGAAAGCAAAGGCAGAGCCGGGGTGACACAGTCGCCCTTGACTTCCCCGTACCCCACACTCAGGAGCCTCTTGGCTGACGCTAAGAAAGGGCCAGTGCACGTGAGACATGCTGCTGGGAGATCCCACATCGTGACATCCAGGTCTGCTCACTCTCTCCCCCTCTCTCTGCAGCCCTGGGTCACGTAACTTGTGCTCAAAGCAGTCCAGACAGACTCTCTGGCAGACTCTCTGGCATCGCTTTTTCAAGCCTGATTAATGGGGCCAACTCTCCTCCAGATTGAACTCAAGAAAATACCATTATCTCCTGCACAATGACTCAGATATTGTATTGCAACATCTTGTTGGTAATGTCAGATCTCAGGCAACGATATTAAAAATGAGCATTTTACCCTGGACAGGGCATTAACTATGAAATTAAATCTGTATTTATTGCCTTTAGCCATGAGCCTCTAGACTCTTCCAGAATAAATGTTTTTAGTTCCGTACAGGAAGATTGTGGCATTCATAGGCCAGACATTTCTAAGGAGAATATATACCCCATGTGCTCACCCTGCGCAATACCCTGGGCTGTGGGTGACCATGCCATGTGATGTCATGGCAGATATGGTGAGCTCATGCCTCACTGTGCCGACATCAGCTGAGATACACACCGTACCCCGCAGCCACTCATTTCTGACCCAGCGCACATTGAAATACCAGCTGCACGCCTTTGCTTTAGTGTTTTTGGCCAGTGCCCGGGGAGAGCAGAGCCATGCAGTGTGGGGATGGAGGGGGCTGTCTGTGGGATTGGGTCCATACCCAACAACAAGGCACCAGCCCTGGCACCACCATGGGATGGGGCAGAGCTGGAGCTGGCGTGACAGACTTGTTGGCAGCAGGGAAGCCACCACACTTCATACATGATGCTGTCGTGGTGTCTGTGGCATCGGAGTGTGTGGCATCCCCCAGAACAGGAGCGAGCATGGTTTCCCAGGCAATAGGGAAGACGTGCTGCAAGCCCCCTGAGCCCCCCGGCCTTCCTCGCTGCTCAGCTCAGATGGAGACGCAGCAGTGAATTGGTCCACAAATTTCACTCACCCTGGGTGAGGGACATGACTGTGAGCCTGGCGTATGTCCAGGGAGGAATGCCTGCCAGGACCCGGTGCTCAGCCCTCCCTCGGGGTCCCAGCAGCCCCCGTCTGCCCTCTGCACAGCCCTGGGAGGGCACAGCGTGGCTGTGCTGGGTGGCTGCCGCGCAGCGCTGGCTGCGACAAACAGAGCGGTGGGCAGGAGGACGTCGGTCCTGCAAAAGGCAGGTGACACCCCAGGGGCGGCCAGGGCGGCAGCCGTGGGATCCTCTCTCCCTGGGCTGCAGGGTTTGGTCCTCAGCCCCCTATCCCTCCCAGGCCAGGAGCTTTTCTGCTGAACAAGAAGGTTTCACTGAACTGGAAGTTTTTGCACAGAAAAAAGTCTGTTCTCAGAAAAAAAGCATCAAAAAAAGATGATGAGAAATGATGATGTTCAGTTTGATTCAGCTTGAAGCTCCCTATGTGTAACTTTTTTTTTTTTTCTTTTTTTGGGCAAATATTTGCAGTGGCTCTTAGACTGTGTTGAGCTTTTGTTCTGGATGAGTTTCTGGTGGTGTCTGGCTCTCTTGCCGGTGTTCCCCAGGGTGTGCTTCCTGGAAGGTGGGAATCATGTACAGCCACACTAGACACTGCCAAATGCGCCTACAATTTCCAGACTGACAGTTCGTGATGAAATTCTGCCAAATCAGCTTTCCAGTGATATTTCCAGTGCCACAGAGTGGCCTGAATTACAGCAAACATGGCCAGCTCCTCACTCAAAGGATCTTAACTCTGTGAACATGCTGGGAGGGGAAAGAAAATTAATCCCCCCAAATTTTCTTTGAAAGTCAGCATGATGTAGTTTGTACTTTCTAATCACGGCAGCATGGCACGGGATAACAGCACCCCAGAAGCAGGTTGTGACCCACGCTGCTGCTTTAGGACACTTCCCAAGGCGGCTGCAGCGAGGGAGCCCCAGGTCAGCACCGGGAGCCCCATCCACGTGCACACCGTGGGGTTTTGGTGCTCCCTCTCGTGACACAAGGCTGCCTGCCCGTTGCCGTGCGGTGGTCTTGGTGTGAGTGGTGGCAGGGTGCCAGGTTGCACATGGCCCCACCGTGACAGCCCTGAAGCCTTTCACTGCATCTTGACCTGGGTGGGCATCCCCGAGGTCTAGCCCTGGCGGAGTCCAGGGCTCGCCACACTGCAGCACCAGCACGCACCTCAACCACCTCCCGTTCCCTCAGCCCTCCCTGCCTTTCTTCCCATCAACCAGCTGAAGGCACAGCTCTTGGCTTGCGTTCCTGCCCTCCTTCCTCCCCTGCGGTTTGGGGTGTCTGCAGTCCCATGGGGCGCGAGCAGGTCGCCCCAGAACATCCCCCCCAGGCAGCAGCAGAGCACAGGCAGATTGTCACTTGCACCCCTTGGGAGGGCGGGGTGGGACTGATGGATTTAAGGGCTTTTCCAAAAGGCGTCGAGTCTAGAGAGCACATACTTGTTGTTAAACGCAAGAACACTTCATTGTTGTCAAGTGTAAAAATCACTTTCTGTTGTCTTGTGCAAGAGAACTGCGCTGGCCTCACACAGAGACTGCTGGCAAGGAGGAAGCCTGAAAGGCAGTCTGCGTTTAACAGCACCGCAGGGGCTGCCTGACCCCTTGGGAGAAGAAAAACAAGCAAGATGCACGTGTGGGCCAGCCCTTCCGACCGGGGCCAGCACGCGTTGCTCAACGCGCGGAGCTAGAAAGTGTGCTTCCCAGGCCACCCCTGCTTCCTGGAGACAGCGCAGATCAGGCACAGGCCCCTCGCAGGAGGCAGTGGGGCTGCCCTTGCTTTCCTGGGCCATCTGGAAACCCTCAGAGCCGCTGCTTCACCAAGGGCTGCCGGAGGCTGGGGCCGATCAGCCAGGGACGGGACCCATGGGTCGCTCTCTGGCCGTGAAAAGAACCCGGGAAGAGGAGGCTGACACCATGGTGTCACCATGCATGTACAGCTTGCTCTGAGTCCTGGGCTGTGTCTTGGCTGGCTCTTCCCCAACAGTCACCAAAATGTGGCTGCTGTCCAAGTCTGTGGAGGCATGTGGACAGGGCATCCCACCCCAAGGAGACAAACTCAAAGGGGAAAGCAACCCATAAAGAGACACCCTACAACCCTGCTGCTGGGTTCCTTCACTCCTGATCTGCCACTGCAGGTGTGAGAACCTCAGCCTGCAGTGACCTGAGGGTCTTTTGGGACACCCAGATCCATCGCCTACAACTGCTGTGGCCTCCTGGATGTCCCAGTCTTGTGGCTGATAGCCACTGTGGAGCCATTTAACAGATTGTCCTGTGGCTGCCTTTCACCTGCTCAGAAGAGACCCATGGCTGCACACAGCTATGACCCCAGGAGAAGTGCTCAAGGTGGGGCTGCTCATCCTCCTCCAGAGTGAACAGGAGATGCCCTGATTCTTTCCTTCTTTAGGTTTTTGAAGGTGTTTTATAGAAGGACAGGGACCCCTTGGACAAAGCCACTGGCTCTTGTCCTCTGAGATATCCTTGAGGCCCAGGGAATGTCACCCACCTTCTTTCCAGCAGCCAGGATCCCACAGGGTTGAGCTGTCTACTGCTGCCAGTGCCAGAGAATGTGTCCGGTCAAGGCCACCAACTGCTTGGTCCTCCCCATTTTCATTGTCCCTGCAGGGAGAGGGCACCACCCTCCAGATGGGAGGCTGGAGTAGGTCTGTCCAGAGGCCCCTTCCCACCAACGGTCCGGTGCTGTGGCCACAAGAAAACAAAATATGCATCCTAAAGAATAAGGGACAGAAAGATGCCATTAGACCTTTGAATGATTCCTCTGCAAGCTGTCTGTAGATGCTAACCCTCCTCAGGAATTTTTCGGAGTGTTTTAGGGTATCGTCAGGCTCATCTGGTGTGTTAACTGCGTGCGTCCTTACCATTGGCTGGGTCTCTTAGTAGTTTAAACAGGAATTTCCTTTGCTGGCTGGGGACTTACTACTTCTTAGGACTCAAATGGCTGGTTGGGGACTTGGTACTTCTGTCTTGTGAGGCAGTTTACTCTGAATTGCTCTGAATTACTGGGATGTACTTTCACTACTGCAGCACAGTGTGACATGTCTGATACTTTTGCTAAACAAAAAAGAATATCATCACAACATTAAACACGAAATGTGAAGGGAACGTTCTTCCAGTGAGGACATCTCCATGAGCTGTTCCCAGTTTTCTGGAGCTGTGAGCACCAAGCTCGCACTTAGGAAAAAAAGAGTGAATGTGAAAATTTCATTGATCTCCTCGGCTTAGGGTCAGAACAGAGCAGCTCTGTCATAGCTGACCAGGGCAGGCTTGTGGTATTTTGATTTGCGCTGCCGTGTCCAGAAGAGGTGCATCTCCTGAACCCGTGGTGCGTTCTTATGAACGCGTACAGTGCACAATTGTCTGCCTTGTCTCCTGCTGTTCTACCTCTTTTCTTATATAACTTTTCATCAGTATATAGTGTTTTTAAAGACTTCTAGGATTAATGGTCATTTTTGCTGTGACATTTCATAATGACATGAACTAAGAGCACCGAAGTATCTGTGGCGTGAAGAGGCAACTGTGTGCTCTGCCATTTGTTGCGCAGGGAGAAAATGCCAGTTCTTACGATAGGGCTTTTTGGGAAGAGCAGAGACTCAAGGAACACTGGAGATTGTGAGCACAGTGACTTTCCCCCGTGATTTGATGCTGAGCCTGTACTTAAAAATAGAATTTTGTACACAATTGGTGGTAAATAAGCAGAACTGTATAAAAGAAATATCTGAGTCAATTGTTAATGTTTCTGTCTAATAGTGTAAACCTATTGGACCCCAGCGCATAACACACTCTGTGAGTTGGTATTCTTGGTGAACTGAAATGAGATAGATGATGAGGGTATTTGCAGAAAGTGCCCAGATGGGCCCCAGGAGTGGAGAGGAGATGTAGAAGTGGAGACCTCACCAGAAGTGTTAAAGATCACATTGGAAGTTTTCACAGAAGACCTGTGGAAAAGATGCTGGGGCAGAATGTCCATTTGCATGACTGCCAGCAGGGAAGGTGGAGGAGGTGGAGATGGGCAGGACCTGGCATTTGCAGTAGACTGTCTTCTGCTGGTACAGGACATGGAGGGCTGTTCTTCTCACGTGAGGTCAAAGAACATTGCCTGGAGTGAAATCTCCTCGGGAGGTGCCTCTGGCTAGCTTTGGTATCCTGGTGCAATGAATGGCTGGGAAAACCAGCTGAGAGGAAAGATTTTAGCAATCAGCTTGAGTGGACCAGTTGCTGCCAAACTTATCCCCATAAAAAAAAGACTCAGTGATCCAGATCTGATACCAGTTCTTGATGTGTGGCTTACAGCCAGGCATCTCTCAGAGCTGGCCCGAGCAGTGCTAAGAGCTGAGGGGAAAGGGAGAAGTAAGAAACCCCACCTGAACTGGCACAGGGTCTGCAGAGACTCAAGTGACGAATGTGGCTGAGTATCGATGAGGGCTTCCAGGATAAACTTGCACTGAGCAAGCGAATAGTCACTCTGTTGGGGCTGGAGATCAACAGAGGAGGCCAAAGGCACTCAGAGAACCTTGGAGTTTGCCACAGATCCCAAATCTTTTCTGGCAGAGACGCACCTGAAAGGGAGGGAGCTGTGAGCAGAGGAGATGGACATTGGTTGAGATATGGCTCCATGTCTGTTATTAATGGCGGAAACCCGTACACGAGTCCTGGCCAGGGAGTCCTTGAGCAATTAGAAAAAGTGATATGTCCTGTCGGTATAACAAGAGGACTGGAAAGAAGGCAAAAATTAAGAGAAGCAGTTGAGTTAGATACTGGCACCTTCAAAACTCACCATTTAAAGACCCATTCTGGCTTGCAGGGCTGGTCCAAAGGACTGGCTGAGCCGTCTGAGAAACAGCCGGCCCCACCAAGGCTGGAAAATGACTGCTGCTTGCTTCCTGGCTCCTGTTGCGGGCCCAGGACCATCAGAGCTGTCTCCAGTCCAGCCACTGCTGATGCCAGGGCCGCTTTTAGTGATGTGAAGAAAATATAAACCTGATACAGTATCCACACCCCACAAGCAAATCCTGCAGGTCATAGCATGGGCGCTCCTGAACAGCAGCCTTGAGGACTCTGACACTCAGAGACCATCACACTGGGGTTTCTGGGTGGTTAGAGACCCCATGGTTGGGGACAATTGCTACCTGGACACATCCAGGCTCCCCACACAAGGTGCATCCTTGATTCCTGAGAAATGGCGTGAGGGTCTCACCGCAGAGTTTGCAGTGGTTCCCTGAGGATACCAAGTTTCCAGCTGCTCCGCAACCCCACATTGTTCGTCCTGGGCAGTTTTCCATCAGCATGCTCTATCTGCTCCACTTTCTTGCCAGGGTTTTTCTTACCTTCTCCTCTCTCACGCTCAGCTCTGCAGAGGTGGAAAGGGAAGGAAAGCGCGATGGCCAAGTGGAGGAGCAGGAGGGAAGGCAAGACCAGACATCCTGTGAGGTGTGGGGGTTTTCTGCTTTCTCTTCCTCTCTTTGCCTCTCCATTCCTGAAGAGCAGAGGCAGACCTCCTCCTGTACCACAGCAGCATTTTGCTTTTGCCCAGGGGACAGGGCTATGGGAAGGCTGCCTGCTATAAAGGGTCAGGCTGAAACAGGGAATAGGGTCAGGGACTTGCTGGCTGCCACTCAGCTGCTGTGTGTTTGCTGCCTTTGGGTAGTGCAGACCATCAGGAAGGTTTGGAATCTTGTTTACCCTGGGATTCCCTTTGCTGCCTAGAATTTGTGTTGGGAATAGTCCGCGCTCTGCCTGGAACTCTTCTGCCTTGTTTCTTGGAGGTGGAGTTGTTGCTTCTTGCTCTAGGATGAATTGACTTTGGCCCCAGAAGCCTCTCTGATTCTGGCATCGTGGCTGTTGTCCATCAGCCCAGCAGCCCTTAACTCCAGTGGGAATTGTGAGGTGCTGCAGGATGTGGTAGCAAGTCTGAGTCCACTGAATCATCCATTAATCCAGATCTTAGTCGTAGTACAGCCTTTTCTGCTGATTCGAGTGGCTGCAATAATGAGGCCTTGAATTGCCATCTCGAAGACATTTGTCAGAGTCACACCTATATTATGGTCTCTTATCTCCTCTTCACTTATTTGGTATCCCATGTCCACCAAGCGGTGATTTACGGTGTCTCCTCTAGCTACGTAGTGCATTGTGCACGAGCTACATTTAAGAATAGCTTTCAAGCTGTCAAGATAATCTTGTATTCAGCTGAAATGGATCTGCATCAGCTTGAGCCAGGAACCACAAGGGACCTCCTGCAATTTCAGTGGGGTTTCAGCTTTCTCTGTTCCTCCCTCATGCTGGTTCAGATCAGGATGTGTTGGATAGATGAGATGGCTTTTCATGGGCTCCTCTAGGAGGTGATGCAGAAGCTACCTGAGCCTCTCTGAAGTGCTTTTTTCATCCTACCTTCCTCAAAGCTCCTGGGCAGTGCTGCTTGGCATCTGGCAGAGCATCAGTGCTCTGTCTGCGGTGCGTTCTGGGACTTTGCATAGCACCTGTTTGCTGGGCTGTGGTCCAGATCACTGTGCTGCATCTCCTTCCTCGGCCATCCCAGGTTGTAGCTAATTTCTTCAGAGCACCTTTTGCCTCTGCTCTCTGGGTGGGCTGCAGCACTCATCTGCCTGGACGTGGCAGAGTAAAGTTTGCTCCAGCTGCAGCCCGGACTTCCCGCTCTGCCTCTCCCATCTCTGTCCCGTGCAGAAAGCCCCACTGGACCTCAGCAGTTAGTCCTGTTTGCACTTGTGCGACACATGCAGTTGTGATCCCACTGGAGATCCCCGACATTTCTGTACTGCCTGCCTGGTTCTGCGCTTTCTTGAGCTGTGTGGGAACAGACTTTCCCTTCATTAATTAGAAGTGTGCTGCGGAGACAACTTTGCTCATGACTAGAGGTATGCTGTGGTCCAGATGAGCTCCCCTTTACCTGGAAAAGATTTTGCCACATCATTTTTAAGGTAAACCATGTGCTTCACGGAATGTACATCACAGCCCAGGGGTCCCTGCCACTTGCCCAAATGTGTCTCACCTCTCACTATGTTTTCTCCCCAGCTTGTGCTAGACTCACAGAATCACAGAATCACAGAATGGTAGGGGCTGGAAGGGACCTCTGTGGGTCATCTAGTCCAACCCTACTGCCGAAGCAGGGTCACCTACAGCAGACTCCTTCCTCAAGGATTCAGCTGAGGCAACTGGTCCACAACCAGCACTCAGTTAGGTCCATGGCAGCCACAGCAGTTGTAGCTTGGCAAAAGATTCTGGTGGCTCTACCCACAGCAAAACTGGGGCACGATCCCCCCAGGTGTGTGTGAAAAGCATCCTAAATCCCAGTGCAGCAGACAGCGGTCGGGGAACTTTTCCTTTGCTAGGGGTGAGCACAGGTACGTGGATGGTTTCCAAGCCTCTCCCCACAGCACCTGCAAACTGAACACTGTGTTTTCCTGGGGGGGATGTGCTGCCTGGGGATCATGCAGGATGAGGATCCGCAGGGAAGCCCACCTGCCTGCGCTCGGGGGTCCCTCTCTCTGCTCTGCTCCCCAGAGCTGAGGGCGGCGGGGCGAACACTCGCCTGGCTCACCAGGCACGGGCTCTGCTGCCAGCGCAGTCACTGCCAGAGCTGATTATTTCTCCTGTGCTGCACTGAAGGGAGCAGCTGGCAGCTGCCTGCTTGGTGATAAGGAGGAACTAAAAATAAAAGCTGCGCCAGTGTGGTGCAGTCCCCAAGAGGCTGGGCTGGCTGGGAGCACCGGGCTTGGTTCTGCCACCCAGTCTGCTGCTGAGCTCCACAAACATCCACGGCCTCGATTGCTTCAGAGCAGCTGTGTCTGGAAGCAGAGGGTTGAACTGCAGCACAGTGTGGGTTTTTGCTGTACTGTGTGCGCTTGCACCGAGCCACTCACTTGCAGACAACTGCACAGGCATCCTGT
>Ga0181612_122592_pt1 | contig 18812 bp, 17 predicted proteins | sample HoacroProtozoa21_FD_119630 | JGI IMG/M metagenome (GOLD analysis project Ga0181612, IMG submission 119630) | Hoatzin crop microbial communities from Cojedes, Venezuel. Combined Assembly of Gp0051906, Gp0051904, Gp0051908 | reverse complement strand
CTTCTTAAGTCTGTAAAAACTAGGCTGTACCAGCCTGTGGAGGGCAGGTATTATAGCAAAGAGCTGCCTAACCATCTTGCAGTATAACAGTCTCTGCAGGGTATCCTCATAGATCTTCATTGCATATAACTCGTTGAAGTCTCTGGTTTTGTTATTTACATATTCATATACATGGCTATGCTTTGTCTTTTAATTTGAAAGCTTTTTTACGACTCTGTCAGAAAATCTATTACCTAATAGCACAAGAACTCTAAGAGAAGAACTGTCTTTGTTGTACAAGGGAGCTAGCAGAGATAAAGGGAAGCTAAGTGGATTAATTGTGAGTTTCTGTCAGATTCAGGAAGAGTATTGAGAAATAATGACTCCCAGGCCTGTGCTTTCAACTCTTAAAACAGTTGGCTGTAAAGGGAATGGCTTGCAGCTCTTAGAGTCAGTGATTTTAAAAGTGGTCGTTTGGTCTATGCTTGCAAGAAGTAAATGCAAGTAACTTCTCCAAGCGTTATTTACAGAATTACTCGTACATCTCTTGGATGCATTGCAACATTATTCCTCCCTTATGACCACACAACACTATAACATCTGTGCATTTAGGGACTGAACACCAAATCATTCAGTAGCACAACTGAACAATTTATACTTATAATACCTGATGTGGTTTAGGTATTGTGATTATGAATAGCACTAGAAGGTTCAAAATGAGGGAGTCGACCTTTTGCCCAAGAACTGGAGCCAAACCTTTTCAAAGCTCAGAACTGAGTTCTGAAGATTTCATTTTCTCCTCAAGGCTCTGTGGAAGACTAGGAATGGACTAGCTGACATTTGCTAAAATAGCCTATTTTTCATAATATTTATATCCCAGACAGAAATGAATTTTCAATCAGGTAAAGTCAGGGGTTCGTGATAGGATAGAATTTTTTATGCTATAAATCATTACAGCTCCACTGAAATCTTCAATTATATTTCATTACATTTTTTTCTAAACATGTGGACTGTACCATCCTAATTTTGCTCCTGCACAAGCATAAGGGAACATTGTTAGTTCTCTGAAGAGCAACAGACTGACTATGAGCGGGGTGATGTGCTAGGAGGCTCCAGTGAAACATTTATTCAATCAATTGCCAAAAGTGTTCATCATACAAAGGATCCAGAGAAATCTCTTTTTGTCTCCTAAAAATAGACTGAAATGTCTGTTTCACACATATTTGTACATATGGGTTATATTTAAAGACACACACAAATACATGTGTACCTCTGAATCTAATGGATGTGCTAGTCATTCTAATTGCACACAGGCTATCATCTGCTGGATTTCAAATCTTACATAAGAAATCATACCACATTTTTTTCCAGTGCTTCCCTGACTCTCTGATCCTATAGAAATTCTCTCTGAAGTGGCTTTCCTGTCATATTTGTGTCCGCTTTGGGTTACTGGACATCTAATATCTCTTCAGAACCAGGAACCTGATACAGGACATGACTACACCTTTGCAAAACTCACGCTGGCATGTGAATTACATGCACTGAATTTGTATAGAAGTTCTGATAAAGCAGAAGACTTGGTCAGGTCTTTTGTACTAGGAATATGATGGCACTATACTGAAAAATTACATTTTCTTCAGCCTGATGTGTTTATAATGTGTCAATCCATTTGTGTCCATCATAAGACTATAAACCCCTGGTTGCAATCTGCGGCTCAGTGATACGCTGTTGGAATTACATTGAAGTAAAATTAGGATATCGCAGCACATGTGCTGAAGGGAAGGAACACGGTGGCACTGCTGATCCAAATATTTCCTCTGTCACCAAAGACATCTTCTTCAGAAAACAGTGCTTCTCCCACTTTTGGCTGTTCTCTTGGATGAAACAAAGTAAGGAGCCTTAAGCCACTTCTGCTGCTGAACCTACCTCTTCCTCCTCCAGTCCAAGACATACTCCTCTTGCCATCAGTAGCTGCCAACATTGGTAGAGGGAATTTCTTTATCTAGGGGTGTGTCTTCCACTTTTGTTTCATGCAGTTAGCCTTTGACATACTGCACAGAGAGATCTGTTTCTTGTGGGATGTATTTTCATCCTGCCACCTTGGCACAGAAACAGCTCACTCACATTCACCCCACATTTACCCAAAACATCAGCATGTACCCTGGCAGCAGAAACAGCAGCCTGCACGACACAAAAACCAGCAGCAGGAGAGCAGAAGCATGCCTACCTTGTGAGCTTCTGCCTTCCTGAAGGCTATGCTGAAGTCAGTGGTCCTGGGGTGGTGGAGTTCAGGCTTGAATTTTGTGGGTCTTCCCAGTTAACATTCATGTATGCAGAAGCATCTTGACTTTTGGGATGATGTGATCCCCTAGCCATTGGATACCTGTCCAAGGACCTGAATCCTGAGCCAGCATCAAGAACTACATGATACAAAGGTATTAAGGACCAGTTCTAACAGGAAAAAAAAACCCTAACCCCAAAACATCAATAAAGGCTTCCTTTCTTAAGACAACATGATGTCTTAGCATGCTCCTCCTGTCTTCCTTGCACTCTATCCTTGCTCATTTCTTGACATCAATTTCATAGTCTTCCCCACAGATTCTTCTGCTCCTCCATCCCCAGTACACCTCTCAGCCTCCACCGGAGCACAATCCCACATCTCATGCCCTCACATGGTGTTCATATGATCGGCACTTGTTCACATCTTCATCACCTTCATGCTTACCCCCTTAGCTTTTAGCCCTTTACAAGAAACCTGCAAATGGCCACCTACTTTACAGAGTGAAAGGGAAGAATACGGGGTAGACTGAATACCCAACAATCTGCCAAAGCCTAGAGGGGAGCTGGGAGTGGAGGTGTGTGTCTGTGTGGTGGGGCTGTACGCACCTCTTTTGCATGGGGGCTTTGCTGCTAGCGCTTCTGGGACCAGCTGGCTCTAGCTCATGTTTGGATTTCTTTCCCAATGCTGGTTTTCTGGCTGGTTTCTTTGTGCTTATTGTTTTCTTGTGCGTGGGAAGGTAGAGGAGGAGACTAAAAAGATAGCTTTCCTTCAGATGGGTGAAAGAGAGACCTATCATCCTTGGTCTTCCAAAATATCTGCTTACTTCTTGGTTACCATGATGAGTCCAACTGGTCATGACTGGAAGCTATGCTGGCTTATTACTAGTGAGACTTCATAGGTTTGATCCAGCTCTCAGTGGACATTTGTTCATGTCCTCAAATCCCTGTTACGAGGGTCGTTTAATGATTTCCATGTGTGCTGGTTCATCATAAGAATCAAAGGTGGAAACTTAAGTGGGAAGTGAGCTTCCTTCCTTTTTGGTGTGAGGGTCAACAAAGGAGAAGGCGCGTGGGACAGCAACATTGCAGGAGGCTTGCAATACATCTGCACTGCATGTGCTTGTGCAGAAGCAGATCTTCTGTGGTCTGGTGTCGTTCACTCAGCTGTGTGGCTGCCTTTAAAAAGAAACAGTTTCTGGGGATTTGTTTTACTCTTTCTAGTTCTGGGAATTATTATAGCAATTTAAATACTCTGCGTGACCTGCCAGAGCTTGCTCACTTTTCCTTTACTCACCCCTGTTAGTTTTACAACTTACAGTATTTTTAACTGTAAAAGGTGCTGCTGCAGATAGCTATGTACCTGGGAACAACGGGCTTTCAGGGAACCGTGCCTGATGTCACACTGGGATGTCTGGGGACAAAAATACCCCCAGGGCACCGATGTGGGAAACCTGACCCTGAGCTGATGCTTACAGGAACACCCTGAGTGCTGCAGCAGTCTGGCTTTGAAGTGGAAAGTCAGAAACCTCAGCCAGGGCCCGTGCTGTTGTCATACTATGGTTGCTGCATGGCGTGTGATGGTGTTGGGACTGTAATTCCTTCATCCCTGAGGCTGAAGGAGCAGCTCTGAATGTTGTCAGATTAGCAATTTGTTCCCCTCCATTTTCCTTTCAGATTTTTTTTCCTTTGAGATGATGCTACATTCTGCTTTGTGGCTGGCTCTTTTTCTCAATTAGTCTGGCTGGATCATTAGATTAATGTTGAGAACCAAAGGAAATCCTCCCTTTTGCTGGTGCCAGCTGCCTCTGCATACCCAGCCCTTGAAAATGGGAACTACATAATTCATCCACTTCCTTGTGGAGAAAAAAAGGGTTATACACTTACCTGTATGGAAGGGAAAAGTGGTGATAAACTAGAGTAACTAAACACTAAAAAAATGGGGGGGTTTAGTAGCTTAGATGTTATAAAGGCTGTAATCAAGTGCCTAGTAATAAAGGCTGCAAATGTTTCTGGCCAGTGAAGGTCAATGCTTTGAAGAGACTGAGACTGCCCATCTGCAGGAATAACTTGTGACTATGCAGTTGCTGCTTTCCAGGCAGAAGGACATCAAAGCAGATGTTTATCTACTGTGAGAAGGGCTCTCATGATCTCTCTTCTTGGAAAAAACAGGTTTAAAATTTGACGGCCATGGGGTCTGGTCAAGCTCCTGCAAACTTAATGGAGATACAGAGCCCTGTAAAAATATCCTCTTGACTATGATCTGGATTTTTACTATGTGTGGAGCAAGCGTGGATTCTTTAAAGGTCTAGTAGGTCTTAATTACTCAAAGATAACTGACTTCTCTTTGTATACCAGATGGCTTGACAAAAATGAGGATGACGGTCAGATTGTCCGAGAATTAGTGCCTGCTGGGGAGTCGCCAATGCTAAAAAGTGAGTTTAGCTTGAAGAAAAGAAGGTTTGGGTTTGAACTGTGTATGCATGTATTTACTTGCTTTATTCAACTTACTAATTCATGTCAGTTCACAATAAATCTACTGGGCTTTTTTGCCATTCTTATGCAAGATGCTGCAGTAGGTCACTTGGGGGGGGAAATGCCTCTGACCCCTAAATCCTAGTTTATGAATGAGATTAATTTGCATAAGAAAGAATATTTCCAACTTTATATATGTAGAAAGAAATTCTGATTTTTAATGTCATGATTTGTCTAAGAATTGCTTTCCTGTGTAGCTTTCTTTGAAGGATCTCGAATTGCCACTGCTTTAGTAGAGCAAATTCTGTCAAATAACATTGTGTTCCCAGAAGAAAATTACCAAAAAGATTACACTGTCCTTTTGTGGAGAACCAGGGCTCCAATACCACAATTTTCTTTAGAAAACAGTGCTTACAGAGCTCAGGTTGAGATTCTTTTTGTTTAGTTTTAGAAAAAGTGTCAAAGATATTGCATTATATTGTAAGTACAAAAAAAAAGAGTGAAATCACCTACTTGCCTAAACTCTTTTTTGTGACTTGGTAATCATTTAGGAGTGAGAGGGAGGAATACAGGATATTTTCAATTTGTTAGTCCAACTATTGCATCTCATGTTTTGGTGAATAACTCCTGGGTATGACAGGTTATCCAGTGTGGTCCTAAGACGCCTAATGCACAAATGGAGGAGTAAAGTCCTTTCTCTGCCTGTAGCTGGATCTCCTCTCCCTGATATCAGTTTGAAGCCAATTGCCCAGCTGAGCCTGGGAAATGCCACTCATGTGTCTGTGTTCTGTACATTGATCTCACTTTAGATGTCAGTTACCATGTCAGTGTGAAGACGGGAGATATTCCTGGTGCCAGCTCAGACTCCAAAGTTTTCATCAAACTCTACGGTGAAAAAGCAGATTCCAGCAAAGAGACTCTCTTAGTCTCTGATAATGATCTAGGCAATTATTTTGAACGTGGTCGAGTGGATGAGTTTACTCTAGATATGATGGATATTGGGAAGGTAAGAATTAGTTATACGTGGCTCTGTACTTTGTACACGTGTCTGAATTCAGAATCAATATAACACAGAATTGAATATCATGTAAGAATCTCTGACTTTTATACTGGATATTAAGAAATACATTTTGTGCAGACTGCTAAATCAGCAGTCTAGCGTACATGCTGGCACGTGAAGAGTGTTTTAAATTTATAGTTAAATATATATCACTTATTTACATGAACATAGTGGAAGAACAGAGTGCTAGGGGAAGGAGATTTTTGTATGTAAAGTAAATTCTTTCTGCCCTCTTGTTTTTTGTTTGTTTTTTTAAAGATCAACCGAATACTGATTGGACACGATAATGTGGGTCTCAGGTCTGGCTGGTTCCTGGCCAGTGTCCAGATCACGGTTCCAGTCCAGGGAAGGCAGTACATGTTCCCCTGCAACCGATGGCTTGACAAAGACGAGGCTGATGGCAGGGTAGAGGTGGAGGTCTACCCAAGTGAGATCGTGCCTATTGAGAAATGTGAGATAAAACACATTGAGAAATGTGTGCTTTTTTATAACTAGGACTAAATTTGTATTACTAACATTTTTAAGGACCAGGTTAAATACCAAAACCCAAAAGTCTGTGTCCCAAAGAGCCTATGTTGGTGAGGAAATTAAATTATTCTGCTCTTGTTTTGTTTTTTAAAACAGTTGAAAAAACATTACAGAGTTTTCCATCTCCGTTTCCTGAGATGATATGAAAAATTTATGCACTGGGTGGTATAACACAGTGCAAGGTGCCGTGCTTCCTCATTACAGTATCAGTGGGTTCTGCTTTTTTCACGTTAACCTGCGCTGCTGCTCCACTGCTGCATAAGCACATGTTCCGTCCTGCCTATATCACCTCCTTACCTGTAGGTGAGAGGCTGTTTGACAAATAGGGACCAAAGCCATACAGTGTATTTGGCTTTATGAATGCATTTGTTTTCTTTTAAGACTCTGGTTAAAATTTGCCTTGGGATCCTGAGAAAGGATTTATCTTGTGCTCTGTGTAACTCCCTGCCTCGTATTATATTAAGGAGATCATTTACCACCCTGTAGTTAATACTGGAAAGAAATATCCTTTTAAGGCTCTATTTTGCACCCTTCTGACACTGGCTTAATACTTGTAAAAGGGAAAACTCTTAGGTTATTCCTCAGTGAAGAGTTGTGTTATTTCACATTTGTTTTGGATAAGAGCAAATGGTCAGCTACGTGGTCATTCGTTAAGACAAGGTAATTTTATTTTGAACCTGAGCTCTCGCGAATGTTGTTATCTGAGCTTCTCTGCTGATCTAATTGCTTTGTTTTCGGAGTAGTGATAAACTACGAGGTGTCTGTAGTTACCGGAGAAATGAGGGCTGCAGGCACCAATGCCAAAGTCTTCATGCAGATTTATGGAGAGACTGGCAAAACCGAATTGATCATCTTAGAAAACAGATCAAACAACTTTGAACGGGGAGCCACAGATATCTTCAAGGTATGATGAAGGCAGTCGCTGCCGCTTCTATGAGGGGAAAGAAATGACCAGCCAAAGTTGAGACATTGACAGAATAATTGGCCCGATCATACAAAACAAAAGTGCCAGGTCTGTTGGTATCTGTTTTCCCTCTAACCATTTTTTTGGGAGGTCTTGTATTTCTTTTGGGAGGTTTTGTGTTTCATGGAGTGAGTTACATCTTCTGAGGGACCAGTAGCAAAGGTGTGATGGAAGAATACGATGCAACAGCAAATTACTTCCAAAAGAAGGTACCCATTTTAGACTTCAGAAGACCTTAAATTTATATTTTAGACCTAGCCACGTATTCTTGTGCCTTTTTTTTAATGTAGTTAGGGAAAAAGCAACTCCACACAGAATATAAGGAAACCTGAGTTACTTGCTTGGGTGTTCTGTCTAGAGAAATCAAGATTTGGGGGAGACGAATGGTCTTAGTTCTTTCCCTGCTGTGGGGTCAGAGTGGGCACAGGACATGCTGTCAGGGCATGTCAGAACCACATCCTTCTGTACCAAGGTAACCTCAGAAGACCACCAACATTTGGACAGCAAAGCACAGAGTCCAGATGCAAGCAGGATTTCAGGCACTTCTGTCATATGTGCTCACAGCACAACGCTCAGCATGGTGGTGCCTATGTCTTCTTGTGAATTTGTGGTCCCAAAGAGGTGGGATCCGTCTCATCACAAAATCAAGTACCTACTCGGAGCAAGTCATGGAAGCTCCCCTGAATCATCAAGACTGGGGTATCCTTCCTGTTGTCACTGGCCAAATGGAATTGCCTTTATCCAGACCTTTACCACAGTTTTGTAGTGTATATTTTTGAGATCATTTCACCTCCTCCTGCCTTAGTTTCTTTCTTTATAGAATGGACTTAATGATTTTTATCCATTTTTATGGAGTTCTTTGGGGTTTAAGATGACTAACACCTTATGAATGGAAGCTTTTATAAGACTCTCTATAATTTTAAGATTAGGTTTCTCTGATTTTAAAGGAAATAAGCTTTCCAAAATTTATGAGTAAAAGCTATTAGCCAATATCAGATTTATAATAAAGCCATATGTACAGTGTTCTGTTTACATAGCCGTGTTTATATTCTCTCTTGGATGTTTATTGCTGGACTTTAAATCTCTGTCTATTTTCTGTGATTTTTTTATAAGCACACAAGGCAGAAGTTCTGAAGCATTAACAGACAGATCCTCTATCTCTTTCATGATATGAATATTTACAGAAAGATACAGGCAAGAATAAGCTTGTGTGAGCTACATGCTAATAGGAAATGCATCAGTTACAGACAGGGAATGTAGGATGATAAGAGCAAATCTGAGGGTAAAGTGGTGTAAGGAAAGACACATTCTTAATGCCAGGACAGCTAGAACAAATTTAGATTTCTGATAAGCATCTTGTGTGCAACTGCTTTCGTTTTAATCTACTATGGAAAAAAACCGCTTTTACGGTGAAACCTTCTATGCCAGTGTGCCAGATTTCAGCCCAAAGCAAATGTTTGTAAGTTTTATAACATAAATGCTGCCTAACAGCATAAGCAATGGTCAGAAACAAGTTACTGGTTGTTGAAGGACTGCGTGGAATAAAACCTCCTATCCAGCTTCATTAGGTAGTAATGCAAACAAATAATCTAAATCAATGAGGTTTTGATCTGCTGTATTGACTAGAGAGATGGAAATCTTATTACTGATAAAGCTTTCTGCCACTGATGTGTTGTGATCACTAATAATTGCATCCTCTCTGCACACTGGCGAAGCGAGTAGATACTCTCCTAATTTTCCAGATGAGAAGTAAGGAGAAGGGCAGTCCAAGCCCAAGGTCTGCGTCAGAGATGAAGTTGTCTGAATCCAAGTTTACTGCCTTTTTGCTATACCATTATTGCTTCTTTCCTGGTTCATGTCTCCTGCAAAATATTAAATTTATCTTATTATTCATTTAAAAAAGAACTCAGACACTGAGAATCTGATAAACTAGTATGATATTTTGGCATATTCACCTTTAATGACAACATAGAGACAATACTGGTGAGGGGAGCAATGGAAAAGTAGGGAGAACAGCAGATATGAATTCAGCTCCTATCCTTGCCATGATTTTTCTGAAGGTCTTCAACTCAATCTGTTCAGATGAGACTTGGTGATGGGAACAATGAAAGCATAAAACAGGAAAGAAAAAGTAAAGGTAAACTTGCATTAAAAATTTGATCTTATTTGCTTACATGCTTTTGGGTGGTATAAGCAATGCTTCTCATATTTAAAAATGCATTTTATGAAGTTAAGATGTCTTACGAACTCCTGGGTGCTGACTTTCCCTTGGTGGCAGAGAGAGGCTGCAGATGTTGGCAAGATTTATAAGATTCGGATAGGCCATGATGGGAAAGGCATTGGGGACGGCTGGTTCCTGGAAAGCGTCACGCTGAAGCGGCTTGCCCCAAAGATGAAAGAGTCTGATAAAAAGAAGAAAAAGAAAAAGAAAAAGTCTGATGAGGAGGAAGAAGAGGAGACCAAGGTGGAAGAGGTAATGGATGTCTACACATTTGTGGCACACCGCTGGTTGGCTAAAGACGAAGGAGATAAGGAGCTTGTGGTGGAGCTGGTGCCTGATGGAGAATCTGCTCTGGAGGGTAAATATCAGAGGGAAAGTGTGGTGGGGTGTGGATACAGCTGTTGTATGAAGTATGATTACCACACAGTGGTGCCTTGCAGGACCATTTATGGACTTGCAAGTCCCACAAGTTACTGCTGTGGACAGGAGTTTAGCAAGCTTCAACTACTTCTCTGGTTAATGACAAGGGCTGGAGAAAGATGGAGCCCCTCATGTTTTAAGACACATACAAATATTTTTACAAACTCCAGACAAAACCTTTCTTAAAGCTAGCTGTGCTGGCTTTTTTGGGCTATGTGCCTCCATGGTGAGCCACGGATCTGAAGAAATATGGCTATTTCTGGCCTCCTCCTGACCTACCTTTGCAATTTTACTTGCAGAGAATACGTATGAAGTCCATGTTCTCACTGGGAGTGTGTGGGGGTCTGGGACAGATGCTAATGTCTTCTTGAGCATCTACGGCATAGGAAGAGGAGACACGGGTGAGCGCCAGCTGAAGAGGTCGAATAACCTCAACAAGTTTGAAAAGGGCCAGGTAATGCATGAACTCAGCTCACTTAAGCAAGCAGAAGTGTGGTGGAGCTCTCGCAGTTATCACACTGGCCATTCCTTACAGTCTCTTCTCTGCAATGCTCGGCTTCTGCTTTCAGCTTAAAACTCAGATGTGTTTTATTTCTTAAATATATCATTTAAAGCAAAATGCCTCAAAACTTTCTCCAGGGGAAATACATTTGAATAATAAGCTGAACGCCAACTCTACATCGAAGCTACCTTTTGCATCTGCTTCCTGTAAGTAGTCTGGTAATAAGGTTTCCTGCCAGGAGTACGTGAAAACCACAAACTTTAAATTAATATTGGAGAGCATTTGTGAGGCAGCTCAAGTATTTCAGTATTTAGATTTCAAATACAATTCTAAATGGTCTACTCAACTAGTCAGGGAGTAAAAGATATCACATGGTGTGCTATAATTACATTATAATCCAATCCAATTAAACATCTCTTACAGATTGAATATTTGCCATAAAAATATTTATGAACAATTAACAAAAAATATTTATGAACAATTAACAAGCTACTATTACAGCCAGGAATTATTCAAGGCATAATTTTGAATAACAAAAAAATTATGGAAAAAGTAAGCAGCTGTGGAAAACTTGCAATCACAAAAAAGAGCCTAAGGCTCTTAAATAAGCTGTTAGCTGTGATTTATGAGCTGGGCACTGGTGAAACTGTGACCTGCACATGGTTCTGCATTCAGTGGGAAGAGCTCCAAGCTGCAAAAGTAACACTTTCTGCTCTTGAGAGTAGAAACCAAAAGTCTACCAAGTTAATCACGTTAAGATATTTACAGTATTACGATAACAAGGACCATCCTGTCACACTAATACAGCTAATAAATTAACCTTTTCGTTGTAGTAACTGACAAAAGGAAGATATTCTGTTGTTTGAAATAAAGCACACAGATGTGCACAGGAGAGATTCCGTGAAGTCAATACAGTGTCCAAAAATGCTAAGCCTCAAAGGGAGGAAATTTAGGAGAGATGAGTTCAACCTGGAGGAAGCTGAAATGGGGATGAGGTAAAAAAAGGAGCAAGCGGTTGTGCAGCTCCATGATTGTTACTGCCTTGTTAGAGCCAAGCACGAGTGTTAAAGAGAGCCCTCACAGCTCTGTAGTTATTTTTGTACGTCCACCTCAAGAATACAAGCGACACTTACAAACACTTTTTTGTTTTAATAGGAAGAAAGATTACCCTTGGCCATTTACTGCCTCTCTTTCCCTATTTCTGGGAAAGAGAGTCATTTACTTCTTGCCTCCTGTGCAGGTGGATGTGTTCACCGTCAAAGCCATTGACCTGGGTGAACTGAAGAAGCTGCGGATCCGCCACGATAACTCTGGTGCTAGCCCAAGCTGGTTCCTGGAGAGGGTAGAGATTGTTGACCTCAAGGAGAGCACCACGTGAGCAGCCTGTTGCACCCTCTTCATATGGTCAGAAAAGGTGGCACGTTCTCAGGAGCCTGCAGAATCATGGGAAGGCAGAGGAGATGCAGAAGGGCATTGTTGTAGCTCCTCAGCCACTCACAGGGAGCAGGCACCCTTTGGGAGCCTGGTGATGATCGTGCTGTTACACTGAGCGTCGGGCCATTCTAGGGTACCTCTGTATGGGGTTTTGATGTTCCAGCATCTCTGCAGCTTGGGAACAAGCAGTGTTTGGAAGGAAGCATCACCTTTCCTCTGTTTATCCTTGCAGAACCTGCACTCACATCTCCTTCCAAAGCTCCACTCTGGAAGTCCCTGACCTCATGTTTTGTTTGTCTTTTTTCACCTAATGCAAAGATCTGGGCAAAAAGCAAGTCCTGATCTAAGCATGCTATCATCATTTTCACAGATGGCTGGATGACCAAAGCCTACACTGTTAGAAACATGAAATACAGGCTCGCCTTTGAGCTGGAACATGCTAGAAGTCACATGCTTCAAAGTTGCACAGTGCTCTGGTGGGTGGGGCTGGTCATGAAGACCTCAAGATGGGTCCACTTTTGGTAAACATAAAATGCCTGAGAGACCGCAGGTTCCCTCGACTTATTTAACATCTTCTGGGAGTGAATACTGAAAGGAATCATTTATATGGGGCTGACAGCTCAGAAAAAGCACTTTTCAGTAAGTGCTCACTAACTTATTTACAGATTTAGATCCCACAAACAATACCAAAGCTCAAGGATGAAAACAGATGTATTATTCAGCTTTGAGTAATCTTGTTTTCTTTAAGTAGCCTCTGACATGTGCTTATTTGTATTACTAAAGCCTTTGAAGTCCTGTGTAAGTGCTGGGTGCTGCTGTCATTCTTGTAGGTATTATTTTCCATGCCAGCGGTGGTTAGCAGTTGAGGAAGATGACGGTCAGATTGTCAGGGAGCTGGTCCCAGTGGATGAAGCATTTGTAAAGAAAGATTCGGAAAATGATGGCCAGTCTCTTGCAACGCTGGGCCTGGAACAGAAAGGTTTATGTTAGCCTTGTATTTCTTTCAGTGTGGGGTTGACAAGGAACTAAGTTATTAGCAGTGCTAAGGGCATTAGCGGTTAGTGTTCACTGGGCTGTGACTAATTCTGCACCAACCATGACGTTTTCAGGTGTGAATGAGGCGTGAAGTGTGTGTCAGCCAGTGAGGAGTGGACACTCCTCATTTTTAGGGGATTTAAAAAAAGTGAGAGAGCAAGGAAAATGGATAACATGTTCAGTCACCATCTCTCAACTGCAATGCAACATCTCAACTGATGTCTAAGGCATCAGTCCTAGCAATTTCACATCAAGGACTGGAATGGTTAAATATTTCAACCTGAAAATGAGCAAAGAGCAAACATCACCAGAGAAAGGGAAGTGACCTAAATTTGTCTCACTTCCCATCTTGCTGCTTGTGTCTTTTGTCCTCCAAAATAACTTTGTCTCGCTTGTACATAATTTTGCACGGTAACCACAGAGGAATGTCATACTCCTGGGTCTGATGCTGACAGGTGCTGCATACCCCGCCCTTCCACTGGCTTCACTGCCAGTGAGAGGTCTTAAACTCTTCCCTAACTCCCCTCTCAGGTGTTTTTGAATACATGAATAATTTCCACAGGTTGTATAGCAAATAAATTTCCACAAATCATTCACCTTTTTGGTTCAGGATGACCTGCTGGATGAGCAGCATCTTGGAAACACATGTCTAACTATGGAAGAAAGGTGCTATTCTGGAAATTTTGAGTGTGGCTTTGCAGCAGAGTGAAGACTATATTAGACTTATTCAAATTTTTTTATGAGTTTACTGTGCTTGCTAGATGATGGTGCACTGCGAACATCCTTAATGATCTTAGTGTGAAGGGTGTGTTTGTGAATACAAACTGTGTATGTCAAAGTGCACATAACTTCTGGTATGTGTTATATACACATGTATTATTTGGTGCTAACAGAATAAAGGGGGGAATGACTTTCTTTTAAAAGAAGTTGTATAGGCAGAGGCAGCTTTGAGGAGTCTTAGAGATTACCAAGAAGCAAATCGGATGGCTTGAGCACATTACTTATCTCTAGATATGCAGGCAATGTATTGAATGACTGGAGCAACAGAAGATTCTGCAACCAGATAGCCCAGCTCACCCCAGGAGGTACCACAGCATATGACAGGAATTGGAGATTGCAACACAGCTGTGATCAGTCAAAATAAAACCCAAAGCAAACACACATATGCAATGAAAAGTAGAGTTAATTCCTCCTCAGACTTCACACACTAAAATTAAGATATTTTATCTGACAGCTAAATCAACAACATACACAGTGAAAGTGAAAACTGGGGACAAGAAGAATGCTGGGACAGATGCCAATGTCTTCATCACTCTCTACGGAACTAAAGATGATACAGGTACGGCATCCCGTGATGGAAAAGGATAGCACCTCACTGCTGGATATCTGAAAAGACAGGTCACAGTTTCTTTCTGTTTCCTTAATACGTATTCTTCACTGCTTTTTAGTACAACTTCATGTTCTCGCTGTCTCCACGTACATTGTGATAGCTGGGAGCATATCACCAGCTGCTGTAAACCACTGTTGAACTTTGCAATGCTGATTTGCACCAGCTGCTGATCTAAAGGCTTTAATTTCATTTACAGAAAGAGCACAGTTGACTGGGACTACATTACTGAGTAGTGAATGCAGTGAATGATTTGCTTTCCTCAGCAATGAATCAGCATGCTCCCGAAATCCAGCTCTCCTCTGCCTCTTTGAGTGGCCCATAAGTATTTAATCAGCTGATGAGCAAATCCTCTTGGAAGCAGCCAAGCTGTGTGTACAGTGGCTCGGATGCCTATGAGAGTGACAGGGAACTAATGGGTACAACCGATTTCTGTAGCTGTGAACACAGCACAACAGCATCACCCCTGTGGCACTGCCAGAGGATCACTCAGGAAGAAATAGTGTATATTTTGGATATTGATACAGATTTGGGTTCAGAGGGAGGGAGGGACAAAGCTCAGATCTTGAGATGAAAACCCATTTTTCACATTTTAGCCACTTACCCTGTTCCACTGTTGACATTCCCAGAGGATTTGTTTCACACGGTGAACAATGTCCTTTTGCATCATCGCAACAGGGACAGTCAGCCTAAAGGCCTCAAAGATTAACAAGAACAAATTTGAGCGTGGGAAGGTAGATGAGTTTACAGTGGAGTCTGTGGACATTGGAGACCTGAAAAAAATCAAGATAGGCCACGACAATAAAGGTAAAATAATCTGCTTCGTGATGTAGTATTTCTAGTGCGTTAGAAATATAAAATACAGAATATAAAATAACCCGCCTCCAAGACCCCAGAAGTAGTTTACCTTTCAGTGACAGATCCTTGCTGTCACGCTGGCTGTTGCTGCTGCTGTCTTTGCTGCTAATACCATTCCTATGGCTGTGGCAATAAGCACAGTGGCAACATGCAGGTACCTTTGCAACCTCTCTCTCTGTAAGACAATCTTTAGTTTTGCAGCCACATCTTTAGAGAGATTTCTCATATATCACAAAACCTTGTAGTGTTTCTTGTTCCACATGGGACCTATAGTCTCGTTTCGTATCTTTTATAAATATTTTTGTTGTTTTCATCATAAATTCTTAGCTGCTTCTTAGACGTAGATGTGTCTCTACTTAAAACGAGGGAAGCAGTAGAAAGACACATGGATTCCTTCCCTATGGGACACTAAGTGACATGTTTGTTGATAACCCCTCTGTCTTATTACAAAGGCAAATTAATCCAAGCGATGGACTAATTGTCACTTCCACGTACACGTCTTTAACCTGATGCATATAGAAATGTAAAGCGCGTTAGCTCAAACCTCAAATATTGCTTGCAATATTCTTTATGGTATCTATTCTATTTTTCTATTGCCAAAAGAGAGGAAGATTTATTTCTCAGAGGTCTGGAATGCAATGATTCATTTGCTGCTGTCAGTAAAGCCTTTGTGGGTTATTCACTGTTATCTCTCTAACCACAGGTAATTCAACTGGCTGGTTTCTGGAATGGGTGGAGATTGATGCCCCATCACTGGGACAGTGCCTGAAGTTCCCTTGTGGCCGTTGGCTGGATAAATCGGAGGATGATGGAGCCATTGAAAGAATTATCTTCCCTGCAAAACTGCAGACAAGAGAGTATATCCCATGTGAGCAGAATGCCATTTCCCCAGTATACACCCGTCACTACAGAAGATAAAATCTCACTAGATCATGAAATTTTGTAGGCTTGGCCTCTCCCTTGAACTGGCTTTGAAAAATTTATAAATACATCACATGCCAACTATTCCAGTTACCACACGACAGTTCCTCTGGGTGCTCTAGACTAACATTTCCTGTATTTCCCAAATCAGAGAGTCATTAGAAGCCATGTGGCTGTGTATGACTGCCTTTTTGCTCCCTCTTGCTCTATCATCTCCAAGTCCTCAGCCTGTTCCAAGCTGTCTTCCTTGCCTCCAGTTTCCCTTTGATCTTGCTTCATTGTAATATTGCTGTTTCTGTTGTCAAAACAGACACTTCGGTCTTGCTTCCAAGCTTTGGTTCCCCCAGTGCCTTTGACATTGCACACCCCTTTCCTGCTGAAAGACCCTCTTCCAGAGTTTCTTCAGTGTGGTGCTTTTCTGATGGCGTTGCAGCAGTCTGCCTCTTTCAGTGTTCTCCAGTTTTTCCTTACTCTTCACTTCCCTCCAACTTTCCCCCTCTAATCCCTTAATTTTTGGGGTAAACCCAGTGTCTTTTTGGGAGCTCCTTCTGAGCCCTAAGCTTACAGTTTTCAAGTCTGCTATGGCACCTCAAGCTCTTCTATTCAAGCAACATCTTTTCTTGTCTCCAGACTACTGAGAATCAGATAACATGGCTTTCTTGAAATAAAAGACTGGGAACATTATTTTGCCTATTTTATAGTCCTCTCTTCCCCTTTTTGCATATGCATCCTTGACTGTGTGCAGGCAACTCACAGCCCTGGGACTGTATTTGACTTGTCCCTCCCTCGTCTGCTTCATTTCAGGTTGCTGACAAAGATCTCCTGGCCCACCTTCAGGGGACTATTAAAATTGCCTTTTCCTTTCATTAGGTTGGATGCCACAATGATGAGGGTTGAGGTCTGGAATCTGAGAGTTGATTTCCACCCCATGCCCTGCCAGGTGCTTCCTAGGTCACTCTGAACAAGTGATCAGTTATTCAAACCAAAGCTGTCTCCTGTCTCATTGCATCTCTTATTGTACCCATTGATGGATAAAAAAGCCTTACATTCTGCAGCTCCTTAGTTAGACATCAAAAGTTAGAGCTGCTCAGTCTCTCTTTTCCTGCCTCAGTTTTGTTCTTTGCAAATAGTTGTGAGAATAACTGCACAGAAGACCCTCAGCTGCTTTGGCTTCTTTTTTTTACTGTCAACACTGTGGTTCACGTTGAAGGCCTCCTTCACACTAGCTGACTGACTCTCCAACTTCCAGACGCTCATATCCTCCAGTCTGTAAGCTAAAATCAGCTTTCTTCTCTGAGGATCTACCACCGTCGTCGCTTTGTGCCTCTTTCATGCTGTGGCCAAGTTATTTTTTATTTCTCGCATCTTACTTTCTTTACCTAGACTGTCTGGAGTGGAAGAATGGATACTCTTTGCTCCCTTCCTCACTCATGTCAGTCAACTGGAAGACGACATAGTCTTTGTGTCTGGAAAAATAAATTGGTAGATAGATGAAGTGAATGCATTCATAGGAGTGAATATAACCCACAGACCTTGCACGTGCTTCTCGTCAGGTTTTTCCATATTCTCCCAGTCAATACATATTATGATGCGGATTCTGACTATATAATTTATTAATGCCCCTCTGTATTACAATGATGTAAGTGTTTCTGGCACACTGTGCCTTTGAGAACACAATTCGTGTAGACCTGATTTTCGTCAGCAGTCCACCTCCAGCCTTTGAAAACAGTCAGGCCTCTCTGGCGAAGAGGTCGCACCAGGGTCTGTGTCAGCTTAGCCTGTTTCACCATTTAAACCATTCCCACGGTGCTGTTTGCTGCATTCTGCTTTCCTAACTATTAACCTGGGGGGTTCAGTTTGCCAGAGATAACTAAAACGGTCTGATTTGTTTCACGATGACTCGTGCCAGAATTGTTTCACGCCAAACAAACGATGAAAACGTGTCATCGGCAGTCCAATTAAAATCATCCCTGTGGGCATGCAACTTTAAAAGTGCCATGTGAATGAAATGGGTGTCTGACAGCTGAAAGTTGTGCCGCTGGTGACCTTGTTACGGTGGTGCTTTGCTGATTCAGTTCTAAGCTGACGTTAATATTCAAGCAACAAGAGCAAGCGCCACAGAATTCAGCAGAGAAAATAATTTTAAATTCATAATGCATAGCATGTGATTTTTGGTTCTTCAGGATTTTTTTTTTCCCTCTTACATTCTGGAGAAACTATTCCAGTTTACTTGTAGCACAGCAGAGTAGATTTCATTGGACTGGGCAGAAAGAATATTAAGTACCTCCAGACTGACTCTGTAGAAGAAAATTTCTTCATATCTTTTCTCCTGAGAGCCGTATTTAGAGAACCTGAGTTTTTAATGAATGATTAGTCTCTGGTAGGCATATTCAGAGTTACTCCAGCACTAACAGATATGGTGCCAGAAACCTTCTCTGTACCCTAACAGAGATGCTGAATCTGAAATACAGCACAAAGTGCGGTAGTGTAAATAGCAAAGACGACTCAAGTGTCTGCAGCGTAGGAGGATGCAGATGACAAGCAGCTGAGAAGACTGTAGTGAGGGATGGGAAATGGTGGAAGCTGGATGGGTGGTGTATGGGAGAGGGGTGGTCAGGAACGGGTCCTGGTGATAGCGCTGGAGGTTGAAGGCCACGGATTGGCCTGTTGGAGCAGGTCCAGAGGAGGGCACGGCACTGATCTGAGGGCTGGAACCACTCTGCTGTGCGGCCCGGTCGGGAGGGTTGGGGG